>P_1C_Sed_2_UnCtyDRAFT_1000202_pt1 | contig 18699 bp, 21 predicted proteins | sample Pon1CUnioCityCA_4_FD_10229 | JGI IMG/M metagenome (IMG submission 10229) | reverse complement strand
AGTGTTAAAATAAATTGTCAAGGATAATTTCGAGATGTAAAGAATTGCGCAGTCAGTAGAAGGGTATATCGCAAAATGAGGTAGCAAGCAGTTTCGGCTCGTTCTTACAACTGTGGTTCCGGCAAACCCGCGCATTAACGCGGACACACCTCGCCATCTCCCTGCGTCCCTTTTATTAGTTAATCTTTCATTTTAAAACTAATTCAACACTCCGGTGCCTGCCGCTTATGCGCAATGTCGCTATATTGCCTAAATCATGTTTAAAATCATTTTCTTGATTCCATTCATTTTTCTTGTTTCTCGTCAGATCAAGCTTAGTATTCTACCATACCGGCTGAAGTTGTAGGGGTACGGTCATTTGGCAGTTGGGGAACTTCAGAAAAGACAGGTCACTTCTGAGATCAATAAACTTAATGTGATTATTCATTTCTAACAGTTAATTTAGTTGTTAGACTATTGACTGTATTTACCCTATGGCTCCATCACTGCTATTTACGTATACAGCTTGTGGAATTTTCTTACTTACCGGTCTAATAACCGGCGTCTGGAAGTACTACCACATCCATGCATCAAAGGAAGCACAAGCACCTGTCTATGTTGATATCGCGCATCGGTCCTCGCTGATGTATAGTTTTGCCACACTGGTTCTGGCCAAATTTGTGGAACTCAGTCCCTATTCCGAAACAGTGACTTTCTGGTCGGCAGCAGCGCCCATCGTGTTTTTTGCTTTGGCGATTTCAACATATGTGATTCATGGAGTTCTGAAAGACACCGATAATCAGATGAAAAAGCCCCACAAACTGGGGGAATTTAGACTTCCTAATTGGGTGATTATCACATTTATGGTGGCTCTGATCATAGCTGAGATCGGAGGATTTGGAATTTTGTTTGTGGGATTCTTGAGCACGCTTTAGCTTACCTTTTTCGGTGCTTTGGTAGCGTGAATTCGACCGCCAGGCCGCCGCACAAGCGATCATCACATCCTTCCCTAACGGAAAAATAATTAGGCTTCAAGCGTCTTAGATTTAGGTTGAAATCATTGAGGTAAGCTCTTCTGCGGTTTCGGCTTTTTTTATTGAGCTCTATTTTATTCTAAATTACTTTAACTTAAATTAAACTATGTCGTAGTATAAAAAGCGTTTCAAGCGTACTCGTTTAGGGTTCGGGATCTTTATTTTAACATCCAGACTCGCCGCTTAAACGCCGGGTAGTTAGGCTGGCACCGCGATCAGAATACACGGAGGTAGTCATCGAAAGTCTGTTTGTGATATCGCTTATTGTTGCAAGTCTTCTTTGTGCCCTCGTGGCCGGTATAGTGTTGTGCTTCGAAATCGTCGTCATGCCTGGTACCAGTGTATTGGATGACCGCGACTTTCTCCGCGCGTTTCAGGTAATGGATAGGGTGATCCAAAACAACCATCCGGTCTTCATGTTGGTCTGGGTTGGGTCAGTTATCGCGGTAGTCGCTACACTCGCTCTCGGCTTTGGTCAGCTGAATGGAATTGAACTGTACCTGCTCCTGACGGCAATACTATTATATCTGCTCGGAGTTCAATTTCCCACGGTCCGATTCAATATTCCGCTAAATAACAGACTGCAATCCCTCAGCCTAGACGACCTCAGCGCCTCGAAAGTGGCTTCAGCCAGATCAGAATTCGAGTCCTCGTGGAATCGATGGAATAGATTCAGGACGCTCATCTCCTGCGTTTCCGCTGTCACTTTTCTCCTTCTGCTTTATCGTCTCTGATAACGGAAGGATAGGTCTTGCTCAGGCTGCACGTGGCGCGGCATAACAAGCGGATTAAACGGACTCGCAGTTCTGTTTTGCTGTTCTGAAACGGTTATTTTCTGCGAGGTGGGTGTCAGCTCACCACAACCCCCCTTCCGTTATATGGCTTACCATTCTAATATTAAATCTTAGTCCTTCATCTTATCTTAAACTATTAATAATACTAACTTTTGGAAGCAGTAAGAATAACATGAAAAGAGGTGATAGTATAATATTAAAATAAGCCATTGATGGAGTACCACCCCTGAAATAACATGAGAGAGGCTATGACAAAGGAAAAGAAAAAACGAATACTCAGAATAGTATTGTTTGCAGGAACCGCAATTTCCCTGTTCTTTGTACCCTGGATTTTGGTATGGGCATGGATATCACCACTACCAGATACGGTTCAAGAACAAGTCGATGAAGCCATTGGCCATGGTTTTGATGGAATCATTGTTTATGTGAATCAAGCTGGCAAGCCACCGGAATTTTATACTGCCGGATGGCATGACCGAAAGAATAAAATTCCAGCTGACCAAGGAGCCTTATTCAAGATTGCCAGTATCGGCAAGTTATATGATGCTGTTGCAATCACTAAACTGGTAAATGATAAACGCTTGTCTTTAGACGAAACACTCGCTGATTATTTTCCGGAACTAGCAGGACGAATTGAACATGCAGACAAAATAACGCTGAAAATGATGGTAACACATCGAAGTGGCATTCCCAATTTAACCGATACCCCAAATTTTTGGACAAATCCACCAGAAAACGATGAAGAAGCGCTTGGGCGAGTACTTGATTTGCCAGCCAACTTTGAACCGGGCGAAGACTATGAATACTCAAACACAAATTACTTGCTGATTTCCAAACTCATTGAAAAGGTGACTGGAATGAGCAAATACCAATACATTAAGAATGAAATATTGACCCCTCTTGGACTAAAAAATACGTTCGGCTCGATTCATGATGTAGATATAGGCGATGTAATGAGTGGCTACTATGTTGGCATTGAAGATGATATAAAAACGGCTGATTATGGTTCAATGATAGCAACGGCAGAAGATGTAGGCATATTCTTGCGGGCTTTAAACGATGGATCACTATTCCATGAAGGAGAACAAGAGATCTACTCTTCAATTTACGAGTATAACCACACGGGATTGATCCCCGGCTATCAGAGTATAGCAAAATACCACAAGGACATCGACACGGTTGTTATTCAATTTGTGAATACGACTAATTTTGATGGATACAACTGGAGTTTATCAGAAATCTTGTATAATCGTATTGTAAAAATATTGAGAAGTGAAAAAAGCTCATAACATTGTATAAATAGCATTAAAATGCCTTTTATTCTCACTTTGAACTCTCAATCATTAAGTAAGAGCTCCATATAACCCGCGCAGTAAGTGGGACGTGCCGCTCCCTCTCCTGCCGATTTTTAGTTATTCAATTTCTGTAGTACATTTTGTTTTAAATCAACGTTGGCTTGCACGCTCCTTATGTGCAAAGTCATTAGGTATTTTGCCTCAATAACCTCAATTTTCACTCTAAAAAGTATTGGAATCACTTGTATCAAAGATCTTAATATTTCGCTTAAAACAACTTTGGAGACTATTTAAGCAAGTTGGGTTTGGCCGCATTTTTTTGCTAGCAATAATAATAACCAGTTTTTTAGTATTTGAGCTGCCCGATTTGATTTCAGGTAATGGTTTGCTAGCTGTACTAATCTATCCGTTGATAATCTTACCCATCCACCTGTTGCGAAAGGATCAAGGTTTCCTCAGGAAGTTAGCTCTATCAAAAGTAGGCATTTTAGCAGGAGAATATCATTCTTTAGTACTTCCCTACTCCCTTTTCTTAGTCTACTTTCAACAATGGTTGGCTATATTTCTTGGACACTTATTAATTACTATAATACTGTTTCTACCATCTATTAAGGTCGAAAAAAAGTATCAAGGCAATAGTCAATTTTTCAAATGGATTCCGGTTCATTTATTTGAATGGCGTAGTTACTTCCGACAACGAAAATTCTTTTTGTTCATTTTTTTTGCCTTAGCAGGCATATTAAGCTCGTATGCTATCGCAATACCTGTAGCAATACTCATCTTAGTTGCAAGCTTTTCAGAGGCTTTTACTCATCTCGAATCTAAAGAATTGATTGAAACATATCCCAGAAACTCAAATTTTCTTTGGTCAAAATTAAAGGATCATTCAACATTTATTCATTTACTGTTTCTACCATTTTATGCTCTATTTTTGCTCTTTCATCTCGAGCTATGGTACACCTTAGTACTATTACTGATTATAACTGAATGCTCAATATGTTTTTGTCTCCTTTATAAATATTCTTGGTTTGGGCATGACAAATCAGAAATTCACAATCAAATTCCTTTTGTTATTTTTTTTATAAGCACAATATTCTTTTTTCCGATAGGAATAGCGTTTCTTTACTTCTATTGGAAAAAAGCTATTAATGCACTCCCCGTATATGTTAAAGCTTAAAAATATCCACTTTTCATATGGAGAAGAAAAAGTCCTAGATAATTTTTCTCTTGAGCTAAAAGCTGGTAATATCCATGGTGTATTAGGAGCCAATGGAGCTGGTAAGACTACTCTTTTTCAAATTATTTATGGGCTGATAACACCCTCAAATGGAGAAGTCATCTTTCCGGATAACAGTTTTGATATTTCACAAATAGGATATTTAGAAACCGAACCACGGTTCTATCCTTATATGAAAGGGGTAGAATATATTGATTTGCTATCTCATGGGAATCCTACATTTGATGTGGGGATGTGGAATGAAATTTTTAAACTACCGTTAAATAAACTTATTGATGCTTATTCCACTGGCATGAAAAAGAAGCTGGCTTTACTGGGTATCATATCACAGGATAAACCTATCATGCTTCTTGATGAACCTTTTAATGGTTTGGACCTAGAAACAGTGGAAAACCTCAACCTTATTTTGAAAGAGTTAAAAAAAGAGAATAAAATTATAGTCTTAACCTCACACATACTTGAGGTTTTAAAAATTAACTGTGATAGAATCAGCTTTTTAAATAACGGTTTAGTACAACAAACATTTAGTAAACCTGATTTTCAACATATAGACGAATACATAAAATCAGATATCACTCAACACTCTGAATCAATTATTCAGAGTATTTTTAGTCAATAATTATAAAAAATACCTAACACGCACATTAACCGGATGTGCCTCGTACTGGCCTTGCTTGATTTGAAGGTTTGGGCTACAATATAATTCAACACTAATTCGGAGAGCGCATTGCGCTGCTTATGCCGAAGGTCGTTAGAAATCTTCTATAATTTTAACTAATAATTAAAAACTATGGTTACCCAAGATACCATTGAGGAATTTTTCGAAGACCAATTCCAAAATACCTCCCGATTCTTTCTCTATAAAGACAAGCAATTATTAAAAAAGGGGGAATATCGTGAATTTGCACTTGAACAAATTGGAAAAGCTAGTAGAACATTTTGGTCTGTCACGTTCAGTGTATTCATTTGTTCTTATTGGGGAATTATGAGTTTTATTGAGTATGGAGCTGGCCCGAATTGGTTTGATCTTATATTTGGCTTAAGTGCCTGGATAGCTATTATTGGGATATTATTTTATTCTGCAAAGGAATACTATACCATTAAAAGTTCAATGTTTTTATTAATAAAGCTCCTCGATGAGAAAGAAATTGAACCGGCTGCCTAATTGCCAGCCGTTAGGTAAATCTAGTTATGAGTAAGCGAAGCAACATATTTTATATAGTTACTTGGAAAAAGTATCTCTTACTGTTAATCATATTTCTGAGTTCAGTGTATTGTCTCTATGAAATCAAGCAATTTCATGATGCCAATATTCTTTATTTCTATAATCCATTCATTATATCTTTTGTATTTGCTCTCATTGTTGGATATCATTTTTACCGTCTTAAATACTATCTTGAGGGAAAGACATTCGTTGTGGAAGGCCTCGTTAGAAGGAAGTTATCTATTGTTAATCTCGAATTTATCTCTGTAAGAAAAGAATCACTAGACCTTGTTAATGGTTTTAGCCTATTTTCAATATCATTAAGATCGGGGATCCAAGAATTAAATGAATTAACAGCTCTTATTGATGGAGTCTTGGTTCATTATCCAGGGGTAAAGCTAAAGGGACAATCAGAATACTGTAGAAAATGGTTTCCTAAAACTTTTAATGCTAGAAAAACATAAAAGTTTATCAAATTAATTTATTCAATCACCTAGTATTTTATAAATAATACTCATGTTGTAATTAATATTTACCTAACCCACACATTAAGCGGACGAGCCTCGCCCTTCCTTGCTCCCCTCTCATTTATTAGTTAACCTTTTATTTTAAAACGAATTCGACACTCCAGCGCCTGCCGGTTGTGCACAATGTCGTTATACTGCCTAAATATTCAGGAAAGAAATCCATACGATGAAGAAGTTCATTTGTATTATCCTTTTTCTGTTGGGACCATCTCTTGCCTCTTCCCAAAACCTATATCCTAATCTAGACCAATGGTATTTGTGGACAGAAGATGATACCCGTCTTTTCGTTGCGGAGGGTGGACAAGGTGATTCAATTATTGTTATCCATGGCGGATGGGGAGCTGAATATAGCTACTTAGTTCCCGCCTTAGAACCTTTATTCGATCAATTTCACTTTACGTTTTATGATCAGCGAGGTTCTCTTCGATCTCCCGCCCCTGACAGTACGATTTCGCTCCAACAATTTGTAAGTGACTTGGAAGAACTGCGCCAAGAATTAAGCATTCCCAAAGTAACACTTCTTTCTCATTCAATGGGTTCATTTTTAGCCTATGCTTACCTTAAAGAGCATCCCGAGCATGTAAAAGGCTTAGCATTACTAGGGCCAGTACTTCCAACGGGAATGAACCGAGAAAAAAAGAAATCAGCCGACAGGCAATTTATAGAATTTGCCAAAGCGAATGAAAAACAGGAATTAAAAGAAGAAGGATTGTTGGGTAAGCAAGATCTTAGTGCCAAAGAACAAACGGCTAAATGGCGCATTGGCTATGCATCGGGAAATATATATCACATTGATCGCTGGGAGCAATTAAGAGGAGGACAAGCATTTTACAATTCAGATATTGCTTCTCTCATAAATAACAATACAAGAGAAGGGTTGATGAGCAATTTCTTGGGAACCTTGAACTCCCATTCAATACCTATGTACATAATCATCGGGGATCATGATTTAGTAGATTTTGGGCTTTCTACTTGGCCTGAGGTAGCAGCTGAGATTCCTCACATGAAACTTTTAAAGTTGAAAAAGGCAGGTCACAATTCTTGGATTGATAATCCTGGAAAGTTTAATGACTTAATGGGAAAAGCCTTAAAACAGATTACTAAATAAACAGACAGTATAACCCGCCTTTTGATTACTCCTAAGAAAAAATGGCGTGCTTCGGTGGTATAAAACCGCCACTGGACCCGCCGGGGTGATCTAGCTAACCCGCTAGCTTTCGAGCTATCATGCGTATGAGTCCCCGGCAGGGTTCCAGACCAGAAGACACTAGTTAGAATGTAAGCCCAACGGGCTCGTGGCTGGTCTCATCCAGTGAGCGGACAATCTATCCGCTTATAAATATTGGAGAAAATTTAATGGAAACCGACTATTATGTAGGTATCGATATTGGAAAGGTGCACCCTACCCTGAAATAGTAAAGACTATTCCTTATGTGGCATTTGAAATCGATGATCTGGAAGCAGAAATAAAGGGAAAGAAAATAATTGTCGTGTCTAATTCACCGAGCGATGAATTAACAGTAGAATTTATTGAAGTTAATGGCGTACCTGTAGAACTAATGGAGTACTTATTTTGAGAAGAACATAACCAGCGCTTAAAGGGTCATGTACCACGCTATTAATTGCTGGTTTCTGGCTTTTTAGCTCATCGTTCATTATCTATCTAATTCAACATTAATCCGAGGGCACCTTAAACGCCGGGTTTGATATATTTAAAACTAAAAAGTTAAAAAACTTCATCATGTTAGAATTTATTAGTGGTCTTTTTATAGATCTAAGTCTTTTCGTTGGGATAGTCATTTTTGGGATGAGTTTTTTCGAAAGGTTTAAAAGGCATCAATCCAAAATGATTATTACTAGTATTGTTTTACTCGTAATATGGATTGTATTTATTGATATGGGAGCTATATCAGAAGCATTCCAGCAAGGTGTTGAAGCAGGCAGAGGTATTTAAAAATTATTTAAACTGTAACCTGTGCATTAACTTAGACAGGCCTCGCCATCTGGTAATCTCCCTCTCATTTAATAGTTAAACTTTTATTTTAAAACCAAATCAACATTCGGCGCCTGTAGATATAGCACTGGGACGTTAGGTGGCTTTGCAAAATCTACCCTTTTGGAATAGCACTACTACTAAAAATTCTTATTTCATTTAGTACTGATATCGCTCATGTATTTTAGCATGTTCCATTCTTTGGCATATCAGGCAGGAATTTATCGAAAAAGAAACTACTGAATTATCCGATTCAGCGATGCAACTTTTAGGACTTAATTATAAAAATCACCCCCTATATCAGGGGGTGATTTCATTTACAACCAACTAATAATACTTACGCTATTATTGGTCTTCACTTTGTTCTGCCTCTTTTCCATTCTGGCCTTGTCTTTCGCCCATCTCACGATCCAGTAAGTACAGTCCAGAGCCCTCTTCTCCAACTAATTGTAGTTTATCAATAATATCTTGCACCATCTCTTCTTCCTCTACCTGTTCATCAATAAACCAAAGCAACAAACTTTCGAGCGGATAATCATCTTCTTCCCTGGCAAGCTTATACATCTTGTGAATACGTTTCGTGATATGCTGCTCCTGTCCAAGAGCAAATTCAAACGCTTCCAGCGGAGAATCAAATTGCACTTTTGGTTTTTCAATATCTTGTAATATTGGTCGGCCGTCTCTTTGAATTAAGTGATTATAGAACTTCATACCATGTTCTATTTCCTCCTGCCACTGGGCTTTCAGCCAGCTTGCAAAACCACCAAGGTTTTTCTCTTCAAACCACGCAGACATCGCCAAATAAGCATATGCCGACTGAAATTCTTCCTGAATCTGACTGTTTATTTCCTCTTCTATATTTTGCTTAATCATAGTATCAAATATTTAATTAAAAATATTGGTTGATTTTTATCTATCACCAAGATACTAACTTGCTGCTATATTATCTTATATATACTTATTATTAAATATATAATGGGAGTTAATAAACGTCTGTGTGTAATTTAAGGGATTAAATATTTTTACTTCCACTTCCAAAAGTCTATCCCCCCCCAATCTACCCGCCTTGGAACAATTTATACCGTGCGTACTTTAAATCCATGTCGTACAGAAATTAAATCAAAAATTGTAATATGGCTATAAGTAAAAAAGCTACAGTATTGGCACTTATTTTTTCTTTCATAAGCATGTCTATTGTAGGCTGTGCAAACTGGAGTAAAACCGCCGAAGGAGGAGCTATTGGAGCGGGTGCTGGAGGTCTGGCCGGGGCCATTATCGGTAAAGCTACAGGGAATACCGTAAAAGGGGCCATCATCGGGGCCGCTGTCGGAGGAGCCGCGGGAGCCGCCATCGGTAATTATATGGATCGGCAGGCTCGTGAGCTTCGCGAAAAGCTGGATAACGCCGAAGTAGAACGTGTGGGGGAAGGGATTAAGATTACCTTTGATTCCTCGCTACTGTTCGATGTAGACTCCTCTACTCTGCGCGACGCAACCAAAGAGGAGCTGGACGAACTGGCGGGTGTACTGCAGAAATATGAGGATACCAAAATCCAGTTTGCGGGACACACCGACAGTACCGGTCCTGCAGAATATAACCAGAAGCTGTCGGAAGAGCGTGCCAAGTCGGTAGCCAAATACACCTCGTTTGTAGGGGTAGACAGCGAACGAATGATCATTATCGGCTATGGAGAAAATGAACCGGTAGCCACTAATGAAACAGCTGCAGGCCGACAACAGAACCGACGCGTTGAGATGGCTATTTATGCTAATGACGAATTGAAAGAAGCTGCTACAAACGGCAATCTTGGTGAGTAATACAGTCTCTTTTGTCGGTTACGATGATAGCTGTTTTAATTGGGATTATTACTATTCAACTTTCAATATTACTACAGTAAGATGAAAAAAATTATTCTAACGCTATTGTGTATTACAGGTATAATAATGTTTTCTTCTCAAAGCACGCAAGCCCAGGGATTGGGAATTAGCGCGGGTGGAAATTTTGCCCATTTCAACGATGTGGATGGCGCGGCCGATTCCCGCACCGGCCTCATGGCGGGAATAACCTACGGCTTCAGCGTACCTATGAGTCCCATCACCATTCGTCCCGGGGCCTTTTATACACAGAAAGGTGCCAAGGTGACGGAGGGGAATATTGAGAGCACCACCAAGCTGAACTATCTGGAAGTGCCCGTAGTGGGAAAGTTCGATTTTATTCTCGATAATCCCGCATTGACGCCCCACGTCTATTTCGGACCGTATGTCGGTTTTTTGCTGAATGCGGAACAGGAGGTTAGCGGCGGCGGTTCCAGTGGATCAACAGATATTTCGGACGAAATTAATAACACCGACCTGGGTGTTGTGGTTGGAGCTGGCGTTGATATCAACAGGTTCCAGGCGGGTATACGCTACTCTACGGGACTTACCGAAGTTGCTAAAAACGATTTGGTAGACGGAAAGAACGGTGCGTTTTCTATTGTACTTGGAATAAAGCTCTAGGTGAGCAGCGCTAATGTAAAAAATACTATCTAACTAAGTTGATTCACTGATGAGATTCTCCTCCCGGGAGATCGTTGTTCTTAGCAACAAAGGGGTTCTTAAAAGCCTTATTCCTTCCGGGCAGATCTCTTGTCTATGCCTTTGAAGTGCAGAAGACGGGCACTCAATATTTTGCGATTGGTCGTTTCAAAATTGAGAGCAGTTGTTTGCCTAAATAAANGNGACTAATCTAACGTAATTAGACTCAATCGAAACGCNTGTGTTTAGCATAATTGCACTTTTNATTATCTAAGATGAAGCGGGATTATAGATAGAAATAAACGCCACCGGTTATAGCCTGCAGAAATTCACCATCATTATTAGCGGCGATATCGGCCTCCAGTACCAAGTTTGCGGCACTGTTATTAAGATGAACATCGATACCGACAGGGACGAGAAGTGGATCAACGGTATTGTTTTTGTAGAAAATGGGTTCATAACTCAGGCCGGAAAACAGGCTAATCTGCTCCCACCGCTTACTGGCTATTAATGAGGTTTTTAAGCCTGGCTCATCCCAAACGTGGACGCCTGCTAACAGGGCCAGCGATATGTTGGAGGAAGGCTCGGAGGCTAAGCCAATCTCTAGATGACCGCCGCCATAAGTTTCATCTTCAAAAACGCCCAGCTTTCCATGCAGTGTAATAGTATTATTGAGACCATACGCACCACGCAGTATCAGCATGCTCTCTTCTAATTCGGTAAAATAAACCGGTTGAATACCGAGGCTTCCACTACCCTTGGCCAGGGTTTGAGCATCAGTAAAGAACCCATCTTGGGCGATGGCTGTTTTAGGTCCCGCAATCTGGGTGATTGCAAATATTGTGAATAATAATAGCGGTAATTTTTTTAGCATAAATTCTGTAGCGTTGTATTAAATGAGCGTTTACCCGGTTGGTATACCGTTATCCGACAGTTTGTTCCCAAGCAAAGGATCTTAGTCTGTGATGATTATTTCTGTAGGATGAAAGGAGATAAGATAATTATCGGGAAAGGTCGAAAACAGGATTTAGCCGGTTTATTATTCTACTTATTAAGGAGCCTCAGCGGATTAGAGGCAGCACCCCTCAGCCTCTCCTGCAGTCTTGGTTTTATTACTCATCTTTCGTTAGTTGTTATTTAAATATCAATTTACACCTAGTTGAGCATGATCTTGTTGTAAGGCCTAATCGAATACAATCAATTGCTCCTTCATTCATCATGAGAAAATTAAGCTTATTATTTCTCTCATTGATTTTCATATCAACTGCTTATGGGCAAAAGACAGAATTTTCGGCCCATTTAAACTCCGGACTTTTTTCTTTTGGTGGAGAATCTGCTACCAAAAGCTCCATTATTATTGCCAATGATGCAGGTTCAAACTATACGATCAATCCTTACGGAACTCAGAAAACCTTTTCTTATGGTCTCTCTGTTCAGCTACAACGTATTACCACATATAAATTACTCTTTGGTCTCCAGGCAGGATATGAATTATTACGAAGTAACGTCACTATAGACGATGTTGCCGGTGAATTTATTAATAATCCAACTTCAGCAACTGGCCAAACAACATTTAGAAACGGATTTATAACGGTATATCCAAGTATTGGCCGAAGATTTATCTTTAGCGATCTAAATATTGATCTGACTATAGGCCCTGAATTAGGATTCAACGTTATCAGCAAAGAGAAAGGAGAAGCAACAACAAACAATGATATTCTTATAAAAACAGATCATGAAATAAATTCTGGAAATACTGATTTCAGACTTCGATCATCTTTAACAGTTTATTATAAACACTGGGGAATCTCGACAAGTTACTCTCATGGATTGCGCAATTATTCAAGCGATTTAATTGGAGGGAACAGAGAAAGGTTTTCCAGATTCTTTAGAATTGGCATAACCTATAGAATATGATTCGATTTAACTTACTTATTGTTGGGTGCTTATTTTTATTTATTGCCTGTAGCCAAGAAAAATCTGAGCATTATACGGGGCAGGTTGAAAAAATATTCAGCGATATTTCCGTTTCCGAAGAGCTCAATCTCTATATTGATGCAACCGGTCAACCGGCTGAAGGGCATTATACGTCCAACTATGAAAATGGGTCTATTCAAGCCGATATAAGGTTCAGGGACGGAATGATTTCGGAGGGTGAGATTTTAACCAGTGATGGGGTGCTAACAATACGTTACTCAACAGAGGATGGCCTGATGAAAACATCCTATCACACTACAAGCAGTAGCCAGCCCAGGATGGTAACACTCCATGATAAAAATTTATCTGATCGAATAGGATTCCACACTTGGGACGAGGACGGTACCAGGAGAGTTAAAACTGATCAAACGGTGATGAAACAGTGGTATAAAAATGGACAGCCACAGTTTGAAATGCCATTGAAGGATGGAAAATTACATGGAAAATCGGCTAGATGGTACGAGAATGGACAGATAAAATCCGAGGCCCATTATATTAATGATGTAAAAGACGGGACTTTTAAGAAGTGGGATAAACAGGGAAATCTTATCAGCAGGCAGGTTTATGATATGGGTGAATTGGTCGAAAAAAAATGAGCAAATGCATTATAATAAGCGCATTTAGAGGGATGCACCTGCCCTCCAACGCTGAGTTTAGGAGGGCACGGCGCATACTCTGCTTTTAGCTCTTAGTTCATTATTTACTCAGAAATTTTATGTTCGCACCTCATGCGTAGGGTTGTCAGCTACATTGCTTTAACTTTTACGGGATTAACTATGGTCGCGGTGTCTACAGCCTGGAAGAAACGAGTAAGCTTTTCATTTTTGACGGTCCATATATGCACCGCGTTGGCTTTGAATTTTTTGCCCGTGGCCTTCCACGTTCCGTTGTAGTAACCCTCCATAATTACTTTGTCATCACATTCCATAAGATTTTCAATGTCGATATTGAACTCATCATAATGTTCAGGGATCATGTTAAAAACACCCTTGGCTACGGCTTCCGGTCCTTTAAACACGCCCTCACCCTTGATAAAAGGAAATCCCTTGCACTCATGCCATTCCATGGTGGAATCAAACAGGGATAGAACCCCCTCTATGTCGCCTTCAGCGAATTTTTTATACCCGCTTTTTGCCAGATCTAAATTTTTCATAATTCTGCTCCATTATTTGTTTAAGGTATACTATAACATAGTCAATTTTGCCTTTAAAAAGGTCAATATTTAATATTAAATTAAATAAAAACAGATACTTACAACTATTTGTATAAAGGTAATTAAAAAGGTTTTTATTAATTATAAGGAATGGCAATGAGTCTGAACCTAGCTAAGCAGAGCATTAATGTAGACGCACCTCGCTTCCCTACGTTTCAAAGCCAAAGTACTATGGAGCACCCCTTGCCAATTTGCTAGCATTTTTTGCATACGACATTTGTAAGTGCCATCGATAATGCTAATCTCATAAAATCATCATGAAGAACTTTCTTATCCTGATTTTCTCACTTGTCTACGCTGGTGCTGAAGCCCAAGATTTTGATTATCTTCCGGCCCCGGTAGACGAACACCAAATCATTGCCTATTCCCAGTTTACATTGTCCTATAACAATGAGCATGAACAAGCGGACTGGGTTGCTTACGAACTCACCAAAGAAGAAGTGCAGATGGATCAGGAGCGCTGCAACTGTTTTAAAATCGACTCAAGAGTGAATATGGCTAGTGCAACGGCTAATGACTACCGATCATCTGGATTTGATCGAGGGCATCTGTCGCCTTCGGCAGACAATAATCTGTCAGAAGCAGCAAATGAAGAATCATATTTGTTTTCAAATATTTCCCCTCAACTCTCACGATTTAATAGTGGTATATGGGCAAATCTTGAAGAATGGTTGAGAGACCAAGCCATAGCGTCGGATACCCTTTATGTTGTTACTGGACCTGGGTTTATTAATAATCTTGGAAGTATTGGGAATAATGAAGTGACAATCCCTGCTTATTTTTACAAAATATTGTTAAAATTTGAAGAAGATCGCCCAAAAACGATTGCATTTCTTTTACCACACATTGGATCTACAGGTAACTTTCAGGATTATCAAGTACAGGTTAATTCCATTGAATCGCTTACTGGCATTGATTTCTTTCCGAACCTCAATAACAGCATAGAAAATCGAGTCGAAGCCCAGATGGGGAAATCCAGCTGGGACTTAAATTAATTCATTTCGCTATTTTATGAAGCGCCCTTAAACCCGTGCATTAAGATGAAATGCCTCTGCCAATAGCTGACTTGAGCTCTTTGCATCACCCTAATTCTTTGTACATTTGATCCTAATCTTCACTAATACCGTACAATGAATTACCAATTTGTTCTTGAAGAAATTGTTTCAGAACTACACGGACATCCTGGGAAAGGCGAAGTGGCCAGTTATATCCCTGAGTTAGCAAAAGTTAACCCGGATAAGTTTGGCGTTTGTCTAACCACCCTCAATGGTGATTCTTTTCACCTCGGAGACAGCCGAGAAGCTTTTTCAATTCAAAGCATATCTAAAGTATTAGCACTTACCCTGGCATTTCAAATAGAGGGCGATAAGCTATGGAATCGTGTGGGTGTAGAACCGTCCGGCAACTCTTTCAATTCACTGGTTCAACTGGAATATGAAGAAGGAATTCCCCGAAACCCGCTTATAAATCCCGGGGCCATGGTCATTTCTGATATACTGATCAGTTGTCTTAATAATCCAGAAAAGGAATTCCTGCAGTTTGTGCGTCAAGTTTCGGGTAACAAGTCTATTAAATACAACGAAAAAGTTGCCGCCTCGGAACACAAGCACGGTCATCGCAATGCTGCCCTTGTGAACCTCATGAAATCATTTGGAAATATTCACAACGATGTTGAACGAGTATTGGAGTTCTATTTTTATCAGTGTTCCCTGGAAATGAGCTGTCGGGAACTTGCACAAACATTTCTGCTTTATGCCGGCCACGGCTCTATTGTTTCATCAGGGAAAGAGGTTATTACGGTGAGCAAGACTAAACGTATAAATGCTATTATGCAGACCTGCGGTTTTTATGATGAGTCGGGTGATTTTACATTCAAAGTAGGTCTGCCGGGTAAAAGTGGAGTAGGTGGTGGTATTGCCGCAGTTTATCCTGGATCTTACAGCGTAGCAGTATGGAGTCCAAGGCTCAACGAAAAAGGGAATTCGGTCCTGGGAATGAAATTCCTGGAATTACTTACAACCAAGACCAAGTCTTCTATTTTTTAAAACACAATCATCCGCACTGGAGAACAAATTCCACCGATTCCACAAACTGTCCGTAATCTCTCCATGGCACAGCATGGAAATTTCATCAGTAGATTAATTATTGTTTACTTGGTCGGACGGTTCGGGCCTGAATGGCTGTTCTGGATTTCTGTATTTACCAAGTAATAACAGTATAACTCGCAATAAGGTGGAGAAGCCTCGTCATCTCCCTGCTTAGCATATATTAGTTAATCATTTTTTAAAGCATTTTACATTCGGGCGTCGGGCTTGCAATACGCCAATCTTTTGCTAGTGCAACTTCAATATAATGCCTGCGTAAATTATTACTCATTATTAGCATGAATGAGGTAAAAAAATGATCAACAAACTCTACGAGCACCCATCTCTTAAAAATGCACTGCATAAAAAAAAGAGTGCAAAAGTTTTGGAAATAATTGCTGTCTTCTTCCCTGCAATCATGATTTCTGTGCTTGCTCAACAGTTTGCTGGTGAAAATCCCATAATCCGGCAGTCGATTATTTGGCTGGCAAATATAATAATGTTATACCTCGTTTGGCTGGGGCTCAAATTACGTGATCAGAGCTGGAAAGATTTAGGATTAAGCCGGGATTCAATGAATTTAAAATCGTTGCTGCTCTCCTTCATCGTATTTGTTGTTGCCGTGGGTGGTTTTATTGTTGGATCCATTGTAATGGCAAACATTGTCGGAATTCCNTCCGAAACAGATATGAGCGGATATAATTACATTCAAGGTAATCTGCCAATGCTGATTCTTGCTTTAGTTGCTGTCTTTATTGCCTCCTCCTTTGGTGAGGAGGTTATCTATCGAGGGTTCTTAATTACGCGTATTTCTGAAATCGGAGGGAACAGTAAAAAGTGGATTTGGACAGCAGCATTACTGAGTTCAATAATTTTTGGGCTGGTACATTTTGATTGGGGGCTGATGGGCATCGGCCAAACATTTTTTATGGGATTAGCATTAGCAATTTCTTACATAGTATTAGATCGTAATCTTTGGGTACTGGTATTTGCCCATGCCTATATGGATGCAATTTTAATGGTTCAGATGTATCTTGGGGTTAATATCTAGGAGATCAATATTCATGCGTGGGTAGGTCATGCGCAAGGTTGTTGCCTGTAATAAACAAATGTCGTGCACTTGCTGAAATTGATACAACCATTACTTAGTATCCTGATTGTCGGCCTGATAGTGATATCATGTTCTGCCGGAGGTTTCCTTACGTACGAGGAGCCCCGGGAACTGGATACGTATCTGCACGAATTCAAAAGTGCTGCAGATAAGCGGGACTATGATCTGACGATCCCAAAGCGCTTTAAGGTTAAACTTGTGGACAAGGTGGACGGCCGAAATACGGTCAAAGGTTTCTGTACGGAAGATATCCCAATGGTCATTCGGCTTGAAAAAGACTACTGGATGCAGGCCGATTCCACTCAAAAGAAAATACTGTTATTTCACGAATTCGGTCACTGCCTGCTGAATAGAAACCACACCAATGAAATACTCCCCAATGGAGAATGGAAAAGCCTGATGCGTGGCGGAAGCCTGCCGGAAGATCGAAGCTATGTCATCAATTTCAGGGGATTCAGGATGGAATATTATTGGGACGAGCTTTTTTATACCAATACGCCGGTACCGGAATGGGCAACCCGAAGGCAAAAATTAAATATTGAAGCAAAAAAATTTGAGAATGTAATAGCATTAGGTGATACGAGCATATCTTCTGACAAGTGGTCCAGAAATGATACAACATATGCCAGTTTTGAGTTTGATAATGCGAATTACACCATTCAGAATTATAGCGATGAAAAACTTGCGGTCACATCAGTGCAACTTTCAGATAGCTTAAACAACAGCTTTATAATAGACTCAGAATTACATTTTGCTTTCTCTAAAGCTGAAGAAGGAGTTGGCCTGATGTTCGGGAAACCCGACTCATTAGAATATATAGCGGTAGCCCCGAGATTAGGAATAAAAATTGGAAATCTTCATGAGTTTCGGCCGTATGCCACGATCCCTGTAGAAATTCAGCAGGGCGGGAAAACAAACAGGCTTACAATACAGAGAGACCAAAACGAGCTGCTTTACTTTTTAAATGGGGAACTTGTATATCATAGGGCTGTCAGGAAATCTACTTCTGGTAGTTTTTATATAGGTTATTACGTAGCCCCTAATAGCACCTTGAATATTAAAAATATTGATATTCTGTTTTGAGGAAGGCCCTCAACTATAACCTTGCCTGCTTTTCATATATTAGTTAATCTTTTTTTAACCTACGTCCCGGCGCCTGTCAAAATATACGAAAAGCCCTCAGGTATTTATTGATGTAAGCCAGTTTAACTTATCTTTTAAAAATTTGTGGCTTTTTGAATTTTTGAATGATTCCCTCATTCATTTAGTTTCAATACCACTTAGCACCGAATATGGAGCCCTTACCATGAGAATATTTCTGGTCATATTGTTTACATTTCTTGCAACCTCTCTTTTTGCTCAAAATATGGATTGTCAAGAATACAGGAATGGGAGTTTTAAAATAACAGATGAAAAATATGGTAGTACTATCATCGAAAGAAAGGGAGATAACCAGATTGAATACAATAAACAGGCAAAAATAAAAATTGAGTTACAGGTAAATTGGGTTGAGAACTGCAAGTTTACTCTTACACTGAATCAGATTTTAGAGAATCCCAATGACATCTGGTTCCCGGAAGATGCAACATTTACAGTAGAGATAATTCAAACCCAAAAAGATTCCTATATCCAGAGAACAACATCGACCTTTAGTGAAATGGTATCAGAAACAGAGGCCATTAAAGTCGATTGATTTTTACTTTTTGGTCAACTTATAGCACTAGAACATTCAGTC
>P_1C_Sed_2_UnCtyDRAFT_1000200_pt1 | contig 18776 bp, 10 predicted proteins | sample Pon1CUnioCityCA_4_FD_10229 | JGI IMG/M metagenome (IMG submission 10229) | reverse complement strand
CCCTGGACTGGACCCCCGACAGCAAACACATCATCTTTCGTGCCAACCGCACCCCCTACGGACAGCGCAACGGCAAGTATTTTAAGGTTGGCCTCGACGACGGCCTGGAAGAGCCGCTGCCCATCCCTGAAGGGGGCTTTGGGGTGCTCTCACCCGATGGCTCTAAGATGTGCTACACCCCCATAAGCCGTGAGTTTCGAACCTGGAAGCGCTACAAGGGTGGCAGAGCGGCTGATCTGTGGGTATACGACCTGGAAAAGAACCATTCCGAAAAGATCACCGACTTTAACGGCACCGATCAGATACCGGTTTGGCATGACAACACGATCTTTTTCGCCTCCGACAGAACCCAAACCCTGAACATCCACAGCTACGATGTGGCAACCGGCCAGATCGAGCAGATCACCGATTACCAGCAATACGATGTGATGTGGCCCTCCGGCTCCAACGGCATGATGGTATATGAACAGGGCGGTTACATCCATAAGCTCGACCTGGAAAACGGGGAGCACAGCAAAGTGAGCGTGAACATTCACTTCGACAATCCCAACGTGTTGCCCTATTATAAAAAAGTGAAGGAGGATATTGCCAGTTTTTCCCTTTCACCCAAAGGTAACCGGGCCATCTTCGATGCCCGCGGTGATATTTACACCGTACCGGCTAAAAATGGCAACATCAGAAACCTGACCAAGACACAGGGTGTACGCGAGATGTATCCCAGCTGGTCACCCGACGGCAAATTCCTTACCTGGGTCTCGGATGCCAGCGGCGAGTATGAGATCTACCTGAAAGAAAATAAGGAGGGTGCAGAAGCCCGCCAGCTGACTGAAAATTCTTCAGCCTGGAAATATCAGCCCGTTTGGTCACCCGACAGCAAATCGCTGCTTTACTCCGACCGTACACTGAACCTGAAACGCCTGGATGTAGCTTCAGGCAAGGAGCAGAAGATAGACAGGGGAGTGACCGGTGAGATAAGGGATTACGCCTTCTCACCCGATTCCCGGTGGGTTACCTATACCAAGAGTGGCGAAAACGGCCAGTCTGCCGTTTGGGCCTATAACATTGAAAAGAAAACGGCAGAAAAACTGACCGATGACACCTTCAACGACCGGTCGCCTGTTTTTTCAGCATGCGGGAATTATATTTATTTCACATCCAACCGCGATTTTAACCTGGACTTCTCAGATTTTGAATTCAACTATCTCTACAACGATGCCACCCGTATTTATGCGCTGGCCTTGAGAAAAGACAGTCCTAAGATCTTTGAGTATGAGAGCGATGAGGTGTCGGTAGAAGAGGAGGGTGCCAAAGAGAAGGAGCCGGGAGTAGACGAAGAGATGCGTATCACCATTGATACAGATGGCATTGCAGAGCGGGTGATTGCCTTTCCAATGTCTTCCGGCAGCTATCGTAATCTCCAGGCTACTAAGGAGGGATTCATCTATGCCACCGACGACGGCCTGCATCTTTACAATGTAAAGGAAGAAAAAGATGAGGTGCTTATGGAGCAGGTCAGGGGTGCCCTTTTGTCCGCCGATGGTGAGCATATGATTTACCGGCACAACTCGGATTATGGCATTGCAAAAGTCAGCCCCGGCCAGAAAGCCGGCACCGGCAAGCTCGATCTGAGCGATATGACCATGAAGATCGATCCGCGCACCGAATGGAACCAAATCTACAAGGATGGTTGGCGCATCTTCCGGGATTACTTTTACGTGGCCAACCTGCATGGCCTCGACTGGGAAGGCATCCGGGACAAATATGCAGAGATGCTGCCCCATCTGAGTCACCGTGCCGATCTGGATTACCTCTTTGGCGAGATGATCGGTGAAACCAATACCGGCCATTGCTATGTAAACTATGGTGATTTTGAGCGGGTTGATCGCATCGAGACCGGGTTGCTGGGAGCTCACCTGCAGGCCGATAAAAAGGCAGGTCGGTACCGGATCGCCGAGATCTATGCCAGCGAGAACTGGAACGATTCGCGTCGTTCTCCGCTGACCGAACAGGGAATCGATGTGCGCGAGGGTGATTATTTGATCGCCATTGACGGGCAAAAGATTGACCTGGCTCAGAATCCGTATCGTTTTCTCGAGAATAAGGCGGATAGGATGGTGGAGATCACCATCAGCCGCGACGGTTCGGAAAAGCAGACCGAAAGCTACATGATTGAGCCTGTCAAGAGCGAACAATCACTCATGTATCATAACTGGGTAGAAGAGCGCCGTCAGATGGTGGACGAACTTTCGGGTGGACGGATCGGCTACATCCATGTGCCCAACACATCTGTAGATGGAAACCGTGAACTGTTCAGGGGCATGTATGCCTACCACCACAAGGATGCCCTGATCATCGACGACCGCTACAACGGGGGTGGCTTCATTCCCGATGTGATGGCCGACCTGCTGGACAGGGACGTGTTGAGCTACTGGCACAGGAGAGGATTAGAACCTTCCCAGACACCGGCTGTGGCCCACGACGGACCCAAGGCCATGCTTATTAACCACTATGCCTCATCCGGCGGAGATGCTTTCCCATACTATTTCAAGAAGAAAGGCCTGGGCAAGCTGATTGGCACCCGCACCTGGGGAGGCCTCGTGGGCATGTCGGGCAACGCCTCGCTGGTGGATGGCGGGTATATTGCCGTGCCCCGTTTCGGCATCTTCAATGAGAAGGAAGAGTGGATCATCGAAGGCATTGGCGTGTACCCCGATATCGAAGTGGTGGATACCCCTCACAAGGTTGCCAAAGGCCAGGATCCGAGCCTGGAGAAAGCCGTGGAGGTATTGCTTGAAGAGCTTAAGGACAACAGCCCCGAAGAAGTGAATCCGCCCGCAGATCCGGACCGTTCCGGATGGATCGAGCAGGAGATCCGCTGAGCAAGACCCGCTTATATAAAACAAAAAAAAGGCCGTTCTCTAATGAACGGCCTTTTTTTTAATCGGTTCCTATTTTACCCGGAAGCTTCCCGAATAGATAAGAGTACCTGTATCGTTTTGATCGTATCCGAAAAGAACGAACCTACCGCTTCGTTTGTTGGTTTGAAAGACAATTCTGGAGTTTTTGTCCTTTAGCAATGGCAGCTGGCTTTCCCAGTAAAGACTGCTTTCAAATTGATTTTCAGGTTCCTTTTGTGTGCTTGATTGGTTGGTACCTTTCTTGGTTTCAATCAATACAAGGCCGTTGGCATCGAGTGCCGAATAGCGGTTCATTCTACTCGGGTCGGTGATAACCTCGATCGATTCAACGCTTTCCGGGTCAATAATCTCCAGCTGGGTGATTTGGTTGCCTCTCTTAATGCCATCCACGATGATCAGGGCACCCTTCTGATGGGTGAAAGAGTTTTGCATTCCTGAAAAAACAATCATGTCTCCCATCTTGTTGTAAGGTTTGATCGATTCGAGCACAATAGGTAGCTCAACACCACTGCGCAGAAGCTCTTTGTATGTTGGTTCCCTTTGAATCCTGGGTGTTTCCACTTTGCCATTGGCGTAGCGCAAGGCGAAATTCATTTCCATATCCCGGATCAACATCGCTTTCATTTCTCTGGAATGCTGTTTGTCGTAATATTCCAGGATCTCCTCCGGCTGGACATGATCTGTATTGGCTTTGTGCTGATATGGATAAAGCAGCATCTTAACAGCCATTATGCCGGATAGATCTTCCATGGCGTATTGATTAATTGTTTTCCTGATCTCAGGATGCGTGTAATAAGCAGGGCTATAGAGTTTCCAGTTGATGATGCTGGTGATCCGGTCATTGTGCACGACGCTGAATGCCAGGGAGGCGTCCTTTTGAAGCGGCTGTTCACGGATTAGCCTGATTTGGATATTTTCTCCGGCTTCATATTCTTTTTTAAGGAGTTCTGAACCAAGCGATATTACCTTCATCCCCTGGGTATGCTTCGCAGTAGACCCTGCTAACTTTTGGATATCCATCAATGTGGAAGGATGAAAATAAGCGTTGGCGTTTAGCTCAAAAGAATAACCTTCCTTGACACCCTCCCTCAGGGTGAAGAGGGTATGCCCCATTGGGTTGGTTTGAAGTACTTTGACCGTTTGCTGATCTTTATCCATAATTCGGATTTCCTGATCCGACAGGGGCAAACCATCGGAGTGAAAGGCTCTCAGCATATACTGGTTGCTTTGTTCTTTCCCATTGCCATCTGCTATTTCATAGGCTTCCAGGGTATAACCTCTTTTCCGGTAAGGAATTCGCTTAACAAAAGGATATATGTTGCTTCGGCTTTCGATGATCTCGCCGATGATATACACATCCGAATCAATATCTGTGTCTTCAAAAACGAATTCGTTTTTGGTATCGGGTTTGATTCGGAAACGCCCGTCATCAATTGTTTTTCCGTTGCTTACCACATCGTATTTTACCACAGCCCTTCTATAATCCTCATCTGTCTGTTGAAGCAGATTAAAATCAGCCACAACCTTATCTGTGGCTTTATATTGTTGTTTTTGGAAGGTTATTTGGGGTTTGAAGGCTTTTGAGTAGGGGAGGGTAACCACCAGTTGGCGGAAAGCAAAAACATTTTTGCCCTTATTTTTGAACATCAACATATATAAGCCCGGATCAGCCTTCTCTGGCAACTTGATTTTCCCGGAATACTTGTTCATTAGATTCTCAAAATTTTTACTAACGATCTCTTTGCCCGATAATTCGTATATGGAGCAGGAAAAGGAGTTCCCTTCAGCATTAGAAGGGCTGTTAATCCTGAAGTGTATGTCTTCGCCCGGAAGATAGACTTCTTTGTTTGTTACCACTACAGCATCTGAAAGGTCCTGTGCTGATAGAGGTGGCATCGAACCCTGGCTGTTAAAGGCATATAATAAAACTGCCAGAAAAGGGATGAACCGTAAATTTAGCTTCATAATGGTAGCGTTTAGTATAAAAAGTTAATTTTTCTTATTTATATGATCCTTCCAGGCAGGAATACCCTACGGGAGATCTTCTCTTTTCCCTTTATGGTGCTGTATATGCACAGGGGCATGGTATCTGTCAGGCAATTGCTTTCATTTAAACGCAAAAACGGTCATTATCGTATAGATACGTCTTTGGGATCCCCTACTTTAAAATAATTTGTGGATCGCACAGGATTTCCGTTTTTGTCTATGCCCATCATCTCAAGGGCATACCAGGCATTGCCGTAACCAGAGGAAAAAGTAATGGATTTTTTGTCTTCAGGGTACAACTGCAGGTTCGGATTCCAGTATAGTGTGTTCCGGAACCAGGGTATATGATCAGCTTCCGGCATTTGATGAATAAAATCACTTGCGGGTTCAAACAGGGTGTATTCGATTCTTGAAGCATTGTTAGTCAGCTCAAAGCCCTGCAGGTCTTTGTTTTTGGTATACAAGCTGATTATCCCGTAATGGATCTTATCGTGCAGAAGCATGGGTTTTTGAACGATCTCAATATATTCACATTGCCTGGGAGGGATGCTGAAGAAATGCTCTTTATCCAGGCATATCACCCCATCCACGAACAGGGCAGGGGATCCGTTCATAAATTGACCGGTGGACTGATTGACCACCTGTAAGAAGCTCTCTTTTTTTCTCGTGATGATCTTGACACCGGGTGCCAGCTCATAGAAGTACTCTCTTAGGGAGTCCAGCAGAATGTATTCATCAAATTCAAGCACTGCACCGGGGTTTTCATAGAAGTTGTATTGGGTCCAGTTGGGTTTGAATAGCGTACTATCCGTGGATATTGATTCTTGCTGATAATGCTTCTGGATGCGGTGATTCAGGTATAGATCTTTAAGATAATTGAGGTAGTTTTCTTGCAGCAGGTCATACCCAATGTGCGATCTGAAATTGTATTGATTCATAAACTTGTCTTCCAGACGGACGATGAGCTTGGTATGGGAGTCACCGGGAGAAATGACCAGATCCTTCTGGAACTGATCGGGATAGAGAAAGAATCTGAATTCACCGTTTTTATTTGTTTTCCTGACTTGTATCCTGGTGATGGAATCGACAAACGACAGATGGACCGCTCCATTGCGATAGGGCTGATCGTCCTGGTGAACGATTTTTCCCCTGAGAATGATTCCTTTTTGTTCGGGGCAGTATTGGATGGTTTGGCCTTTTATTTGGTAACCTTGACCTGAGGGGGGCTGTTGGTTGCTATTTGTGCTTTCTTTCTGTAGGGCCAGCATTTGTTGCTTTGATGAGGGATTCGCAACTTTATGAACCGACATGGATACGGATTTTAATGAATCGCCGGGTTGACTGCTCAGGGTAAGGTTGATTTTGCTGCCTGGCGTGTATCGCTTTTTAAGTCCTTCCATCCGGATGAATGGATTGCCGGATAATCGATTGGAATAGAGGGACGGGGAGGCTTTTTTGGGTGTTTGATTGGAGCGTTCTACCGTGGTATCCTGGCTGTCGACTTGTTCGGTAATCAGCTGTTCCGTCCATTTTTCTGTATTTTCCGGAAAACTTTTTTCAGGATTAAACACGAGGATGGTATCTTTAAAAAATTGTCCTTCACCAAAATTGCGCATCCAGTTGGTATAGCCCAACAGCTGATACATCCCCCCTGTCAGGGAGTCGGGAATGGACAAGTGGCCATGTCCTCTTCCTTCGCTCAGCAATACTTTTTTTCGGACAGCTGAGTATCCCTGGGGATCAATCAATTCAATGAAGGCCAGCTTGCTGAGGCTGCTATAGCCGTCTTTTTGCAGGCAGTAAATTTTGAACCATATGTCTTCGCCCGAGACATGCTCCTGGCGATCGAGATGAACCAGCATCCTCTCGGGGTGGTTTTTACCTTGGTCGTTATCCTGTGCTGAAAGGAGGAAGGAGTAAAGAAGAAAAGGAATGATGATGGCAATTTTATTCATTATAGTGAGTTTTTAATAAATCCAAAAATCGGGTTTGTTTACATCGCTTGCGTATTCCCGGCAAGTTACACACCAGGTTTGATTCGTATAAAAAGGTCCGTATGCATTGTAACTGACTACATGGACCGCTTCCCGCGGAAATTGACGGAACTCTGAGTCAAAGAGAAAATCGTTCCAATTGATGGTGTCGGTGATGCAGTTTTCCATCTTGTTAAAAAATTCCACTCCCTCAATGGGCGATTTGTAGTGGACGCGTTTTTCGGATACATAACATGCGTCGAAATATCCAAAAACTTCCTGGGAAGTGTTTTCGCATGAATAGATGTTGCCCTGCACATTATAGGGTATGTTGTCGAAGATACTCCCGTTGTCCTGGGTATTGTTTTTCAGCATTTTCCAGAAATCATACACCGCCTTGTTCACGATGTATTGCCTGACGTTCAGACTGTAGCCGAAGACTGGTTTTGCATTGTATTCATCGAGATGGAGGAGGGTATGTTGCTCAATTTTTTGAGTGTTTAACTCGGAAGAGGCATGGATGACTATATTGTCGGAATAAAGGGTGTTCCAGCAGTTCGCTGTATCTTCCGGCTCGTTGTATGATTTTCGGTTGCCCGGTGTAGGGATGGATTGGCGATAATCTCCTTTTTCATATATCTCATAAAGTTTATCCAGGGAGATTTGCGACCAGAGGGGGTCCATCTCCCAGGTTTCCTCAAAATCCCATCTAAAATAAAGTTCCTGGCCTTTTTCCCAGGATTCAGTACTTACATTGATGTCTACTCCCTTGATTTTTTTGTTTCGCTCCACTGAATAATATTCTACAGCCCGGGGGTTGATTGCATCGATATCCGGGCCTTTTGTTAAGGTAACCGGTTCTGACTCATAATTGCTTCCGTCTGCGGTATAAACTGTCAGCACATATTCATGGCCGATGTTTCCCTGGATGCCGTTGGGGTCGGTTTGATAGATGCCCGGGGCTTTTTCAGTAAGGGTTTCGAAGTTGCCCTTTTCATCGGAAATAGTTACCACTGCCCCGGTTTCCCGGTAAGCTTCAGGGTGTTTTTCCGATAAGCCCATGGTCCGGCTAATTTTTACACGATAGGGGCCGGGTTGGTTGGTTATCATTCCCTGGATCACCAGTACATTTTCAAAATCATCTACTTCATGCTCATAGGGTTCCGTGCAGCGGACCCATCCGGCAATGATCAGCAGAAGCAGGGCATAATGGGCTATCTTTTTCATACGGTTATCTTTTATTTAATAATTTGGGCGTATGGAACCCCCATGTTTAATCATGTCCTTGTTGTGTAGTCTGTAGATGCGGGTTTCATTCGTATAAAATTCTATTAACGTTCTGTATTTAAATCAAATAATCTCGCATTATTTATGGGTTGAGGAACCTCTGCCATGGAACCCGCATGGTTTATTACCTTCGGTGAGCTCACCCGCTTATGCGGGTTCGGTTCATGTCCTTGTTGTGTAGGTTACTGGATGGAGGTTTCATGGGATGATTTTGTTAATAGATCCAAAAATCGGGTTCTGTCAGGTAAGTGGCATTTTCACGACATGTAACGCACCAATCCTGATTGGTATAATATAGATATTCCTTGTCGTATCTTACCACAAAGACATCCTGGCTGGGAAAATCCCCAAAGAAATCACCCCAGGCTACGGTATCCTCAACACAATTGGCCATCCGGTCGAAGAATTTCACTCCGTCGACCGGCGATTTATAATGGACTCTTCTATGGGTCACGCTGCAGGCATCAAAATAGCCAAATGCCCGGGTGTTTTCATCTTCGCAGGCATAAATGTTTCCCTGGGCATTATAAGGGATGTTGTCAAAGACATTGCCGTTGGTCTGGGTGTTTTCCCGAAGCATTCTCCAGAAATCGTATACAGGTTTGTTGACGGTATATTGCTTCACCATTATACTGTACCCATGAAATGGCTTGTAGCTGTATTCGTCCAGCTGAAAAATAGCGTGGTTTTTCAGTTGATTGGTGTTCAGGCTTTCGCTCGATTGAATGATGATCCGGCTGGAGGAGTTGGTGTGCCAGCAGTTGGCTGTGTCTTCTCCGGCCAGGCGGGATGTGTGGATGCTGCGAGAGGAACCGCCGGAGTTTTCAGGTTGATCATTTCTGTATAGCCCGGAACGAAAAAGATGTTGGAGGGTGTCATAGGACCACTGCCTCCAGATTGGATTTAGTTCCCATGTTTCTTCCACATCCCATCGGAAGTATTGATTTTCATCCTGCCTCCAGTCTTCTGTATCGATGAGTATGTCGATACCTTGTATGGTCTTGTTGCGTTCTGTTGAATAAAACTTTTTGGCCCTGGGGTAAATGCTGTCAATGCCCGGGCCTTCCCTGAGCGTGACCGGTTCTGATTCGTAGGTCTTTCCGTCGCGGGTGTGGATTGTGAGCACATATTGATGGCCGATGGTACCCTGAAGGCCATTGGGATCGGTTTCGTAGATTCCGGGTTCTGTCTCGGTGAGGGTTTCGAAATTTCCCTGATTGTCGGCAATAGTTACTACAGCATCGGTTTCGAAGTATCCTTCCGGATGTTCTTCGGACAGGGGAATGGTTCTGTTGAGCTTAACCTGGTAAGGAGCGGGCTCATCCGTGATCATCCCCTGTACGACCAGCATGCGCTCGAAGTCTTTGACTTCATGCTCGTAGGGCTCTGTACATTGATGCCCCACCATCGCGACCAACAGCATAAGCCAGTATATTTTTTTCATCTAGAAGTTGAATTTATAAGTGATGGTTGGAATGGGCCTTCCAAAGATCGAGAGCTTGTATCCCTGGATGTTTTCCTGACCGGTTTTATAATAAATGGAATAGGCGTTCATTCTTCCCGTAAGGTTGTATACCGAGAGTATCCAGGAGCCGGAGATCAGCTTATCCCTTTTCAGACTGCCTTTATAGGTAACCGATACATCCCATCTGAAATAATTCGGGATGCGAAACTCATTCCGGTCGGAATATATGACTGAATAAGAATTCTCAAAGGCAATTTTTGCTACAGGAAGGGTGATGGGAGCTCCTGTTGAGAAGTTGACTACATTTGAAAGGGTTAGCCTGCGGGTGGGTTTCATGTTGAGCACGACCGAGAGGTTATGAGGCTTGTCGTAACTGGCCGGATAGTACTGACCTTCGTTGATGTTCTTGCTGGCAACATCACTTTGAGAGCGAATCAGGGACCGGGAGTAGGTATAAGAGATCCAGCCCGATATTCTGCCGCGGTTTTTGCGGAACATGAATTCTGCCCCGTAGGATTTCCCTTCGGCATTGACCAGTTCGGTTTCGGGATGGGGATTAAGTTCAAACTGGCTGCCGTTGATGAAGTCCTTGTAGTTTCGGATGGTTTTGTAATAAAGATCCACAGAAGCCATGTACATATTACGCTTAAAATCTACATTGTATCCTGCTGAGAATTGGTTGCCTATTTGGGGGGGGATATTTTCACTAGCCAGCTGCCATGAATCGGTAGGGGTGACCCCCTGACTGTTGGTCAACAGGTGAATATATTGCCGGTTGCGGTTGAAGCCGAAGTTCAGATGATGGTTTTTCATCAACTGATAGCTGCCAGAAAGGTTTGCTTCGAGGCCTGAATTGAAGTATACCAGTTCATTGTTGGCATAACGTACTGTGTCATAAATGCGGTCAACAGTAGCCAGGCCATCTTGATATTTGTATCCCGTATAGTCGCCCAAAAGCGAATACATGGTGTATCGCAGCCCTGCATTTATTTTTAAGCGAGAGGAAAGGTTGAACTGATCGCCTACAAAAAGGGAACTTTCCAGGGCTTTCTGGTTGTTGAGCTTTTGAGGAATGACCAGGGAATTGCTATGGCCTTTGCTCAGGCTCCAGGGTTCGATGTTATGATACACCAGGTCTATGCCACCAGTGATGCGATGTTCTTCGCCAATGCCGTACTCCACGAAGGAGCTGAGTTTCATGTCGCTGATGGTTTGGTTCTTATGGCTGGCTTCTTCTTCAGAGGCGATGTTATCCATGTTGCTGTCGTAGATACTGAAACCGGCAATGGTCTTTATTGTAGTGGTTTCATCCAGCTTATACTGCCAGTTGATGCTTCCCAGGGTGTTTCTGAAAGCATAAGAGGTGTCCTTTTTGAGTGTAAAATCATCATGGCTGTTGTAAAAAAGCACAGCCAGAGAGGATTTGGGACTCATCTGGTAGTTCATTTTCAACTGGTAATCGTAAAAACCGGCCTGGCTGTATTCGAGCTGGTCGATTTTTTTAAGGTTTTTAAGCAGCCAGTCGGCATAAGTCATTCGGCCGCTGGCCATTACCGTCAGTTTATCTTTGATGAGGGGCCCGCTGGCCATCAGGTTCCCGTTGACCAGGCTGAAACCGCCATCAACCTTAAATTTTTCATTATGTCCTTCTTCGGTTGATATGTCATATACCGAAGAGATGCGGTTGCCATACTGAACCGGTATCCCTGCCTTGTAGAGGTTGGCATCTTCGATGGTGCCCGGATTGATGCCCGGGAAAAAACCGAAGAAATGTGAGTGGGAGTATGTGTGCATGCCATCGATCAAAATCAGGTTCTGGTCGCCTTTACCACCCCTGACGCTGAAAGACATATCCGCCTCACCGGCCGACTGAATACCCGGCATCAGAAGCGACTGCTTGATGATGTCGGGCTCACCCATGAAAGAGGGAAGTTCTTTCAGCTCCTTCATCTCCAGCTTTTCAAAACCCGCGATCTCGCGCTCTTCCCTGTTTCGTCTGGCCGTGACATTAACCTGTTCGATATTCAGAGGCTTCTGTTCCATCCGGATGTTCATCTTTCCCGCGGAGTATATCTTTATATGTCGTTGGGTGTTCTTGAACCCCAGGTACCTGTATTGGACCACGTGGTAACCATTGGGAAGGTCCAGGCGGTAGCGGCCGTTCACATTGGTGACTACCCCGTACTTCCCGTCATCCACAAAGACTTCGACGCCTTCCAGGGGCTGTCCGGTGTAATACTCGGTGACCTGTCCCGCCAGGGGGACTTCATTCCCGGGATTGCCAGGCCGGCCGATCACATGAATCTCCCGGGTAGCCTTATTTTGGCTAACCGTTTCTTTTTTCATGTCTTCGGGTTCTGCAGGTTTCGCAATACCTGCCATTTGGGTCGATTTGTCCAGCCTCTCAGCCATAGTGATGATCACCTGGTTGTTCTGGTAGATATGATAGTTCAAGGGCGTCCCGTAAAATATTTCAGCCAGGGCAACCTGCTTGTTGTTATATGTTTCCGGCTTATGCAATTTGATGCGTTCAAGCCAGCCGGCCCGGTAATAAAACTTGACATTCAACCTTTCTTCTACCTGCCTGAGGAGTTGTTGGTTTCCGATGAGTATTTGGCGGTCAGGTGTTTCCTGGGCGGTCGTTTCTGCATATTGGAGGAAAAGGCACAAAAAAGCAGCTGTAATGAGTTTGAAGGGAATCAGGCGGGTCATTGCAGGTGGTTTAGCGGTTGGTTTGTAATGTTTCATAATGCTTCATGATTGAAATGATATCATCCGGATCATCTAAGGAATACCTGATACCCTGTTTCCTCGCATATCTTCGGATGGCTTTCTTCTTATCTGAAAGCAGCTGCAGGATGTCCCGGCGGTTTCTGATCGGATGGCTTTGTGTGCCATCGAAGATGAAATGTTTGATTCGCTCGGCAAACTCGTCCCTTCGATCCATGCTGTGAAGAGGCAGCTCAATAAGCTCTTTGTCCCTGGCCACCAAATACGTCAGTGAATCATCGCGGAAAGCAACTTCGTAATATTTGAAGCGATCGGGGAGGATGGGATGCAAGATATTGGAACGAAACAGTCTTTTCCCTCCCATAAGATCTTCCAGTATGAAATGATCAATATATCCGGGATTCAGCTTAATGTAGCGGGGCAGGGAAGGATCTTTCTCCTGATAATATACAAAAGCTTGTTTTTGCAGGTCTATGTTGGCCCGAATATCCCGGTAAATTTTGTTTTGATAATAAAGGGTGCAATTCAGAAACTCATCTCCATGGAAGAAAGGATGCCCTTTGACTTGAAAATACCGGGGCTGATAAATTTCGCCGGTGAGCAATTCCGAGTGATCGCTGGAGATCACCGGATCATCCTGTGCCTGGAGCGTGAAAGGGAGGCATAGCAGGATGCAAACAATCAATTGGTTCATTTTGATCATACGCTTTTATATTATAATGATCCCTAAGTAAGGTGAAACCCTATCTAAAGTTTATATAAGATCGGAAAGGCAGGGAAAAGTTTAATCCTTTTCTGGAAAAAGTAAGTGATAAGAAGAAGTTTATAGAGGTATTTCGATATAGAGTTAACGAAAAGCCTTTATGGGTTGGGAAAGGGGGCGTTTTTTATTCTAATCTCAAAACGGCATCCCCTCTTTTCTTTGTCTTTTCATTGCTTTCATATACCATTCCATCTCATCGAGAAAACGTTTGGTGGAGGGTTCGATGAACTCGTTGGCCGGGTTGTCATCCGAATCAAAGGCTTTACCGATATGGGGGAAGGGCAGGATGGAAGAGATGGCCGGCATGCCCAGCTCGGCAAGAACGGCCCTCAGATGGACGGCTGCCCGCATGCCGCCAAACATACCCGCTGAATAGGAGGCGATGCCGCTGGGCTTAAACATGTATTCGCTCTGATAGTGATCCAGTATGTTTTTCAATGCCGGCGGGATGCTATGGTTGTATTCACCAGTGACTACGATGAAGCCATCGGCAGCATTGAAGATGTCGGCAATCTTTTGGATGTTTGCCGGGGCATGACCCTCCTCAAATTCCTTATACATCTTGTCGAGAAAGGGCAGGTTGTATTCCAGCGGATCGATGAGGTGGGCGTTCCATCCTCTTTCCTCTGTCTTGTTCTTAAGATACCGGGCGGCTTTTATTCCCTGGCGCTTGGTTCTGACCGAACCATAAATCAACGCAACATTCAGTTCCATAAGCTGTGAGGTTTGCAATTGCATTTTGAATATGTAAGATAGCGGTAAAAATGCAACTTTCCAAAACAGGGCAACTCTTACTCGGCATTTATGGTTTGTTCACACTCCTTTTTGCAGAGTATGTCATGAGGGACCGGGCCTCTCATGCCTTGGGAACAAATACAGAGGGATGCAGTCCTGGCGCGTCGCATCCGTCAAATCCTTGTTGCCGCATCCGTCAGGATCAGTTAAATTTCTCTTTGATGCCCTTGTAATACGCCCGGGCCACTTTCTCCACATCCATTCCCAGGGTCCGCATGACATAGGTTTTGGCAACGTGGAGCTGCAGCCGCACGACCCCGTTCTTCCTGTATTTGCGGGCCGAGGTGATCAGATCCCTCTGGATGACCCGGAATTTAGTATGCTTCTTGATCCGTGGGATGATCTCGTAATCCTCAAGAAACCTGTAGGTTTCATTGAATCCCTGCAGCTTTTCGAAGACAGGACGTGTGACAAAGAGTGACTGGTCGCCGCCCCGGCACCACTGGCAATCGAAGCGGGTAAACCAGGCGAAGAAATTCAGCAGGGGATGGTCCATGTCCCATTTCATGCGAAAACAACCGGCTCCATATCCCTGGTCTATGGATTGAAGGATGTCGCGGTCGAATCCTTTGGGGGGATAGCTGTCGGCATGGAGGAAGTAAAACACATCCCCCGTGGCGATGCGGGCTCCGGCATTCATCTGTTTCGCCCGTCCGGTGTTTGCATGATCCACAATACGCGCCCCCATTGAGCGGGCTATCTCCAGGGTGTTGTCATCGCTGATGCCGTCGGAAACGATGATTTCCCAGAGGTTTTCTTCTGAACTGTTGTTGCGCAAATATTCCAACACCTTGCCAATGTTTTCCGATTCATTGTAAGTGGGAATGATGATGCTAATTTTCATATTCGTTGTTTTTGATCTTTTGTGACGCGAAGGTATAATATACTCCATGGACTACCGAGTATAAATGTTTAAGAAATGTTAAACAGCCTTCTACAAGTTGCAACTTTTTTACAATGAAGCGTATGAAACCTGCATCCACGAACTTACACAACAAGGACATGATTATTTCATGCAGGTTCCATGGCAAAGGGTTCCTCAACCCTCAAATAATGCGAGACTATTTGATATAAATACAGAACGTTAATAGAATTTTATACGAATGAAACCCGCATGCACGAACTTACACAACAGGGACATGATTAAGCATGGGGGTTCCATAAGGCCAAAACATTAGATAAAATTTAATCTTATGAAACCCGCATGCACGAACTTACACAACAAGGACATGGTTAACCATGGGGGTTCCATATGACCAATTAATTAAATAAAAAAATAACCATATGAAATCTTATTTTATTATGTTAAACAGCATGAGATATCATGAGAGGGGAAGAGATAGCGTGAAGTTGGGCATTTCATGTTTGCCGTCAGCCCATCATTCAGGGGACTCCTGGTTGGATTGAAACCCGGGGTAAAGGGTCATGCTCCCCGTTCATGTATAGTGTTTGCCCTGCTCCAGTTCATGGGTGTTATGGTGGTGCCCGGACCAGTGGCATTAACCCGTATACCCTCCCCGGCATACTCCAGGGCTAACGTACGGGTTAAATTTATCCCCTTTGCTCTTCCCACATCTCTTCAACCTTATTATCGTATTCCACCTTAATAGCAGTCAATTAGATTCACACATCCCCTCAACCTTATTGTCGTATTCCACCTTAGTAGCAGTCAATTAGATTCACACATCCCTCAACCTTATTATTGTATTCCACCTTTCTTATTCGTATCGAAGCGAGTCAACCGGGTTGGACCGCGCTGCCGTGATGGTCTGGTAGCTTACCGTGATCACAGCGATCAAAAAAGCCAACAGGGAGCCGGCCAGGAAATAGAGGATGTTCATATTTACATGATAGGCAAAGTTCTGCAACCAGTTGTTCAGGAAGAAATATGCCACAGGCCAGGCGATCAGGTTGGCTATCAGCACCCAGAAGGTGAATTGTTTGAGCAGAAGCACCACGATGGTGTGTATTTGTGCGCCCAGGGCTTTGCGGATGCCGATCTCCTTGGTCTTTTGTTCGGCCATGAACGAGGCAAGCCCAAACAGACCCAGGCAGGCAATGAAGATGGCAAGGGCAGAGAAGACCCCAAAAACCTTACCGGTTCGGAATTCTTCCTCATGCATGGCCTGGTGGTTGTCGTCCAGGAAGAAATACTGGAAAGCCTCTTCGCCAAGAAAATCCTGCCAGCTTTTTTCTACTTGCCTGACCATTTCCTGGGGGTTGGTATTCCGGAAGCGAACGGTCAGGTATTCTTTCGAACGCCAGGAGGGATGCAGAAGCACCAGGGGGCGGATCTTCTGGTGGAAACTACGGAAGTGAAAATTCTTCACCACCCCGACAATCTGCCAATAGGTCTCATGTCCCTGGTAGCTTGTTTTCAGCCTTTTGCCCACGATGGGTTCTTGATATCCCAGGGCCCCGACAGCTGCCTCATTGATCACCAGGGCCGTGCTGTCATTGTAGTCCTCCTGGAAAAACCGGCCTTCTTTCATCTCCAGGTCCAGCACCTTATCCAGGTCATAGTCGACGCTGGTCGAGCGGAAGGCATGCGACTGCTCGGTCTTTTGGCCCACCGTGCGGGCCGGAAAACCGTTGAATATCATCCCCGGCAGGGACTCGCTCCGGGAAACATAGCGTACCCCGGGTTGCTTCTCCAGCGATTGTTTGAACGAATTCCAGGAGTTTCCAAGCTTGTTGGCTTGTTTGACCACCAACACCTTTTCGGTTTGATACCCCAGGTCCTTGTTCATGATGAATTTCAGTTGGCTGTATATGAGCAGGGTCGAGATGAATAGGATGATGGATATAGAAAACTGAAAGACTACCAACCCGTTCCTGAAGCCGGAACGTGTCTTGCCTGAAAGTAGGCTGGAAGCCAGTCCCTGGTTGATGCTGATGCCCGAAAGGTAGCCCGCTGAATACAGACCCGAGAGGATGCCTACGACCAGGCCCAGCAACAACAAAGCAGGAATCACATACCAATGGTCGGTATACCCCATGCTTAGTTCTTTGCCGGAGAGATTGTTGAAAAAAGGCAGCACCGATTCGATCAGGATCATGGCGATAAAAAGGGCAATAAAGCTCATGAAGATGGCTTCCAGAAGGAATTGTCTGAAAAGCTTGCCCCTACTGGCTCCTGCTACCTTTCGCATCCCAACTTCTTTAGCCCTTTTGGCCGCGCGGGCAGTGGAAAGGTTCATGAAATTGATGCAGGCAATAAAAAGAATGAAAATGGCAATGATACCGAAGATGTAGACATATTTCATGCTTGAGTTGGCCTCAAGCTCAAAATCGGTATGGGATTTCAGGTGAATATCCGTCAGGGGCTGCAGATAGTATGAATACGAATTGCCCTGTTTCACGAATTCATCCAGGGTCACGCCCATCATATCCTGTAATTCCGGTTCCACATTTTTTTTGACTATGGGATGCAATTGTTTTTCTACTTTTTGAGGATTGGCCCCTTCCTTGAGCAGCAGGTATGTGTACGAGAGGTCGTTGCTCAGCCAGGTGGTGCTGTTGGCAACATTGAGGCTGATCAACGATGCCAGTACATCGAAGTGAAAATGAGAGTTTTGAGGGCAGTCTTCGGCGATGCCCGTGACAAGATATTCGGTCCCCTCTATTTCTATGCTTTTGCCCAGGGCTTTGCTGTCGCCAAAATACCGGGAAGCGGTTGATTCTGTTAGTACCACGGTTTGTGGCCGGTTAAGAATGTTCTGCGGATCTCCCTTCTTGAGCTTGAAGGAGAACACCTCGAAAAAGGTGGAGTCAGAATAAAGCAGCTGGTCTTCCAGAAAGGTTTGGTTGTCCAGGGTAACAGAGGTGCCCTTCCCAAAATAGTTGAAGATTCGTACGCTGTTGATAACCTGGGGTATCTCGCTGACCATCGTCTCGCCTACCGAGGCTCCGGTGGTGACCCCGTCCATCTCTCTTCCCTGGAATTCACCTTCCATGGCGATGCGGTAAATGTTTTCCGAATGCTTGTGAAAACGGTCGTAACTTAATTCATCCATCACAAAAAGAGCGATAAGGATGCTGCAGGCCAGGCCTATGGCCAGTCCTAAGAGATTGATCGTGGAAAAGACCTTATGCCTGGAAATGTTGCGAAAGGCAACTGTTAAAAAATTCTTGAACATATCGTGATTATTTTTTAGTAACACATCGTTGCTCGGGTATTTGCCAAAAGTGTACCGTTTTTTACAGGGTTCTTGTTGTCAGTTCGTTGTTGTTTTGCGCTTCCCGGGTCGCGTAAAAAATTTTTACATACACGAATCAAACCGGACAGTTATTCGTACCTCAGGCTATCCACCGGGTTGGTTCTGGCCGCGGTGAAGGCCTGGTAGAAGACTGTCAGCTGGGCCACTGCCAGAGCAATGACGGTGGCCAGCAGAAAATAGAGTACGTTTTGTTCAATGTGGAAAGCGAAATTCTGCAGCCATCGGTTGAGGGCAAACCAGACCACCGGCCAGGCGATCAGGTTGGCGATCAGCACCCATTTCAGGAACTGGGATGAAAGGATCATGATGATCTTGGAGGTGGAAGCTCCAATGGCTTTACGGATGCCAATCTCTTTGGTTTTTCGTTCGGTCATAAAGGCAGCCAGACCGAAAAGTCCCATGGCAGCGATGAAGATGGCCAGTATGGTAAAGAGGGTAAAAAGCTTTTTCATGCGCATCTCTTTCTGGTAACTGGCCTGAAAATGGTTGTCGAGGAAGGTGTAATCGAAATTGATGCCGGATGCATTTTGCTCCACAACCGACTGGACCAGGGCTATGGTGCGGTTGGTGTTTTGTCCGGCCAGCTTCACATACATATTGTTCAGGCCCTGGTCCCTGAAGATGAAGATAAGGGGTTTG
>P_1C_Sed_2_UnCtyDRAFT_1000199_pt1 | contig 18824 bp, 16 predicted proteins | sample Pon1CUnioCityCA_4_FD_10229 | JGI IMG/M metagenome (IMG submission 10229) | reverse complement strand
CCATTGTATTGGGATGTGTGGCCCCATAGCTTTGGCTCTTCCCGGAAAAAATGATTCTACNATCTCACTTATCGGGGGACGTCTTCTCTATAATATNGGNCGGGTANTTACTTACACATTNCTTGGTGTCATATTTGGTTTGATTGGACACTCTATTGCCCTTGCCGGACTTCAACAATCAATATCAATACTTCTGGGTATTTTAATTCTTGTCGGCGCACTATTTCAGTTCAAATCCCTTGAAGGATGGAAACAAAAAACCGGTATTAATTCATTATTCAATCGCCTTGAAAAACTGATGCTCTCACAGTTTAAGAAGGGAGGTACCATCACATTGTTTACCATTGGACTCTTAAACGGATTATTGCCTTGCGGATTTGTTTATGTAGGATTAGCGGGCTCTGTAACAACAGGTTCAATTCTTCAAGGCACCTTGTTTATGGCATTATTTGGATTAGGTACAATCCCCGCAATGCTGATGATGTCTTTGGCTCCCGGTTTTGTAAGCCTTGAATGGCGCCAGCGTATCAATAAATTTATTCCATATCTAGCGGCCGCATTCGGTCTATACCTGATTTTTCGAGGTATATTTATTGGCAATATTCTGCATTAATTATTAAATATTATTACAACCTGTTATAAATAGCATCACTATAAATCTTGATATCCATGGATTTACAACTCCATATACCGTCGGATGAACAAGCAATTAACCCAGTATGTGATTTCACCTACAGCTGGTGTTTAAATAGCGGACTTACGAAACAAGAAGCGAGCAAGTTTACTATTGCCGTGAGCGAGCTGATTACTGATATTATTCTTTTTGCCTACCCGGAAAGTGAAAATAAATTTATTGATCTCACCTTCCGACAAACTCTTTCTGACATTGAACTTATTGCTAGTGAAGCGGGCGAACCTTTTGATCCCGACCAACATCGCTACAGTCCTGAAAGTGCCCTTGATAAAGGTGATTTTGAAGGAGCAGGGTTGCGTATCATACGCAGGTTCACCGATGATTTCTTATTTATAAACAGGGGAAGGGAAGGCAAAGAATTTCGACTCCAAAAAGAAGTGGATACCCATTATCTTGATGAACTTATGGAGCTTTCGCGGTCGCTCAAACCCAAGGAACCAGAAAAAAAGCTTGCCGATGTCTCATACTCTATCAAGCAAATAACTCCCGCTGATGCAGAAGATATTGCCAAGTTGATTTACAGAACCTATGAATATACGTATACCAAAGAAGATCTCTATTTCCCTAAAAAAATTGAACAAACCCTTATCGGAAAAGAAAAGTTGGGCGTTATTACTCGAGGCGAGAAAGGGGAGGCTTTGGGATATTTTGCGATACTACCAAAAGAGGATTCTAATATTGCTGAAGTAGGGGAAGCTGTTGTATCTCCTGATTATCGAAAACAGGGAATTATGAGCAATATGATGGAACATCTTATTAAAGTTGGTCGCAGCCATAACCTTAAAGCGCTTTACGGTAAAGCTGTCACGAACCATCCGGTAAGTCAGCGTGTAAATCATAAGTTTGGTTTTACCTCAACAGGACTCATGCTTTTGGATACCAACAATGTAGTATTCAAAGGATTTGATGAACAGTATCCACAACCTGTTTCCGTTATCATAGATGTATTACCGCTTCAAGAAAATAAGCCAAAGGATGTATATCTGCCTGCTAAGTATCAGCAGTTACTTACCGAATCCTATCAACAATTAGGCATACCAATAACACCCAAAAAACCTAATGGTTATACAATGGCCGAAAAATCAGATGCCGATCTTGAGATTAATTATGCAGATTCAACCGCACACATTATACTTAACAAATACGGACCTGATTTTAAGTCGGTACTACAGGAAATGATAAATAGTCTGCTCGAGCAAGAAACCCTAAATGCAATCTATCTGGATTTGCCGCTCCAAAACGAAGCCACTCCCTCTCAACTTAAAGAACTCGAAGGGCTTGGATTTATTTACTGCGGGCTGGCACCCTACTTTCATCAGGGAGCAGATTATATACGTTTACAAAAAATATGCATGCCATTGGATTTTGACCTTGTAGATGTTCATTCTGATTTTGGAAAACAAATTAAATCTTTTATCGCCAATGAGTATTCCAGAAATTCATAGAGAAGATGATACCTTAACCGTCTGTATTAACGGGGGTTTCAACCTTTGGGTTAAAAATATGATTACCAATCATATTGGTGAAGAAGTACAAAATCTCGATATTGACCTAACCAACTGCAAGTACATCGATACAGAAGGAATTATTTTTCTCTATGAATGGCAACAAAATGGTCAAAAACTACAGCTTAAAAATCCTCCTGAAGTCTTTTTCGAAATGTTGGACATTCTTGAACTTTCAGACAGCTGGCAACCCAATATTATTAATAAGAACGAGGAATTATTATGAGTGAGGAACAGGACGGCGAAATGATCGAACTTGATGTTGAACAAGATATTTGGAGTCGTGCTTATACCGTACATTCTTTAATAATAATTGGCAGCAAGGAGGAAGACGGTAACTACAATTTTGCCCCCAAGCACATGGCTATGCCACTGGGATTCAGTAATCACTTTGGCTTTATTGGAACCCCACGAAAAAGTACCTATCGAAATATTCAGCGCGAAAAAGTATTTACGGTAAGTTACCCCAAACCAAGTCAACTTACGGTTTCGAGTTTGGCCGCTACACAACGCGAGGATGATGATTCCAAACCCATACTCGATCAGATTCCTACCGCCCCGGCACAAGAAATTGAAGGATACTTTGTAAAAGACTCCTATTTTCAATTGGAATGTAAACTAACAGAATGTCTTGGGAAGTTTGGAGAATGGGAATTGATTGTCGGCGAAATTGTTGCTGCCCGAATTAACAAAAGAATGAGTAGAAAAATTAGTGATAGTGCTGGCGAAGGACAATTGATCTATAACAATCCTTTATTAGCCTATTTGCATCCCAATCGATTCAGCGTCATTAAAGAGAGTAACGTTTTCCCATTTCCAAAAGAGTTTAAACGCTAAATCATGACCGATAGAGCCCGACTGATACGTAACTATGTTAGCGAGCACAAAGCAGACTTCCTATCTCTCATTCAATCCCTGGTTGAAGTTGAAACACCATCCGATCAACCAGAAACATTCTCAATGATCTGGGAAATTTTATCGGAACAGTTTGAAGACCTCAGTTATTCAGTCACACATTTTGAAGGAGAGAAAACAGCTGGGCAGTTGCTTTGCAAACCTAAGGATTTTGATCCTTCCAAGCCCACACAGCTTATCCTTGGCCATTGTGATACCGTTTGGAATATAGGAACCCTTAACGAGATGCCTTTCACCATCGAGGATGAGTTCGCAGCTGGACCCGGGATATATGATATGAAGTCAGGAATAGCCATGATGATATTTGGAATGCAGGCTATTCACCATCTGGATAAAACCCCTAAAGTGCAACCTATTTTTCTTATTAATTCTGATGAAGAAATCGGGAGTCATGAATCCGAAGAACGTATTGTTAAGCAAGCTAAATTAGCAGAACGAACATTCGTACTTGAACCTTCACTGGGTAAAGAGGGCAAAATAAAAACCCGACGCAAAGGTGTGGGCGATTTTGAAATATCAATCAATGGTAAACCTTCCCATGCAGGTTTGGCTCCTGAAGAAGGGGTAAGTGCCATTCTGGGTCTTTCCCACATCGTTCAACAACTCTTTCGCTTAAATGATCCGGCCAATGGCGTTACGGTTAATGTTGGAACTATAGAAGGGGGAGAACGATCTAATGTTGTTGCCGCAAAAAGTAAAGCTGTTGTAGATGTACGAGTACCAACACAGAAAGACGGGGAACGAATAAAAGAAGAATTATATAATCTTCAGCCCGAAATTGATGGGGTTGAGCTTTCGGTAACCGGAGATATTAATCGTCCACCGCTGGAAAAAAATGAGTCTAACAGTAAACTCTGGGAGATGACAAAAAAGCTTGGAAAAGAACTCGACCTTGATTTACTGGAGGGAATGTCCGGCGGCGCCTCCGACGGTAACTTTTCTAATTTATATTCACCCACTATCGACGGACTTGGAGCCGTGGGTGAAGGAGCACATGCCTATCATGAAAAAATATTCCTGGAGCAAACATTAGACCGACTTGCTTTATTTACACTATTACTTTTAGAACCTCCTCTATTTAATTAATCATTGGCTCTTTCAAAAACCCATTCAATTAGATAATCATCTAACCTTTCTTGCGGTATCAAGGTGGAATCCAATTCCAGTTGTTGGCTAATTTGATAATTTCTGGATGAACACCGTTTGTAAAACCACTTCAGCGAATCCAGGTCATCTAAAATCATGGAACCGGCAAATGATTCCAGCAATCCACGATCTTTGCATAATTTGATAACCTGATCTATGAAAAGTGTATTTTGGCCTCTCAAAAACTCCAACAAGCTCTCCCACGTGCTGTTCATTATATCTCCTTCCTGATCAATCGGTAAATCATATTGCAAAGGCGTTAGCTTCTGGGTTAACATACCCGGTAAATCAAATACCGAGGAAACATCATGTTCTAGAATATAGAGCGTGCGAATAATTCCACCCATCGATTTACGTACCAGGCGGTGTCCCTTAAAAGCCCCGAATACATAATCCATTTGGGGCTGATTCATCCCGAGGTTGAAGCCAAGACATTTTTCATTTCGATTTAAACCAATAAAATAATACGTTTCCGGATTCTTTTTCGCGTGATTAAACTCAGGCTTATGCTTGCGGATAAGTTTATTTTCCAACAACAGTGCCTCCTTTTCAGAATCACAAACTTGGATAGTAATATTATGGGTCATTCGTATCAATCGAATCGTTTTTCTTGAAACGGTACCCATCTTCGCACGACGATAAGAGAACAATCGATTCCTAAGATCTTTTGCCTTACCCACATATAACAACTCCTCTGAACGTCCATACATTAAATATACACCCGGCTCCATGGGAAGCTCCTCAAAGAAGGTTTCCCCCATCCTCTTTTCTATAGGATTATAATGCTCAAATAAACGTTGTTGTCCTGACATATTTAAGAAAATTACGACCCTTAAAAGTATTTTGTAAAAAAATCAAAAAAATCAGAAACTAAATTTTACATATAGTAGGTAATCCAAAAAAAATATACTATACTTAGGCTCTTAAGCGCCATTTAATGCGTTAGCAAGGCGTTATTAAACATTTAAGTAGCACAAGAAGTAAAAAATTTCGGAGATTTATCATGGCAGAACGTGAAGTAGGAACTGTTAAATGGTTCCATAATGGCAAAGGTTATGGATTCATAACCAGAGAAGAAGGAGAAGATATTTTCGTTCATTTCAGTGAAATTGAAATGGAAGGCTATAAAAAATTAGAAGAAGGCCAAGAAGTGGAATTCACTGTTGCGGAAGGTGAAAAAGGACTGCAAGCACAAGAGGTGATTCCTATATAAGATTATCATTTAGATATCATTTTTTTAAAAAAAGCGCTGCCCTATTGGTAGCGCTTTTTTTATTGCTGAGCGTTCCCATTATATTGAGACAAATCAATCGCTATTAAATTATACTTTTATGGAAAACCCGACTTATAAAAAGATTGAATTAACAGGCACCTCTGATAAGTCACTGGAAACTGCTGTAGAAAACGCTATAAATAAAGCCTCAAAAACAGTTGATGATATGCGCTGGTTTGAAGTTATTGAAACCCGTGGTTCTATTGAGGGCGACACAGTTGCACAGTGGCAAGTTGTTATAAAAGTAGGATTTTCGCTAAAAGAGTGATCTACGTTTTATCTAAAATATAGAACTCGAGTTTTTTCTGCAGTTCCGGAGGATTAAAGGGCTTGGTTAAATAGTCGTTCATGCCCGAGGCAAAGACTTTCTCTTTAACCTCCTTTAAGGCTGCGGCGGTAAGTGCAATGATTGGAACCGTGGATTTATATTTATTTCCAAGTTCTCGAATTTTCCGTGTTGCTTCATAACCATCCATTTCTGGCATTTGTAGATCCATCAATACCAAATTGATAGACGTCATTTTTTTCATTTTTTCAACAGCTTGTTTTCCATTTTCAGCAACAATCACCTCGATCTCCCATTTTTCCAAGAATCGAATCATTACCTTTTGATTGATGGCATTATCTTCAACTAACATCACTTTTGTGCCACGCAACGACTCTGGCATATCGTCTTCATTTTTGCGCAAGTTGGAACGCTGTTCATCAGCATGTTCTTCTGTTTTAAAGGGGAGTTCTACATAAAAGGTACTGCCTTTCCCTTTTTCACTTTCCAAATCAATGGTACCATCTTGCAGATCAACTAATTTTTTACTTATGGTAAGTCCCAACCCTGTTCCGCCAAAAACACGAGACGTTTCACTTCTTTCCTGAGTAAAACTTTTGAAAATCTCTTCCTGCTTATCTTCCGAAATTCCAATACCGGTATCAGTAACAGTAAATAGAATTTTTAGCTGACCATCACTCCTTTCTTTCAACTCTACGATAATCCCAACGCTTCCTTCTTCAGTAAATTTGACCGCATTGCTGACAAGGTTATTTAAAATCTGCGTTAACCTATTTGGATCTCCGGCAATGGTTTCGGGCAAATCTTCATCAAAATCGAGATACAGAGGTACATCTTTCTTTTCAGCCGTGAAACGAAAACTCTCTAACACACCGTTTAATAAATTCTCTAAATTAAACGCAACGTTTTCGAACTCAATTTTACCTGATTCAATTTTTGAAAAATCAAGTACATCATTAATAAGTGAGAGCAAAGTTTTAGCTGAGAAATCAAGAATCTCTAGCTGCTCAACCTGATCTTCCCGGGGATTATCTTTTGCCAGCAAATTAGTCATCCCAATAATGGCATTCATGGGGGTACGAATTTCGTGACTCATCGTCGACAGAAAATCAGATTTCGCCTTTGACCCCTCCTCCGCTTTTCGTTTCGCTTTTTCAAGTTGCTTGACATTTTCTTCCAGCTGCTCCTTTTTTTCTAAGAGCTCTTTATTAAGAGATTGCGTTTTCTTAAGCAGCTTTTGTGTTTCTTCCTCAGCCAGTTCTTTTGATTCCGAAAATTTATTAAACGTAAGCCAAGTCGTAATAAATGCTGCTCCCAGAATACTCCATTTTAAAATGACCCCTTCATCAGCGGTAAGATAGATTTGGTCAAATATCACATAATCGAGCACAACATAACATAATACAGCCATACCTATGCCAATGTTGCGCAATTGCTGGTGATCTTTATCGAATAAGAGAATGGCTAAGCCACAGGCCGGAAGGTAAAAAGCCTGGATTAACATTTCCTTACCAAATACCGAACTCAGTATAAGAATACAGACATTTATATAGGCTAACAGAAGAAATTTGGCCGTATTTTCAAAACCTTTTCGAGCCAAAACAGGAATAAGCACAAATGCCACACTTATGCTCATAAAAAACCATGACAGCGAAATAGAGTCATTTAATCGAAAGGCAATTAAGAACAGAAGAGCTACTGCCGCCAAAGAGAACGACACATGGTGCATTACAATAACACCGGTCTTATTAATCTGTTCAATCTTGTCTTGGACCAGATCTTTGGCAAAGGCAAACTTTTTAATACTCGATAATGAATACATTCGGTATGACAGCTATTTATAATATTTCAAATATGCTATTACTAAAGAATAATAAAACGAAAATAGCAATCGAATGACATTAAAAGAACCTAATAAAAGGGAGGGGTTAAGCCTTGGCCTGCTCTTTCTGTATCTTAGTTTTATAAGCCATGGCATAAATTTTCATCTGCTTAACCATAGAGGCCAATCCATTTGAACGGGTTGGTGACAAGTGTTGCTCCATGCCAATCTTTTTAATAAAGGTGGGATCGGTATTTATAATAGTTTCGGGCGCTTGACCGGAATAAAAGCGGACCATCAACGCAACAAGACCTTTTGTAATAGCAGCGTCGCTATCAGCTTCAAAGAGAACTTTTCCATCCTCAAGACGAGTGTGCAGCCACACCTGAGATTGACATCCACGTACTAAATTTTCTTCAATCTTATGCTCTTCATCCAACGGGTCTAAATTTTGACCCTGTTTAATGATATGCTTATAACGTTCAGTCCAGTCGCTTAGAGCTTTAAACTCATCAATGATTTGACGTTGTATTTCGTGAATATCAGCCATTATTTAGTGTTTATAGTTATTTGCAACACCACCAAAATACAAATAACTACAGAGAATTTAAGGTCATGCTTTAGACTGCTCATAGGCCGGATCAACCGAGACTGCACAACATACTCTTACCACCTCTTCGTTCTGCTGATCCCATTCAGGCTTACCGTAGTCTAAAACTTCAATAAATTCACCGTTCTTATTTTTAATGCGATATTCACAAGTAGAGTCTTGACCCTCAAATACCTTTTGGAGGTGAGCTTTAAATTTATCGATATCGTCTTGATGGATAAAATTATCGACATTAGCTTTTCCAACGACAGCATCAGTTGAAAGACCCGTTATTTCAGAAAATTCCTCTGAAATAGATTTAAAAAGGGGTTTTTCATCTTTAATCTCAACTGTATATGAAAATTCAGCTGCTTTATTTACAACCCGTGCAAAATCTAAATTTCGCTGTTTCAACGTATTCATGATACGCTTTTTAAGGGAAANATTTTCAATCTCAGCGCGGATCAGTTTTTGGTCTTTAAGATCTAAAATAGACGTCTTCCCTTTTATTTGTATAGCAGATCCATTTTTGTGATTGATAATACCTTCAAATTCCTCATCATGGAAATAGGTATCCTCATCTTCTTTATCAAACCGCTCTTTTAAGGAATTCATGTACTGTTCAGGAAACAGATCCCAAATCTTCACCTGTTTTAAATCGTTCTTTCCATAGCCAACAAGTTCGCGAAACGCTTTATTCGCCATCACGATGTTACCCTGCACATCAACATCAACAACCGTACGCTTCGACTCCTCGCGCAGACCATCAAATTCCACCTTTTGATCAACGAGTTGTTCTTCGGCACGCTTGCGTTCCGTTATATCGTGCTGATAGGAAACCCAGTGTGTTACGTTGCCATCTTTGTCAGTCAGTGGATGAATATCCCACTGGTTAACAAATTCCGACCCATCTTTGCGGTAATTGACCGCCTGTCCAAAAAAGGATTGTCCCTCTCTTAGTCGGCGCTTTAATTTATCTAAAACCTCTCGGTCGGTTTTGGGTCCCTGAAGAATGCGTGGGGTCTTGCCAATAACCTCCTCTTTGGAGTAACCAGTCATCTCGCAAAATCCATCATTAACATAGACAATTCGGGGGCCCGGTTTCTCGAGAGTCAATTCAGTAATTAATATGGAATCATAATCACTGCGTATTGCCGACTCAAGGAGATTCAATCTTTTCTCCAATTCGTTGCCTTTATCGACAATATTTTCTACAAGTGATTTAACCTTTTCAAATGATTCTTCATCCTTGCACCATTTTTTGAGTGCATTTATGTCTGGTGATTCCATATTAAAAGTTTGCTTAATCCGGGTTTAATAGATGATAATGGGTTTTAAATGTGCCAACCTTTTCTTAACACTACTTCTCAACAATAATACAAATCCCAATCATTCCGATAAATTACATTTTTCTTAAATAATTTTAGCTTATAAGTACTTCAACATTAAAATAAATTACCTATATATCTGGTCATGAAAAAACCTTAGGGAGCCGTTTGCTCCCCAACGAATAATTCAATTTTAGGCATTTTATTGTTACTTCAGCAAAAGTTTGGCAATAGTATTCAACTGCATATTGGACGTTCCCTCATAAATCTTGCCGATCTTTGCATCACGATAGTATTTTTCCACAGGATACTCTTTCACATAGCCATATCCACCAAATAGATCGACAGCTTGGGAAGTTACATTTTCTGCCACTTCGGAACCGTGGTACTTGGCCATGGCCGCTTCTTTAAGAAAATTGTCGCCATTCTCTTTCATCCGCGCAGCGTTATACACAAGTAATCGCGCCGTTTCAATATCTGTTGCCATCTTTGCCAGCTGGAACTGTACACCCTGGAAGTCTGAAATGGACTGTCCAAACTGTTCGCGCTCTTGAGTATATTCCAGCGTAGCATCAAGTGCCCCCTGGGCAATACCAATCATCTGTGCACCAATACCAATTCGTCCCTCATTCAAAGTTTCCATTGCAACTTTATATCCTTTTCCAACTTCACCTAATACATTTTCTTTCGGGACCTTGCAATCTTCCAGCAAGATTTCGCACGTAGAACTCGCTCGAATTCCCAACTTATTTTCTTTCTTGGATACAGAAAATCCTTCAAAATCCCGCTCCACAATAAAAGCCGTAATACCCTTATACCCTGCATCAGGGTCTACCGTAGCAAACACTAAAAAGATATCTGCCTCATTTGCATTCGTAATCCACATCTTAGAACCATTCAGCACATAATGATCACCTTCCTCCTTGGCTGAAGCCTTCAATGCAAAAGCGTCACTGCCCGAACCGGCCTCCGACAGACAGTAAGCGCCCACCTTTTCAGTCGCCAACTGTGGTAGATAACGCTCCTTGATATCATCGCTTCCAAAATTCAGAAAGGCATTGTTTACCAGCGTATTCTGTACATCCATAAATACACCGGCCGAGGCATCTACGCGGGAAATCTGCTCAATAGCTACAATCGACATAAAAAATGATCCGCCGCCCCCGCTGTAACTTTCAGGAATTTCGATTCCCATCAATCCCATATCAAAAAACTCCTGTATCAGGTCGGGGTCAAGCTTAGCCTTCTCATCCATCTCATGCACTTTGGGCTTAATTACGCTCTCTGCAAAATCACGCGCCGCCTCCTGCAGCATCTTCTCATCTTCGGTTAGTGTTGTAAGCGCGGGCATTTGTGGGTCTATATTTTCCATGGAATAGCCTCTTAATATTAAATTGGGTTCTAAATTTTGATCTTAATATAGCGATTCAGAATCAAAATATCGGCCCTGAATTGAAACCGGTTACATCTATCAACGAGCATTAGTAAAGTAATGCGAAGCTCATTATTTTTGAGGCTATAACTAAGACGAAATTCATACTATGAGCAACTCCGATTCTACCAAGCGATCCCTTTTTGAAGAATTTCCTCCTGTTTCTACTGAGGAGTGGGAAGAAATTATTAAACAAGATTTAAAAGGAGCTGATTATAAAGATAAGCTCCGCTGGAAAACAGGTGAAGGTGTAGAAACACTGCCGTTTTACCGGCGTGAGGATTTATCTGACCTCAACCGACCAACACCGATTCCAAAATCACATATTGATACTGAGGCCAATAGCTGGGAAATACGCGAACCTATTTTTGAACATGATATCTCCCGGGCCAATAAAGCAGCCCGGATGGCACTCGATCGCGGTGCCGATGCCTTGCAATTTCAAACAACCCTTCGCCGTACAGAAGGAATGCTGGATGGCGATATCCAGGGATTACCAATTGAGAGTCAATCAGACTTTTCATCACTTTTTAATAATATTTCTTTAGAAGATACGCCCCTGCATTTTGACGTAGGATTGGCTGCACCCGCCCTGATGGCTATGCTTTGGAATGAAGCCCAAAACCACCATCCTAAAAAGGTAGAGGGAACTTTTAATTACGATCCATTTATCTACCTGCTGCAACACGGCCACTACGGGAAAAACAAAAAAGATATTGAACGTGATATTTGTCAGATCACACAAATTGCAGTAGAGAATCTACCATTGGTTCGGCCGTTGGGTGTCGACGGGCGATTTTATCACAATAGCGGAGCTACCATTGTACAGGAATTGGGCTATACAATGGCTTCTGCATCAGAGTACCTAGCAATACTCACTGAAAATGATATTGATCTGAATGATGCAGCCAATGCACTAAACTTTAGTTTTTCAATCGGATCAAATTACTTTTTGGAAATTGCCAAATTCCGTGCTGCCCGACTCCTTTGGAAAAATATCATTGAAGCTTATGGCATAGATCCTAAAAAGAATACCGCTTATATACACGGAGAAACCTCCCGGTGGAATAAAACACTCTACGATCCATATACCAATATGCTGCGTACATCCACCGAAGGCATGTCTGGCACTATTGGAGGATGTGATTCCCTGACAGTTTTACCTTTTGATGAACACTTCCGTCAGCCCGATAAGTTTTCACAGCGCATTGCCCGTAACCAGCAGCTCATTCTGAGTGAGGAAGCATATTTTAATAAAGTAGAAGATCCGGCTGCAGGATCTTATTACATCGAAAAATTGACCGAAAAAATTGCTGATAAGGCCTGGAGTATTTTTCAGGGTGTTGAAGCAGAAGGCGGCCTGTTCAAAGCTATTGAAAATGGAACCGTGCAATCAGCCATCCAGGCATCACAAAAACAGCGCAATCGGGCCATCGCTAAAAGAGGGCGCACATTTGTAGGTACGAACCAGTACACCAACGCTGATGAAAATATGAGCGGCGATATTGGAAAAACAGAACAAACAACAGCATTGCGCGAATCGGAAAATATTAAAATTGAAAGTGACGCAGAAAATCTTGTAGAATATCTAGCTGAGGCCTTTTCACAGGGAGCGAATATTGCGGATGAGATTGATAAGCTCTTTGCTTTTGGTCGTCAACAGTATCGAACGGTTGCGCCTTATCGAGGTCCACAAGCATTTGAAGAATTGCGCCTTGCAACTGAGCGACATCAATCAACACCCAAGGTTTTAAATCTACCGCTGGGCAACAAGAAATGGCGCAAGGGACGTGCAAGCTTCTCAGCCAACTTCTTTGGCTGTGCCGGCTATCAGATCGAAGATCCTATTGGTTTTGAAGATGTGGCCGCAGCCATTGGTGCCATAAAAAAACATCACCCTGATATTGCTGTGATTTGCAGCTCGGACAAAGAATACAAAGAGCTCGTTCCAGCTATAACAGATGCCATTTCGAATCTCGAAGATCCACCCATTGTAGTGCTGGCAGGATACCCGGAAGAAGATATAAAAACCTACAAAGAAGCCGGCGTTGATGAATTTGTCTACGCAAAATGTAACGTTTTAGAAACGCTAAAAAGATTTCAACAAAAGCTTAATGTAATCAAAAATTAAAATATATAAGATGTCATACCGATCTTGTTTCGGCACCTGTTGCCAATAAACAAATCAATGACTAGTTCAGGATGACACAAAAGTGATTATTATGAGACCTGATTTTTCTGATATACCATTTAATTCTTCGATTTCTGCCGATAAAAAAGCGAAAAGTGGAGAATCATGGAACACTGCTGAACAGATTCCGGTAAAGCCGCAGTTCAAACAATCGGATATCGAAAACCTCGAGCATCTTGATTATGCAGCAGGAATTCCACCCTACCTCCGCGGACCGTATTCAACCATGTACTCTTTCCGTCCATGGACTATCCGTCAATATGCCGGATTTTCGACCGCTGAAGAATCTAATGAGTTTTATCGTAAAGCACTTGCACAGGGACAAAAAGGACTATCTGTCGCCTTTGACTTGGCTACCCATCGGGGCTATGACTCCGATCACCCGCGCGTATCCGGTGATGTAGGAAAAGCGGGCGTAGCTATTGATTCCATCCTCGATATGAAAGTGCTGTTCAATCAGATTCCACTGGATGAAATGTCGGTCTCTATGACCATGAACGGAGCCGTCATCCCAATAATGGCGTTTTATATTGTCACAGCCGAAGAACAGGGCGTTTCAAAAGATAAATTAGCAGGCACCATCCAAAATGATATTCTTAAGGAGTTTATGGTGCGCAACACGTATATCTATCCGCCCAAACCGTCGATGCGCATTATCGGAGATATCTTTGAATATACCTCCGAACATATGCCAAAATTCAACTCCATTTCGGTGTCGGGTTATCACATGCAGGAAGCCGGGGCTACCTGTGATATTGAACTGGCCTATACGCTGGCAGATGGACTTGAATATCTGCGCACCGGTATTGATGCCGGTCTCGATGTTGATGACTTTGCTCCCCGAATTTCGTTTTTCTGGGCTATCGGGATGAATCACTTCATGGAAATAGCAAAAATGCGTGCTGCCCGCATGCTTTGGGCTAAGCTGGTTAAACAATTTGATCCGGAAAATCCTAAGTCAATGTCCCTGCGTACCCACAGCCAAACATCGGGATGGAGCCTCACCAAGCAAGACCCCTACAACAACGTGGCGCGAACCACCATTGAAGCTATGGCTGCGGCACTCGGCCATACCCAATCGATGCACACAAATGCTCTCGACGAAGCTATTGCCCTGCCATCTGATTTTTCCTCCCGTATTGCTCGTAATACACAAACCTACCTGCAGGAAGAGACCGGCATCACCAAAGCCGTTGATCCATGGGCCGGGTCGTACTATGTTGAATATCTGACGGACCGCATCGCACGTCGGGCCTGGGAACTCATCGAAGAAGTGGAAGAGCTCGGCGGTATGGCCAAAGCTATTGAAACGGGAGTTCCTAAAATGCGTATTGAAGAAGCTGCTGCAAAAAAGCAGGCGCGTATCGACTCCGGGAAAGAAACCATCGTAGGGGTTAATAAATATCAGCTTGACAAAGAAGAACCGATTGACATTCTTGAAGTTGATAATGAAAAAGTTCGAAAAGCCCAGTTAGATCGCCTTGAAAAACTGCGAGCAGAACGCAACGAAGATGAAGTACAATCAGCGCTTGATGCCATTACTAAAGCAGCAGATACCGGAGATGGCAATCTGCTCGACATGGCTGTTAAGGCTGCTCGCAAGCGAGCTACATTGGGAGAAATCTCCGATGCGATGGAGAAAGTGTTCGGACGTTATACCGCAACCGTTAGATCAGTATCTGGTGTGTATTCTTCAGAAATAGATAAAGACGAAAACTTTAAAAAGGCTCAGCAGCTCGCGGATGAATTTGCTGAAATTGCGGGACGGAGACCCCGTATTATGGTAGCCAAAATGGGCCAAGACGGCCATGATCGCGGAGCCAAAGTAATCTCTACCAGCTTTGCTGACTTAGGCTTTGATGTTGATATTGGTCCCCTCTTCCAGACCCCCGAAGAGGCTGCGCGGCAAGCCGCTGAAAATGACGTACATATTTTGGGCGTTTCCAGTCTGGCCGGTGGACACAAAACACTGGTTCCACAAGTACTCGACGAGCTTGAAAAATTAGGACGTGATGATATTATGGTGATCGTCGGCGGCGTGGTTCCAGAACAAGATTATGAGTTTCTTTATGATAAAGGGGTCGTAGGTATTTTCGGTCCGGGCACCGTTATTTCTCTTGCCGCCCAACAGATTTTGGAAATCCTGATTGACAGCCAGGAATAATCTACCACTAAGCCACTTAGTGCACTAAATGATTTTAGTGCCTTAGTGGTAAATAACTATATGATCTTAATTATTAACTTTTCTCTTGACTCACAAGGAAAACAAAAATAGCGACTCTTCCCTTTCGGTAAGTGAGGGTGTTGAACAACACAGCGCCATCAATACCAAAGGGCTGGAGCGGTTTAAAAACAAAGGCTCATCTCTTTCGCTGCAAGAGTATGTCAATGGCATTAAAGCTGGTGACCGAACCATTCTAAGCCGTGCTATCACCCTCATAGAAAGCACTAAGGCAGAACACCGTGAACTGGCACAGGATATCATCGAACAATGCCTACCGGATACCGGTGACTCCATACGTATAGGAATTACCGGCGTACCTGGCGTAGGGAAAAGTACGTTTATTGAGTCGCTAGGCAACCATATCATTGATCAGGGAAATAAATTAGCAGTATTGGCCATAGATCCGAGCAGTACACGCACCAAAGGCAGTATTTTAGGCGATAAAACACGCATGGAAACGCTGGCCAATAACGATAGAGCATTTATTCGCCCCTCTCCTACGGGCGGCTCTCTGGGCGGCGTTGCGCGTAAAACACGTGAAACTATTTACCTTTGTGAGGCGGCCGGCTACGATACCATTTTTATCGAAACAGTGGGCGTTGGTCAGTCAGAAACGGCTGTACACTCAATGGTTGATTTCTTTCTACTGCTGATGCTCGCTGGGGCCGGGGATGAACTCCAAGGCATAAAGCGGGGTATTATGGAGATGGCCGATACCATAGCCATTAATAAAGTTGATGAAGCTGGTCAAAAGGCGGTTAATCAGGCCGTGCGAGAATACAAAAACGCATTGCACCTCTATCCCGAAACAAAATCGGGGTGGACTCCTAAAGTAACGACTTGTTCGGCATTAACAGGCAAGGGTATTCCTGATCTATGGGAAATAATTCTAGAGTATATTCAACTAACAAAAGAAAATAGTTACTTTGAAGAGAACAGAAACCGCCAGGCTAAGCACTGGATGTACGATACCATCACCAATAGACTTACAGAGCATTTCTATGACAATCCTGCAGTAAAAAAGAAACAGCAGGATATTGAACGGCAGGTATTAAATGGAGAGATGAGTTCTTTCAAAGCCGCCCAAAAACTGCTTGATCTATATTTCAGAGAGATAAAAAAATAGCATTGCCCCAATACCAACACGAGTTTTAGTACCGGCAATGCTGTATCATAGCAATCATTTATTCATTATTTCGCAATACGATGTCTCCATCTTCACTTTCAATCTCAATGCTGGCATTTCCTCCATTTACATTATAAACGGTTCTTTCTTCCTCATCACTTACTTTGTTGAAGGTGCCAATGGTATTGATATCAGTATCATCATGGATAATATCAATGCTACCGCCTCCGTCTAAAATATTCAGCTCCAGATCTCCGTCGTCTATACCAAAATAGTATTCACCGGCATCTGATAATCCAGTAGCAAAAAATAGGCTCGCATCATCTCCACTGACATCAATTTCGCTAAACCGGCCATTATCTACCCGAAGTTCCCCATCATCAAGCGTTGCTGTCAATTTCCCTTGACCTTTATCCATCCGGATATCGCCATCATCAATTTTGAATGAAAAGTCTTCGCCGGTGGCATTTTTTACGCTAATATCGGAATCATCTGCAACCATATTGATTGCCCCTCCAACATCAGAAATTTCATAGGTTCCATCGTCCCCTTTTACATCTATGGATACCCCTCTGGGAATTCTAACAGTTATTCGGTACTCCCTGTCAATATTTCCAATACGAAAACTATTATTATCTCGCTCAGCTTCTTTAATGTAAAGATTTCCATCCCTTTGTTTTACATTCATCTTGAATTCACCGTCAGAACCCCATTCAATTCCCTCTACATCAATACGGTGGTAAACATTAACATTGACATCAAACCGATCACTGCCAATAATATTAACCTCAGCATCGTCGCTGTCCAAAAACACGGTTCCGTCTGCAGCGATACCATAATCCTGATCTAATTTATATTCCTTATTTTGGGCTTCTACGGACAGAGCCCCGACCAGTAAGAGCATTGCAGTGATAATGGAGACAGAAATTTTCATATAGAAAAGCTTTTATTAAAGTTGAAAACAACCCTACGAAAAATGTGAAGAATTGTTATAGAAATAGAAGCATTTAACTAAGCTTCAATTCACTCTGCGCAGATGAAAATGCTACATCATCTTCGTCAATGTCCTGCTCTCCCAGTGCTTCCTGCATTTCACTGCGGAGTTTCTGAATCGTTAGGCCACTGGTGAGCGAACCGTTTTTTGCAATGGAGATACGTCCCGTTTCTTCGGACACCACTACAACAAAAACGTTGTTAGTTTCCGTAATACCTACTGCTGCACGATGGCGCGTCCCAAATACGGACGAGATATTTTGATTCTGTGAGATAGGCAGGTAGCAGCTTGCAGCAACCATTCTGTTGTTGCGAATCACCACAGCACCATCGTGCAGTGGTGTATGTTTATTGAATATGGTTTTCAGCAGCTCGCTGTTTACTTTAGCATCAAGTTTTACCCCAACATCAACTAGGTCCTGCAGCGTTGAAGTGCGCGCAAACACAATTAGCGCCCCGGTTTTGGTGTGAGACATATCACGGACAGCATCGACGACTTCATCGATAATGGTATTGGGATTGGAGCGCACGAAAAAGCGGTCGAGATTCGTATTCTGTCCCAGGCTATAGAGCAACTTGCGTATTTCAGGCTGGAAAATGATGAATACTGCCAAGATTCCCACATCCAAAATACCGCGAAGTATAAAATTGATGGTCGTGAGCCCCAACGCACTGACAGCCGCATTGATGATGATGATAAAAACGAGGCCTACGGCGGCTTGAATGGCAAACGTGCCGCGGATCCATCGGTACAGGTAGAACAATACCATGGTAATGATCAGGACTTCGATAAAGTCCCTGATTCCAAATTCAAGGAAGCCAATGGGAATCAACGGTGTACCTCGTTTTTCTGAATATTGTTTAGCAGAATATAAGTATTATTTAGCGAAGTTTTGTACGTGAGAAGAGTCAATCTGCTAAAAGAATAGCAGAATCCTATATTTGTTATTCCACGGATGAAAGAGCATTGAATACCTGCAGTGAATCGTGAGCCTCTTTGACGTCGTGCACGCGAATGATGTTAGCACCGTTAATCATAGCATGATAATGAACAGCTATAGTGCCTGTGAGACGATCATCAACAGGTCGATTGAGTATTTGACCAATCATTGATTTTCGGGAAGCCCCTACTAAAATGGGACATCCCAGATCCTGAAATTCTTTGAGGTGGGCAATCAATTTGAGATTGTGTTCCAGCGTTTTGCCAAAACCAATACCCGGATCGATAATAACATTTTCCAATCCCTTTTCTTTGGCTTTATGAATGCGGGTTTTCAGAAACTGCTTGATATCCGTAATC
>P_1C_Sed_2_UnCtyDRAFT_1000198_pt1 | contig 18883 bp, 8 predicted proteins | sample Pon1CUnioCityCA_4_FD_10229 | JGI IMG/M metagenome (IMG submission 10229) | reverse complement strand
ATACGCGCGGGCCCGTTCACCTGGCTGACCACCAGATCCAGCGCCCCGTCGCCGTCAAGGTCACCCCAGGCCGCGCCGCTCGAAAATCCCGGGGCATCCAGTCCCCAGCTATCCGTGCTGTCGGCAAACTGAAGGCTTCCTTCGTTAGAGAAAACAAAGTTTGAAATCGGATTAGACGGAATCAGATCGATAAATGCCTGAAAATCATCCTGATTTTCACTCATGACAGATCTCATTCGATCGGGAGAACGAATATCTTCAAGATAGTCAAGGTCTGTAATATCATGAACAAGACCATTGGTGACATAGATATCGTTATGACCATTTTGATCGAAATCTGCAATCAAGGCAGCCCAGCTCCAGTCTGTTGCGTGAACATTTGCCAAACGGCTGATTTCCCGAAAAGAAAAATCTCCCTGATTGAGATTCAGAACGTTTCGGGTCATCTGATGCCCGTAACCCCAACCTATTTTATTCTGATATCTTTCATAACCTTCAAAAGTGGTGACTGATTTCGTTCGACTATCATCATCCGGTAGCATATCGAGTACGTAAATATCGGGCCAACCATCATTATTCAAATCAGCTATATCTGCTCCCATTGATGCTGCACTCATGCTTCGTATCACTGAATCATCAATAATTTCGGTGAGAACACCATTTCCTGTATTCTTATATAGAAAGTCACGCTCAAAGAAATCATTGGCCACGAATAGATCTGTAAATCCATTTCGATCCACATCAGAAACAGTTGCACTTAACCCAAAAGCCGTGATGTTGCTGTAGATACCGATCTCCTCGGACACATCAACGAATCCATTACCTGTGTTTTTGAACAATTTATCGCCACCAAGCGGATCCCTGATTTCTCTCAGATCATCTGATATATCAAAATTGGTTATTGGCTCATTAGCATTATTGAGAAGATAGAGATCTATAAGATCGTCACCGTTATAATCAAAGAATGTAGCCTGGATCGAGTAGCCGCTGTCATCTATGCCAAACTCTCTTGCCGACTCCGTAAAGGTACCGTCTCCATTGTTGACGAACAGCTCGTTCTTTCGATTCTCTGACATGCCGGAATTAGATACATAAATATCTAAAAGTCCGTTACCGTTTATATCAACCAAACTTACACCCGTAGACCAATCACCACTTCCTGCAACGCCTGCCTGTTCTGTTACATCTTCAAATTTGAAATCACCCAGGTTCTCGAAAAGACGATTCTCACCCATGTTATTTACAAAGTAAATATCCGGGAGGCTGTCGCCAGATAGATCTCCAACAGCCACTCCACCGCCATCATAGAAATTGCGATAGGTATAAATATTGAACTCTTCCTCAAATAAAAGTTCGTTGTCAAAATTAATTCCAGTATCGATTGGATTGAGAGTCTCAAATAATGACTCTGAATCTTGTTTGATACATGAAGCCAGTGTCAAGCATATTACGCAGAACAGCAGGGTCGTTAATTTCTTGGAATCACACATTTTTCTATCTCTTATCTATTCTGGTAAATTTTTGACAAATCAATGAATTTTATTTGAATGGTATTAACCGACTTTTTATAAAGGCGTATTTCCCTGTTACCTTGAATACTTACCCATGCGTCCTGTTGAATATCAGGCACTGATACGTATTTAAATTGAGTGTCATAAACCTGCTGGTAATGAGTTTTTATATCCATCAACAAGTTATCAGCCGAGTATCCTTCATTCCATGGTGCCCAAGATATATAGGTGGCGTCAATTGGCATTTTTATAATCACACCATTTTCAAACTCGGGAAAGAATTCAAGCCGGGCTGTACTTTTAAGATCTTCCAGGAGATACTCAATTTTTACACCTCCTGTAATCACTTCTTGTTGATTCATTTGCCAGCTCATCTCATAAAACTCTTCCCGGGTCGTATCAAATGTATAGCCCAAAAAAATATCATTGACAGTTTTTCCTGAATTTAAGCCATCTTCAACCATCTGCTGATATTCAGATTTTTGAGAGCAAGAGGAATACAAAAGAAGAATCATAATTCCTGTGAATATCAGTCTGTAAAATTGTTTCATAAAAGTAAATGACATTATTATTTAATGTTATGTCTTCTTTATAGATGTCTGACGACAATAAATATTACAAGGTTAATTTCCGTTCATTGAACGTATAACAATTTCATCATCATACCTGGTAATCAGAATATGATCATCGCCACCAACGGAGATTGATTGAATATGTCGGATCTCCCCGTTTGTATGAATGCCACTGATCTCCGGCGGCCATGATCCCAGCTGTTCGTTTTCGTAGCTGATAAGGGTCCCCCGCGAGGCGTCGTACGGGCCCGCCTGAGGTTTGACATCATACAGGTTCCCGCCAATCAAAATATCATCCGCGCCGTCACCCGTCAGGTCGGCGGTATGTATGCCGTACATCGGCGCCAGCTGAGCACGCATCGGCAGCGGCTCCCCGCGGAATCCGTCCGGCTCGTTCCAGAAGATCATGCTTTCCAGAATCGTGGCACGTACTTCCAGCGCAGTGTCCAGCTCTGCCCCTGAGAACATCTCCTGCACCGACTGCCCCCCGTAGCTCGCATAGTCCGGGTACCGGCCGGCCAGGCCCGGAATCTCCGCAATCATGTCATGGCGAAGGGCCACCGGGTAATCGGTCCCGTCTTTCGGGTAGCTCAGGATCTGCTGGGTCATCCCATTGCCGGCGATACCCCCCACCCACATGCGCACCGGCTGCCCGGGGCTCGCCCGGAAGATGGAGTTGCGCCCGTGGTTGCCGCCAATCAGGTCGGTGCGCCCGTCGCCATTTACATCGCCGGCGGCTATGGCATTCCACCACCCGTGAGTGTCCGACAGCCCAAGCTCGTCTGAGATCTCCTCCAGCCGCTCCCCGGTGTTGGCAAACACCCGCACCGGCATCCACTCGCCCGCGATCACCAGTTCCGTTGATCCGTCGCCCGTCAGGTCCGCCCACACCGCATCGGTGATCATCCCTGCCTCCAGCAGGCCGGGCGCCCACTCATCCGTCACGTCGGCGAAGGTTCCGTCGCCATTGCCTTCCAGCAGGTACCCGCTGGCCGGCAGACCCACCCCGAACGGCTGCAGCCGCGTGCCTACAAACAGGTCCATCGTCCCATCGCCGGTAAAGTCGTTAGGCGCCACCACCGATCCCGCATCATACCCGCGGATCGTGGGCAGCAGCTGCGGGGATTTACTCAGACCGCCCCCATCGCCGGACAGGTACATCCGGTCGGCCAGCAGCGACGAGCTCGTCGAATAGGAATTGCCCCCGCTTACCACGTACAGGTCATCGGTCCCGTCGCCGGTGGCGTCGAACATCGCGCAGGCAGTATCTTCGCTGCCCGCATCGCCGTCAAACAGCTCTTGTGCGGCTGGCGTGAAGCCTCCATCCGGGCCCTGCACCCACAGGGATCCGGCCTGCCCGCGCGCACCGCCGGTATACACATCCTCCAGCCCGTCGCCGTTCACGTCGCCCGTGCACAGGGCCGGACCTTCCGTGGAGCGCATGTGAAGCAGCAGCCGCTCGCGGTCGAAGTCGCTGTAGGGGTAGCCCTCGTGGCGCCAACCGGACAGGCCGGGAATGGTTGCCGGTTGAAGCAGCGGACGACCTGACAGCGTGTGCTCAGTTGCACTCCTGTCAGCGTCGGATGGTTCGTCTTCAGACTCCGAACGCTTCAAGGTCTCGCTGCCGCTCCACGCTGTCAGGTCCTCAGCTAGAAAATCTCCCGGCATTCTGGCAGGCGGCGGTGGTGGTGCAGGCTGGTCGGTGGCCGCTGATTGCCGCAGGGTAAGCCGGGACGGGACGTCTACATTCGTCATCCGGCTGGTGCGCCCGTCCGGCCAGCGCAGGACGAGCGAGTCCACGGTGGCAACTTCACCCAGCCCGACATGCAGGCCGGGCTGTACGCTCGACTGGAAGCCTCGCTGCAGGTAGTGCTCGCGGTACCAGTACCCATCACCGCCGGCCCATACCTGCAGGCTGGCGCCAATAGCCTGCGTGTTGGGCGCCTCGCCTTCAAGATCCACACGAAGCCAGCTGCGGTCCGGCAGCAGTTCCGCCGCGCGGTTACGGTAGATACGCGCGGGCCCGTTCACCTGGTTGACCACCAGATCCAGCGCCCCGTCGCCGTCAAGGTCACCCCAGGCCGCGCCGCTCGAAAATCCCGGGGCATCCAGTCCCCAGCTATCCGTGCTGTCGGCAAACTGAAGGCTTCCGTTGTTGGAAAAGATAAAATCAGCAATCGGAACAGTACTCATCTCATCCATCAGGCTCATTATCACATTCTCCTCACCCGACATAATACGCTGTTGAATATTCCTGGGATTGGCAATGATATCAATATAATCCTGATCAAGAAGATCTTTATAGATTCCGTTAGCGACATAAATATCGTTAGTTCCGCTGAGGTCATAATCAGCCATCAAAACAGCCCAGCTCCAGTCTGTAGCATACGCATTTGCGTATCTGCCAATTTCCGAGAACTCAGCTTCCCCCCTGTTAAACTGAAGCGTGTTTCTTGTAAATTTGTGATGAAAACCGCGATCAAACCAATCTTGATATTCTTCCCATGACTGTATCTGCATTTTCGATTTCAGCCTCTCTTCAGTTTCCGGTAGCATATCAGACACGTAAATTTCAGGCCAGCCATCGTTGTTCACGTCTGAAATATCCGACCCCATCGAGCTGGAGCTTAAACTTCGTATAGATTCATCAAGCTGTTCAGTGAATGTTCCATCACCATTATTGATATAAAGATAATCCCTTTCTATAAAATCATTTGCCACATATAAGTCAGGATGTCCATCACGATTTATATCTGAAACAGTTGCGCTCAAACCGAACCCAATATCGCTGTTATAAATACCTGCGTCGCGGGTAACATCCGTGAATTTATCGCCGTCATTACGATAAAGTTTGCTAGATCCTTCACTACCCAGCTCACTTCGGATTTCAGATGTCGCACTTCCAAAGCCTGAAATCTCATCAAGTGAATTACTTATCAAATATAAATCAAGTTGTCCATCACTATTGTAATCAAAAAACACCCCGTGAGTTGCCAGACTTTCATCTGCGATACCCCATATTTCAGAAACTTCAGTAAATGTTTTATCTCCATTGTTTAAATAGAGCCGATTGTGTCGTTCGCTATCTGAAGTGGGACGTCCGGATAGAGCTACAAAAATATCGAGGAGTCCGTCCCCATTAACATCACCAAAACTTGCACCGGTTGACCAGTAACCATCTGAATTCAGGCCTGACTCTGTCGTAATATCCTTGAATTTAAATTCGCCCAGATTTTCGTACAGTCGATTTGAAACCATGTTACCGGTAAAGAAAAGGTCTGGAAGACCATCATCTGTAACATCACCAATAGCCACGCCTCCTCCATTATAAAAATTTCTGAAGAGGTACATGTTAAAATCTTCGGTTGGCGAAAGCATATTTTCAAAATGCACGCCTGTTTCTTCAGGGGCAATTTCTCTGAATAGCGAACTATTATTTTCTGTCCCGCCTGAACAGCCGACCAATAGAAAAATTATTCCTGTAAAAAGTGCAGAAGCTAATACTTTCAATTGAGAGTGGTACTTAATTTATATACACAAAGAGCAACGAGATATAAGACGGTTTAATATCTAAAAACCGTTTCTCATACTAAAATAGATTGACATTTACTCTATAACTGGACAAAATAGAAATAAAAAAGCCGGCAAATTGTGCCGGCTTTTTTTAAATACTTTAGAATGATTGACGTGTGTTTTTATTGCCTGATAAATCTAAAATACCATGTAGCTTCAGGGACCCCTGAGTTCCATCCCTGAATCGTAACTTCAAGTATAGTATCATCTTCCGACAGTTCATACTTATAGGTAATAGTGTCATTAACAGGGTCGCCATCTTCGCCACCGTTATGAACCTTGGCAAGACCTAAGAAAAGACCTTCGCCGGTAATAGTAACATTGTTAGATTCATCAATTACCCATGTTCCTATTGTTGATCCATCATGAGGAGCAACTGGAGCGCCACATCCGTCTGCTGCAACGCCTTCTTGCCATGCCTCAACCCAAGTTTGATCTTGTAGTTGATTCTCAAAAGAACCATCTGCGCTGAAAACATATAGGTCGTCATAAAAACAACCCCTTTCTGCTATTTCACTAGATGAGATAGAATACCATTCATAGTTACCAGGAGCCGGGCCAACAGCAAGAGAGCCTGAGGTAGGATCTACAGACCACTCGCCAACAAGTGGGTTAAGATCATCCGGAGGTATAATATCACTTAAAGCCTCTGGAATAAGTACATCATTAATGATATGAATCACTCCATTTGTACTGACTACATCAACAACTTCCACAGTAGCGCTATTATTGATCGTGACGACTCCATCTGATACTTCTATAAGTATTTCTTCACCATCATTCAAGGTAGCCACGGTCTGAGATTCAGTCAATTGGGACGCCTCAACCGCTGAACCAAGTACGTGATAGAGCAGTGTACTTGTCACCTGATCCTCTGTGTAAAGGTCTAGAGTAGTCCTGATTGCTGAAAATGCTGAATTCGTAGGTGCAAAAACAGTAAACTCTGCATCTTCGTCAGCTAATGTAGATACTAATCCTTGATCATCTAACAAACCTACCAATGTTGATAAATCATATCGTTTAGCCGCATTGTCTACAATGGTGCCATATGAATCAGGAAGCAACACTTCGTCAACGGCATGAATGACGCCGTTAGTTGCTGAAAGATCTGCTAAGGCAACTGAAGAAGTTCCATTTATGATGACACTAATTTCAGTATTTCTTATAAAGACCGACTCACCCTGAAGAGTTACAGCTTCTTGTGTTGCACCAATGTCGCCGGTTCCAACAGTCCCACCAATCAAATGATAGGTAATAATTCCTGTAAGCTGTTCATCTGTAAGACTTTCCAACAAGCCCTCTGGGAGTGCTTCAAAGGCTGCATCGGTTGGTGCTAAAACAGTTAGCTCATTGTTTTGCAATGTTTCTGTGAGGCCCAGGTCACTGACTATAGATAATAGTGTGGAGAAATTACCGTAATCTTCGGCTGTTTCTACTAAGTTTAAATCATCGTTTGGGCCTGAAATATTATTGTTATCGTCACTACAAGATGTCACTAAAAAAAGGGTTAGCAACAATGTAAAAACGATAAAACTTACCTTTTTAATGTTGTAATACATTTCTCTATGGATTAGTTTTATGGTTTTTTTAATAATTTAATGTAAAGGCCGCCATCATTAAATGGCAGCCTTTTAGTTACTAACAAGTAATTCGATCAGTAATCAGGATGCTGAGTAAGAGGTTCACCACTTGTAGTTGCAAGAATCTGTGGATCAGGAATCGGCATGATATTCCGATAAGCGGTCGAGTGAGCTGGTTTTTCCCACCATGCATCACCCCAGCGGTCAAATCTGATCATGTCCGTGCGTCTGACTGACTCGATAAACATTTCTTTACCCCTTTCTGCAAAGAATTCTTCTTCAGTGAGTGATCCGACATCATCAAGTCCGGCTCTCTCTCTGAGTTCATTTACAAGAAGTAGAGTTGTTCCATTACTCCAGTTATTGTCTCGTCGAGCCACAGCTTCGGCTTTCATAAGGAGTACATCACCATATCTAAGAAGTGGATAATCGTTATCCATGTTCTGCTGCTGACCAATTTTCGGAGTGAATTTCCCAAGACGTACACCGGCCTGGCGGGCGCCGTTAGGAGCCAACTCATTAATTGCAGGAGTATAATTAATCGCTGCAAGGCTTTCAGTATCACCGGTTTCGGCCTCATTTTCCGGGTTAAATGCTACGTCCAGAATAGGGTTACCGTCCCGATCTGTCTGAGGGCCTGCAATAAAGAAGTTTTCCTTACGCAGATCGTCATCTGAGAATGACAAATAGAATGCTTCCAGAGAGGAATAACCATTCCAGGGCTGTTCAGCTAGATCATACGTTAACTGACTTGGGTAGTGGAGCGTCATCTGTGTAAGATTCATTCCCCCACCGGTGGCCTCATCAAACGGCACGACAAAAATGTGCTCAACGCTTCCTACGTTTGCAGGGCCAAAAGCATCATCGAATGTGGTAGCCAAATCATAAAGACCGGAGTCTATTACTTCATCTGCAGCGTCAATTGCTTCCTGCCAGTATGTAGTTCCTGTTCCGGGTACATATGGATAAGGTCGTGTATATACTTCGCCATTCAAATATATACGTGTAAGCAGTGCATTGGCAGCTCCTTTGCTGATTCTTGCATAACCTGCTGACTCATTGAGATCTGGGAGAGATTCTTCAATCTCAGTAACAATAAAGTCAAACACTGCTGGTCTATCCACCTGTGGAGAGTCTACTCCGGGTTCGGTAACGATTTTTATACGACCAAACATGTCCGTCAGTCTCCAATAGAAGTAAGCCCTCAGAGTGCGTAGTTGTGCAGTTTGATTTGCATCAAGTCCACCGTCTGCAAGCAGCTGATTAATCTGACTAACGCCACCATAGTTTGCGGCCCAGGCATTATTCAAACCAGGATTTGTAGGTCTGAAATCATGACGGTGCATGTTCAGCCAGATACCGCCATCAAACCAGTCACCCCCTTTCTGAGTAATAACCACTTGATCGGTTGGTATTTCAGCAACAGAGAAGTATCCGTTGTGTCCCGCCGTGCCACCCAATAGCTGAGAGAATGCCGCATTCAATCCGTCATCGGGAACGGGCTGGTTTACATTTTCACTTTCGCCATATCCAGGATTATTTGGATCAAAGTTGCTTGTAAAGTCTGAGTTAAGAGACTCATTCAGATCGGTGCAGGAAAACCCGACACAGACCAGAGCAAGTATTAATAACTTATTTATGTATTTCATTATGATCTGGGGTTTTTATTAAAATTCGATATTGACGCCGAACGTGAATGTCCGGGATGTGAAATAATTGTTTCGTCTGTCTATACCGGGAGACAGTACATCAGCAAATGGGCTTAAACGACCACCGTTATCAACTGTTCCGCGATCCTGAAGTACAGGTTCGGGATCAATTCCAGTATAGTTCGTAATCGTAAATGCGTTCTGAACAGTTGCATATAGTCTCAGACGGCTCAGGAAATCGATGTTTGAGCTGTCGATATTATAACCCAATGTAATGTTATCAAGTTTCACAAAGTCAGCTTTTTCAACATAAAGCGAGCTGAATTGAGACACTGTAAGCCCATCAACGGCTTTATCGGTAATAACTCTATTATATGAGTTGATGGCCCCTGGATCTATTGGTTCATAGAAAGCACGATAAGTGTTAACTAAACTGTGACCGAACGCACCTCTAAAGAAAAGGTTCAAATCCCAGTTTTTATAGTTCACTCTGTTTGTCCAGCCAATTGAAAAGTCAGGAATACCGCTTCCCAGTTTCTGGAAATCGCCGTTTTCTGCTAAAGCACTACCTTGGTCTGATACTATAATACCATCACCATTCAGGTCCTTCATTATAGGTGTTCCTGCTGACAATGGTCCAGACAGAATTACATTCCCATCTTCATCAAAACCAGTAGGAATCCTTTCTCCACCACTTGCTACTCTATCAATCACGGGGCCCCAGATTTGACCAATCTCTTCACCTGTTGCTACACGTATCATATTTGTGGCATTCTGACCCGGAGCTCCGAGGTTGGCTCGCATCGTTTCATCAGTCAGGAATTCAACCAGCTCAGTATTGTACGTATCAAAAACAAAGCCTGTATTCCAAAGAAGGTCTTCGTCTGCAAAGACGTCATAGCTGATTGAAAATTCGATCCCTTGAGTTTGGAGTTCACCAGCATTCTGGAACTGAGATCCTGACGCAAACTGATCGGTTGGGACCGGTACTTCAAGAATAAAGTCTGATATGTCTCTTTGATAGATATCCAGAGAACCTGTCAGTCGATTTTCGAATAGTCCGTAGTCAAACCCAAGATTATATTCCGTTTTCTCTTCCCACTTAAGTTCGTTGTTTGCATCACGTATGAAATTCACAGTACCGCCGGCAGCAAAGTCATATGCGTAAAGATCCTGTGCCAGACCATTCGGGCCGGGAAGTGCACCGGTTACACCGTAGCCAAATCTTACCTTCAGCTGGTTCACGACGTCAAGGTCAAAGTAGTTCGTCAGCTCGGTTCCGATACTCGCAGCCGGGAACCATCCCCACTGATTTTCTTCACCTAGTTTGGTAGATCCTTCGTGACGAATAGACGCATTAAGAAAAATACCGTTATCAAACGTTGTGTTTAAGCGACCAAAGAAAGCAATAATTTTTTCCTCAGGCGTCGCAAAACTTTCAACAATCACGTTACCCGGGCCACCAATAACACGATCACCGGAGAGCTCGATGTCATAATAGCCATTAACATTAGAAGGGAAGTTACCGAGTTCCAGCGTCAGGCCTTCAGTAAACTGTTCCTGGTATGAATACCCACCCGTCAACGTCATATCAAGATTATTGAAAAACGATTCGGTGTACGCAGCATACGATTCAAAGAGAGTAAAATCTCCATCCTGGAAGTACCGGCGAGCAAGGCCGTTTCTGTTAAGCCCTCTGAAGAAAGAGGTACTTGGATAAAATTCACCATTCGAGAACGAGTTAAACTGCCGTGCGTAATTCGCATGAACTGCGAGATTATCAAGCACATCAAAACGACCCTGGAGGTTATAGTTGATGTCTTTNGACTGACCTTCGTTTACATTCTGNTCAATAATGGCCACAGGATTGAAGTTATCGAAAAGAATAGCCTGAAAAAATTCACCGTTGTCAAATCTAACAGGGGCTGTTGGATTGTAAAGAACGGCATATCGCAAAGCCTCTTCAAATGAGTTTTCTCTGTCGCGCTTTGTTGTAGACGCGGTCAGATTTAAATTCAGACGATTATTGAATGCATTATGGCTGATATTAGCACGAGCGTTAATTTGATCAAATCCAGAATTTTCAAGGACACCCTGAACATTTCTGAGGTTTGTTGATACACGATAATTCGTTGTACGATTACCCCCGGAAACTGCAAGGTTATGAACGTTTGAAACTCCATCACGCGTCACAAGGTCTTGCCAATCGGTTCTTCCACCCAGATCGTTACCGCCTGCTTCTATATATTCTGCAGGAGACATAACAGGCTGATCGTTTGCGACTGTTGCCAGTGAGACATAGCCGTTATAGCTAATCTGAACATTACCGCCATCGGCTCCGGTAACTTGTCCACCAGATTTTGTTGTTACAATAATAACACCTGAGGAACCACGTGTTCCGTAAATCGCTGCAGCAGAACCGTCTTTGAGTACGTTTACTGATTCAATATCGTTTGGATCTACATTATCAAGTGAAGCACCAATCACACCGTCTATTACGACAAGTGGTTCAGTATTGGCACCGACTGTGGAAAGGCCACGAAGCCTGATTGTTGAGCCAGCATTCGGATTTCCGCCCCTGTTACTTACTGTCAGGCCAGGAACTTTACCCTGGAGAAGCTGAGCCGGGTCATTAACATTCCCCTGGTTAAATTCAGCTTCGTCTATTGCTGTCACGGAAGAGGTTATTTCTTTCGTATCCTGTACACCATAACCCACAACAACTATGTCATCCAGAAGCTGAAGATCTTCTTGCATCTGAACATCAATTTGAGTTCTACCATCAATAGAAACTTCTATTCTTTGATATCCGATGTAGGTAAATACAAGAACATTAAGGTCCTCGGGAACATCAATTTCATACGTTCCGTCCATTCCTGTTGTCGTTCCTATTCCAGTTCCTGTTGCTTCCATCGAGCCTTGTACCACAACATTAACACCAGGCAGTGGTGAAGCGTCGGCTGCATCTGTTACAGTACCGGTAACAGTTACCCGATCCTGTGCGATAGAGCTTGTTATACCAATTCCAAGTATCAGAATTGCTGTCATTAACAATCGGGCAGAAGCACCGGCTCGACTGAAACATGCAGATAGATGTTTAAAAGCGCCTTCCGAAAAAGTCGCCTTTCGTAGCCATTTTCCATTCATATTATTTGTTCCTCAGTTATTGTTTTGATTCAAATCATTGGCCATTTAATTACCTTATTGTCTATCGAATATAATGAAGGCTTTTGATATCTGACCGGAAATCAATGTAATGATAAAAAAGCCCTTCCATATATAAAAGTTTTTACAGGTAGTTCTTCTAAGAATTGTCACAAGTAGTTAAGGCATAGTGTTTTACTGTAGAAGGAAGTAGAAATAAATTATGCTGTAAGCGCTTTCTTGTTCGCTAACAATAACTTAATCGGCGTCTCCCATTTTTAAAATTTTTACATTTTGAAGCACGCCTGCAACAATTTTTTGCTAAACAGAGGGGTTTTCACCCTTCGGAGACAAAATTATTTTTCGGGGTTAGGTCTTGATTTGAGAAAATAAGCATATGTTTGAGAGTACTTCACTCCAAATTTTGTCAGGTGCAAAATTGAATCTATTTAATGCAATTACAGATATTTAACTCTCATGTAACAGGTAGCCATTACTTACAGAATATCGTACTGCCTGAATTTTTTAATTCCTTTGAAAAAGCCTAAATGCATCATTATTTATGCCTGCCAAATAATAAATCTCACTGCCAATTTTTATTGAGTCAATCGTCCGCATATCCCCTTCTACATAAAAGCCGCTATCCTGATGCGTTAGCGTTTGAAAGCCAACATCTGCAGAATACCTGACATGCAGGCCATACCCGGCATCCTGACGTCCTCCGTAACTGGGCTTTACCCCGTAGTGATTACCTACAAGTAACAGTTCACTATTGCTGCCCTCTTTTTCAATTGTTAGAATTGATTTTACTGGAAAAGACTGTGCATCAACAGGCAGAGAAACAATTTCTGCAGTATTTACACCCCGGTTAAAAATTGCAACCGATTTTAACTCTGTAATCCTTTTCCGAACAGCCCCGGTTACTGCATCTTCTCCAAACAGCTCAGAAACTGATTTGTTTGCAAAATCATCGTAGCTGTTTACATTTTGTGCCAGTTGTGGGAACTCCTGTAGAAGTTCATCCAGCTGTTCAAATGGCTTCTCTTTTCCATCACTTTCGATTGTGACTAAGCCTGAGGTATAGCCGTTATCATTAAAATCTTTGATGATCAGCGATACCGGGCTTTCCGGACTTGCTGCCATACGATTATTTGTGCCGAAATTTCCGGCAATCAAGTCTATAGTGCCATCATTATTCAAATCGTTAGCCTCAATTGATTGCCACATTCCCGGATATTGGTCCAGACCAAGTTCAGAGGTAATATTCACAAATGAGTCTCCCCGGTTTTCAAACACAGAGATCGGCATCCATTCTCCGGCAATAATCAGGTCGGGGCTCCCGTCACCTGTATAGTCAGCCCAAGTAGCATCTGTGATCATGCCTATTGTTTCCAGCTCAGGTGCCAATTGGGCTATTACATTCTCAAAATTTCCAGACCCGTCATTTCGCAGAATTGCATGGTCAGGCGACTGACCATAATCCCATGGCTTCGACCTTCCGCCAACAAACAAATCCATATCTCCATCCCTGTCATAATCTTCTGCTATAACCACGCTGCCATTTACCTCCAGGTCGGGTAAACCAGCAGTTGATTTGGTAAATGTTCCATTGCCATCATTGATATATAGCCTATCCTGATGTGCAGCTCCTGACTGAAATAGCTGACCGCCGCCACTGACCACATACAAATCCAAATGCTCATCTCCGTTTGCATCAAAAAAGAGGGCATCTACATCTTCAAAAAGAGCTTCTCTTTCAAATAATTCTCCATTCGATAGCGAGAACTTTCCTTCCTCCTGCTGCAGGTAAAGCTTTGCTTGTTCCCTATGGGCACTGCCGATATAAACGTCATCCAATCCGTTGCCTGTAACATCTCCCACAGCGACAGCAGGCCCCTCGCTGCTCAAATAGAAAGGAATGAGTGGTTCCTGGGAAAAATCGCTGTATTCATTTTCTATGTGGTCCATACCTGCTGGCAGCATGTCGTCAATACCTGAAAACACTGCTGATTCGTAATTTCTGTGCAACCGTTCGTAATCAAATGAGCCATTAGAATCACCGTAAACAAGTTCCACTTCATTATTGGCATCCAGGTTCTCTAATGTTTGATATTGTCCGTCAGGCCAGATGACGAGCATAGAGTCTAATGACGTATAATCTCCCAATCCTATATGAAGAACAGGATCTACAGATGACTGAAACCCGCGGGTTGGCATCTGTTCGACGTAGAATTTGTCATCCCCAGCATATCCTATAACCTTTGTGCCAAGACCTGTTTTGTTCATTTCGCTGCCTTCCAGCCTTACTTTTAAATAGTTGCTGGAAGAATCTTGAACTGCACCGTTTTTATAGATATATGGTGGCATATTCACGTTACTCACCACAAGGTCAAGCATACCGTTATTATCCAGATCTGCGTAAACTGCTCCACTTGAATAAGACGGCTGGCTAAATCCCCACTCATTGGTGGCATCTGTAAACTGCAAATCTCCATCATTCCGATACATATAGTTAGGTGTGAAAATGGTAGGCATATATTGAATCGACTCGAATTCTTCAACGGACGTACGATCTCCCGAGCTCCTGTCTCTGAAATTACCTACCCGGCGAATATAATCCAGATCGTTGGGACGATGAACCATTCCGTTGGTTACAAAAAGATCTTTTGATCCGCTGTTGTTAAAATCCGCAAACAGTGATGCCCAGCTCCAGTCGGTTCTGGCCATTCCTAGTGTGAATGCCATCTCGCTAAAAAACGGTTCACCGTCCGGATTTAATCCCCGATGGATCTGCACGGTATTTCGGGCATTTTTATTTCCGAACCCAAAGTTCTTTTTTGTTTCTTCGACTACGACAAGGTCGGGTCCGCCCGAACGTAAAAACGATTCATGGTTATCGGGCATCATGTCAAGCGAGACAATATCCGGGTAACCGTCATTGGTCATATCTGCTATATCATTGCCCATTGAGGCGTTACTTGTATGGCCAATAAAATCATAAAGGGATTCGGTAAACGTGCCATCTCCATTATTCAAATAGAGATAGTCTTTTTCGTGAAAATCGTTGCCAACATAGATATCAGGATCGCCATCCAAATCAATGTCGCTTATAGCTACGCCCAGCCCATACCCCAGGCTGCTGCTGTAAATGCCCGCTTCTTCTGTGACGTCAGTAAAGGTACCGCCATCGTTTTTGAGCAACCGATCCCCGGCCTTCGGATCGAACTCATTACGAAGCAAGTCAGCCTGTCCATAAGATCTTTCAGAATGAAATGATTGATTCAAAATAAAGAGATCCAACCGGCCGCTGTTGTTATAGTCAAAAAATGCTGCCTGGGTAGAATAACCCTCAAAATCAATTCCAAACTCCTCTGCTCTTTCCGTGAATGTACCGTCACCGTTATTTACAAAAAACTGATTTCGGCCCGATTTGTTAAGGTAGTTTACACGGCTTACATATATGTCCAGATAACCATCCCCTGTTACATCTGCCATAGTCACACCTGTTGACCACGCCGTACTGTCGTCAGTGATGCCTGCCGATTCTGTGACATCCTCAAAATTAAACTCGCCGCGATTTAGGTACAGCCTGTTTGGCACTTCATTGCCAACGAAAAAGAGATCCGTCAGTCCATCATTATTTACATCACCTGCAGATACACCGGCTCCATCGTAGAAATACATATAATTCACAATGTTGAAATCACGGGTGCTTGAAACATCATTCTGAAATTCAATTCCCGTTTGAGACGGTGACATCAACCTGAATTGTGTGTCAGGTTCAGAAGAGCAGCTGATCAGTGTCAGCAAACATAGAGTGATACCGGTAAGTTTAAATAGCGCTGTATAATGATGCTTCATAAAGCTAAAGTACGGGTGTATGAGTCTGAAATTAGATTTGGTTTGACAACTATTCCGTCACATGGCGATAAATTAAATCGAATATATCCGTTGGTTTTAGAATGTCACTATTCAGAAGCCCGGCCTGTTGTGTTGCAACCAGCGGGCCTTTGTTAACTGAATCAGGAATTCTGCCGTGCGATCCTTTGACCCCTGATCCCTCGATAGGAATTAAATCCATTTTATACCGAAAGCCAAGTTTCTTTTGCAGAAGCCGCAAACCTGCTTTTACCATTGGCAGGCGGATGGCAGGATCTATCAATAATTCAGCCGGATCGTATCCTGGTTTTGTATGAATATCAACGGTCGGTGCGAAATCGGGAGCTTTCTCATCATCAAGCCAGTAATAGTAAGTAAACCAGGCATCTGGTTCGGCAATGGCCACGAGTTCACCCGATCGTGGATGGTCTAAGTGATGCTCTTTTTTTCCATCTTCATCAAGCACAGCAGCAACTCCATCAACTTTCTCGATCAGCGCTTTAATTCGATCAATTTCCTCTTCCTCTTTGATATAAATGTGCGCAATCTGGTGATCGGCAACAGCAAACGCCCGGCTGGTTCCCGGAATAAGTATTTCTCCTCCCATCTCTTCTCGAACCGTGATGTACCCTTCTTTTCGGAGCAGCCGATTCAGTGAGACAGGGCGGTTGACGGCATCAATTCCGTATTCAGACAATACAATAACCCTAATACCCCTCTCCTCATAAAAATTGAGAAGCTTGCCACAAACACGGTCGATCTCCTTCAGGTCACTCTCCACATCAGGATGACCGGGGCCAACCCGCTGCAGGTTGTAGTCTAAATGAGGAAGGTAGACCAAAGAAAGTGTCGGCGAATACTCATTTTCGGTATGTATCGCAGAATCTGCGATCCACTCACTCGATTCAATTTTTGTATTTGGCCCCCAGAAATTAAATAGCGGAAACTGACCCAGATTTTTCTGCAAGTCATCCCGGAGAGAGGCAGGCTTGGTATACACATCCGGAATCTTCACCCCATCCGCTCTATATATCGGCCTTGGCGTAATCAGGTAATCGACCGAAGAGTTCATGTTGTACCACCAAAACAGGTTGGCGCATTTAAAGTCCGGATTCTCTTTCTTAAGCTTCTCCCAGATTTTTTCAGACTGAACCAGCTTGTTCGACTGCCGCCAGAACTTAATCTCATCCATCTCCCTGAAATACCATCCATTGGCTACAATTCCGTGAGTGTCGGGCATTTTTCCGGTAAGATAGGTTGCCTGAACAGAACAGGTCACGGCGGGCAGCATCGCCTTGACTGGCGTCACCTTTCCACGCTCAAACCACTTTTTAAGATTNGGTGTTTGGTCGCCAATAAGATCAGGTGTAAGCCCTACGACGTTTAGTACTGCAGTTCTGTTCATGTATGACTCAAAATTTAAAAACCGGAAGTCTATCAAATATTAAATCGATATTCTCCATTTATGATAATCAAATCATTTGGGCAACGAAATGCTAAAAATCTTCTTCAAATGTCATACTAAATCCTCATTGGCATTGCGGCATGGTCTAAATAAAGCCATTTGGATTAATTGATATAGTATGTTCGCTCAAAATCATAATAACCCAAAGTTAGTGCGCCGCCCCCAAGCACAATTAAACCAAAACCACCATAAAGTTTGCCCAGCCCATCGCCTAAACTGGGTGCACTATCAACTCCGGAAAGCTGGTAAACACCATAACCCGTTAATGCGATACCAAGGAGATAAAAACCACGCGCTTTTGAGCCTACTCGAATGGAGCTAACGTTAGAGGTTGGGATTGAATTTGCTTCGGAACTAATATAAAACACAGAATCTGCGGTTACTTTTACGATTCTGGCGTTTATCTCATCCCCATTGTTTTGATCAATGATACCTCTCGCATTTTTAATTTCCCGGTTTAAGTCTTTAAGCTGATTTGGCTGGTCAGTCGAAATAAACATAAGAGAAGTTGAACAGCCAGAAAAAGTGATTGTACAAATGACAATGAAAAGCTTTTTATACATAGGTCTTTTCTTAATGAACACTCAAAGGCATTTTGTTCCTTGGGTTCAACAGGAAACTTTGTGGGTGAATATAAGAATTACTTAAAAAAAGAACTCATTGTAGTCTCAACAATCCAGGTGAGTCATTAAATTTGTAAAAGCAGTTATTGATTTCGTTTAATAGTATGAAACGTCTTGCTTTTGCAGATTCTTCTTCAATCGGTTCAAGGCAAACATAGGATGACTCAAGTATTACTGGATAAAAGGGCGGCGTGATTACTTGACGGTACTAAAAATCGACGTTGCAACTACGCCGCCCTCTAACTAGCAAATGCACTTGTCATCTACAATCCTGACACGCAGCCCATACTTTTTGGGAAAGTGGAAGGATCTGCAAAAGCAACGAGATTTGACAGTGTAGATTATTAAAAGGCCAGAGTTTAGTCATCAATGAAATTTCTCACTTTTATCCACAAAGTTTTCTATTGAACCGTTTTTTGTTTGACAAAAAAGCTGTATTCAGGTCATTAATCCGAAAACCCAGCGATATTCCCGTTCGATAGAATCCGTAAGACCGGTTTTATAGCTCTCCGGCAGTACGTCCCACGTGTAAGTCTCTATTTCGAAATGGGTACAGCCGGTATTTCCCAACAAAATGGGCAAGGCAGACTGAATATGATCACGGGTTGAGGTCAGTTCACCGAACTCATCAAGAAACAGCGGTACGTGAAAGTGAATTCGCCACTCACTTGCCTGTGATGCATCAAATTGATCCAGGGCCTCTGGCAAATCCCGATATTGGTGAAAAGATCCGTCTTTTCTCTTTTCAATCACCTGGTGCAGATAAACAGGCTCATCAAACGTTTTCAGTCGTGACAACACGTTATTGACTGAAATTCCGGGGCGCTCCCAATTAACCTTCAGCGCCGAACTAACCTGCGTTTTCCCGATCCTGATTTCCTCGGCTT
>P_1C_Sed_2_UnCtyDRAFT_1000197_pt1 | contig 18901 bp, 16 predicted proteins | sample Pon1CUnioCityCA_4_FD_10229 | JGI IMG/M metagenome (IMG submission 10229) | reverse complement strand
AAATTTTTATTTTTTTATTGGGGCTTGCGGAAATGAAACACGCCCCAGGCCAGGTAACCTTTTTTGCCCCCGTCGACCCAGTGACGCAGGCCTGTCTTCATATTTTCGATATACTCGCGGCTGACCTTGCCGGCAATATCCTGTTCCCGTTTTTCCAATTCTTCAAGAATACGGGCATAGCTCATGGTCAAATGGGGGGTGAGCGCCTCAAAATCGACTTTTTCAAAACCGATTTTTTTGGCATATTCCTGATAAAATCCCGGAGAGCCCAGACTGGTTAGATGGATGCGGTCATAGATGGGTTGCAAAACATCTTCCGGGCAGTCATCGGCCTGCATGGGATCGGAGAATATCATTTCCCCGCCCGGTTTTAAAACCCGCCGGGCTTCGTCCAGGACCTTTTCCCGGTTGTCGCTATGCAGAATCGCATCCTGCGACCACACGATATCAAATGATTCATCCGGGAAGGGGATCGTGTCAAAACTACCGTCGATGACCTCTATCATGTGATCCAGCCCCTGTTCCTGGTTCATCTTCCGGCCGCGCTGATTCTCGGTTTCGCTAAGATTCAGGACAACCGCTTCCCATCCGTAATTTTTGGCCAGATACCGGGCTGAGCCGGAGAACCCACCGCCCAGATCAATCACGCGGGCTTTCTGGTTCAAAAATTTCGAACGGGAGGCCATATGATCTATAGTTCTACGACTCGCTTCAAACACAGGATCTTTTTCCGACTCATAAATCCCTAAATGGAGATCTTCGCCACCCCATATAGTATAATAAAAGGTATGGGCATCGTCACTGTCGTAGTAATTTTTTGTCACCTTTACGGTGTCTGAATATTGTTGATTGCTCATAAATACCTCCTTATAGGTCCCTCTGAAGTTTTGTTAACGTATTAATAAGGAATTTCGAAACGGGCTTGAACAAGCAAAGGTGTTTTTATCTATTTCATTTTGCCTAATATTAAGTTTTCATAAGCCTAAATAATTAGATATGTTTTTCTAAAGTCAATCATAATAAATTGAATATATTAATTGAAAACTTGTACCATGTCAACACTTTTTCCGAAAATTAATTATATATTGGAATATTCACATGATTATAAAGATTAAAATATACTTGACAAGAGGGTTTAAGCTATAATAATTAACTCTATTTAAGTGTTCGTCTAATTTGAAGAACCATTAAGGCTTGCCGAAACATTTTTTATAAAATTATTCAATATATTATAATAAACTTTAAATAATCCGACGGTCATTTTTATATAGTTTTATATAAGAAGATAGAAGCAATAACAAACAGGCAACAGACAGGGCGCCGGCCTCATATGAAGGTAGCCGATGTTTTTTCGAAAGCATCTTTTTTTTTATCAATAACCAGCGGTTTGTGGTTTTTTTTCCCAGAATGGGTATAATCAATATATATACTTCTGAATTGCATGAAAGCAAAAACACAAGCCCCAATTTTTAAAGAATAGGTTGAAATTATGGCAGATATTTTTCCTTTCCGCGGGATCCGATACGATCTTGAAAAGGTCGGGAGCCTGGCCAATGTGACCACCCCCCCCTATGATGTAATCTCAGATGAAGAACAGGATCTGTTTTATGAACGGCATCCCAACAATGTCATCCGCCTGGATAAGGGCAAACCCACGGCATCTGATGACAGTGCGGACAATCCCTATACCCGGGCGGCCGAATACTTTAAAAACTGGCGCGCAGACGGGGTACTGCAAAAAGACAGCACCCCCTGCTTTTACCTGACCACCGTTGAATTTTCCATCAACGGCCAAACGGTCACCCGTTATGGATTGATCGCCCGGGTTCGTTTGGAACCCTTTGAAAACGGCGTCATCCTGCCTCATGAAGAGACCTATTCCAAAATCAAATCCGAACGACTGGAATTAATGAAAGCCTGTCATGCCAATTTCAGTCACATCTTCTCCGTTTATACAGACAAAGCCGGGCTTATCCAAACCCTGAAATCCGCTGCATCTGAGTTGCCGCCGGAAGTCGAATTCACCGATGACGCCCGGCATCATCATAAAATGTGGTGTATTGATGACGCGCCAACCCAGCAAACAATTGCCGACGCATTAAAAAACCGGCGGCTTTTTATCGCCGACGGTCATCACCGCTATGAAACCGCGCTGAGCTACAGGGATTGGATCGCCAGCCAAACCCCGGATTTCAGTCCTGATCATCCGGCCAATTTTATTATGATGTATCTCTGCTCCATCGAGGACAAAGGCCTGATCATCCTCCCCACACACCGCCTGCTGACCCGGGTATCCGAATCCGAACGAAATACCTTTGTCCACAAGGCGGAGCATTACTTTGATGTTCAAACCTTTGCGTTTGGAAAAAACCGCGAGGGTCAGGACCAGGCGCAAACGAAATTGATGGCGGCCATGCAAGCCAATCCGGATCAACACATTATTGCCGGCTACATTAAAGGGTATCCGCAATTCTATGTCTTTACCCTTAAGCCCGGGATCATGAAGCAGAAATTCGCCGCCGAAATCCCGGAGCCGCTCCGGGAACTCGATGTCACGGTTCTGACCCGTATCATACTGACGGAATTGCTGGACTTCGACCGTGCCGATCTCGACAACGAAACCCTGATCAATTACACCAGCAGTGCCGCGGAAGCCATCGAAGCCGTCGATGCGGGCAACCATGACATGGCTTTTATTCTCAATGCCCCCTCCAACAAGCAGGTTCGCTACATCGCCGAAGCCGGCCATACCATGCCGCGTAAAACAACATTCTATTATCCCAAGGCCGTCACCGGCCAGGTGATGAACAGTTTAACCGAAGACTAAGGAGAGGCGTTCATCGAAATCATTCGGACCATAGCTGAAGCCACCGGCCGATCGGAAAAGCACCGACGGGGAGGGACAATTATCGCCCTGGTGCCGACCATGGGGTTTTTTCACGAGGGGCATCTTGAATTGATGCGCAAAGGACGCCAGGTTGCCAATGATCTCGTCGTGAGCCTGTTTGTCAACCCAACACAATTCGGCCCCAATGAGGACTTTGCCGCCTATCCGCAAAAGACCGAACGGGATCTGGCCATGGCCGAAGCGGTGGGTGTAGACGCTGTTTTTATGCCGGCGACAGGAGAGATGTATCCCGAAGGATTTCAGACCTATGTGGACCAGTCGGAATTACCGGACCATCTGTGCGGATTGAGCCGGCCGGGCCATTTCCGCGGGGTGTTGACAGTGGTTGCAAAACTCTTCAATATCATCAGGCCGCATATAGCGGTTTTCGGGCGCAAAGACTATCAGCAGATAGCAATCGTCCGTCAGATGGTCCGGGATTTAAACTTTGATATCGAAATCGAAAGCGTCCCCACTGTCAGGGAAGCCGATGGCCTGGCCATGAGTTCGCGTAACAGCCGGCTTGAAGACGGTCAACGCGAAGCAGCGCTCAGCCTGCACCAAGCGCTTCAGATGGCCCAGGAGCTTGTGCTGAGGGGAGAGCGCCGATCCGAGCGCTTGATTGAATCAGCAGGCGCCGTTATCCAAAAATACCCGGACGCATCCATTGACTACATCAAAATTTGTGATGCCCAAACCTTAAACGACGCACCTGTCGTGGACCGCCCGACGCTGATGGCCCTGGCGGTCAAAGTCGGCGAGGTCCGATTAATCGACCATGCCATATTAGAACCACGCGACTGAGCCCGTCGCCATTTCGTTGCACGTAATCGAAAACTATGAATTGAAATTTGTTGTGTTCAAATTCAAGTAAAGGAGAAAATTATGACTGGAAATCGTGTGTTGTTTACATCAGAATCCGTCACCGAAGGACATCCGGACAAAGTGGCCGACGCCATCTCCGATTCCATTCTAGACGCTATTATTGGCCAGGACAAAAATTGCCGCGTTGCCTGTGAAACACTGGTCACAACGGGCCTTGCCTTTATAGCGGGGGAAATTACAACCGAGTGCTACGTGGATTTTCCCCAGGTGGTCCGTGAAACCATTCGTGATATCGGCTACAGTTCCTCACGCATGGGATTTGACTGGGAGACCTGTGGTGTCATCACCAGCATCGACCAGCAATCCCCGGATATCGCACAGGGCGTCAATATCGGCGAAGGACTTTACAAGGAACAGGGGGCCGGGGACCAGGGCTTGATGTTCGGATTTGCCTCTGATGAGACGCCGGAACTCATGCCCATGCCGATCATGTATGCCCATAAACTCACCAAACGCCTGGCTCAGGTCCGTAAACACGGATCCGTTGACTTCCTGCGGCCAGATGGCAAGTCCCAGGTGACCATTGAATACGAAAACGGAGTGCCCAAGCGGGTGGACACGGTGGTTGTCTCCACTCAGCACAAAGGGGATGTCAGCTACGAGGAAGTCCGCGAAGCGGTCATTGAGGAAGTCATCAAAAAAATTATCCCCAAGGCAATGATCGATGGGGACACGCGCTACTTCATCAATCCCACCGGGCGATTTGAGGTTGGCGGCCCCATGGGGGACTGCGGCGTTACGGGCCGCAAAATTATTGTTGACACCTATGGCGGACAGGGAAGTCACGGCGGCGGCTGCTTCTCTGGAAAAGACCCCTCCAAGGTGGATCGCAGCGCCTCATACATGGCTCGCCATGTGGCCAAAAACCTTGTTGCTGCAGGTCTTGCCAAAAAATGCGAGGTTCAGGTGGCTTACGCCATCGGGGTGGCTGATCCGGTTTCCGTTACGGTCGACTTTCTGAACACAGGAAAAATTCCCGAAGCCAAAGCCACGGATATTATCAATGAAGTTTTTGACTTAAGACCGGGCGCCATTATTGAATACCTGGATCTTCTGCGGCCGATATACAGAAAAACAGCCGCTTACGGTCATTTCGGCCGCAATGACGAAAATTTCAGCTGGGAGAAAACCAACAAGGCAGAAGAAATCAAGGCGAAAGCCGGCATCTAAGATCCATGAAATGACCAACCGCCGGGCCGATGAGATACCCCAGACATTTGGCCCGGCGGTCTTCTCTATTTCCGCCCGGCCCTGTCCATAACCACAATCACCCGGCAATGCTTTAAAAAGACCAGATGTTCAACCGATCCGCGCAATCTGGAGGCATCCGTGTCACTGATAACTATATCCGAGCCGCCGGGGGGATAGACCCGGATGCCTTTTACCATCATCGGGTTTTCACCGACCCGCGAATGATTTTCGGTATCCGAAATATCTGAAACATACCGGCACATACCGGCAGCCACCACATTTTCCCGGCTCGCATAAGCCGGCCCGTAAACCTCCTTGCCATTTTCATCAACCAGTTGAAAGCACATGGCCGGCTCAATTGCAAGGCCCCGCGCATCCACCACCAGTCCGGTATATTGGGAAGCATCCGCTTCGCCCGCGCCTCGTTCGGATTCAATTTCTTCCAAGTTGGTGACCGCCTCGGGCAGCACCAGAGCGGCGAATTCACCGGTCAGCGACGCTTGAAGCCCGATCTCCACCGCTCCGGTGGAAAGAAATTCGGTTTGCACAACTTCCGCGTTTTTTAACAAGTTTTCAAATGCGGCCAAAAGCGCTGTATCCGTTCCCAAAAAATCGCCCACTGTCCGGGTCGGCGTCAGTTGAACCGATTTTCCCGTCTGCAGCAGCAAGCGATAAGCCTGCTGGTGTGCCTTGGCCATTGCATGATACGGGGCATGATGAAAGCCGTCGGGCCTGCGAACCTCCCCCCTTCCCGCCACCCGGATAACATATTCCGTCCAGTTGATCGACACCGCTTCCTGGGTGTGATCACGAGCGAAAGCCGGGATGGTAATCACCGGCTGGGCCAGGATTGCCGCTTGCGGCAGGAGAAGGCCCATCAAAAAAATACCTATAAACGGCCATTTCTTCATGCCTTTGCCTCTCTATCGGTTTTTGCGACCGATTTTTGCAGCTGCTCCGGCCTCCACAACAGCCGCGGCATAGCCAAATACCATTTCAAAGGCTTCATGAATTTCCCTGGTATCCGGAAGATATGTCCGCAGGCGATCCATGTAGCCCTTATCCAGCATGGCCGCCATGGTTGGCACAAAATTGATATCATATACCCAGCTGACCTGCAGGAGCTTAAAATCGTTCAATGTTTTCAGATCCCCGGTCCGGACAAGCCGACCCGCGCACACGGCATTTAAAGCGCCCTGGCTGTACTGCGCGGTATCGGGCAGGCCCAGCGCTACGCTGTCTGTTGCCGAGCGTTGCGGGTCTTCACAATACTCGCCAAATACCTTCCAGATGTCGAGTTTATCCGCATCCCGCAGGAGGCGCAGAAAAAATTGCAACCGACTGGAAAGATGGTCGGGGATTGCAAATGCGTTATGAAACTCAATGGCCTGACAGACCAGTGTGCGGTCGGTTTCAGCAAGACCGGTTAAAAGCGAATAAGCTTTTATTTCTGAAACACTTAAACGGGCATGGTTTTCCGAATCCACATCCCTAAAGGTTTTATAAACCCAATACTGTTTGAATCGGCCAATGTCATGGAATAGGGCCATAATTTCAATAAGCCGGCCATCCGTATCAGACAAGTATAATTTATTCGCCAGCATCTGCGCATTGCGGCAGACCCGCCGGGTATGGTCGCGCTTTAGGCGGATCGCACGGTTATGCGCATCGTTTTCGGAATAAAAGCGGTCCACATAAGCAAAAAAGCGTTTTTTCATTTGCTCCATCAGTATGTTCCACTATTGATTGATTGGCCCTATTGCTGCTTTAAACCCTATTACTGCTTTAAAATTGTGCGCTCAATCAATTCAACAAGTTCAGGGAGCTGGTCAAAACCAAAGCGTCTGACCGGAAAAGACGCGCGCTCATCCGTGACAACAGCAATAACCGCCTTGACCCTTCGGCAAAGGGGTGGGTTCTCTTCAGCAGTGGCCCGATAGACTTCTATCTTTGGGCAATCTGCGGCCTTAAATCCTTCCGCAATCACCACATCAACGTCCCCGAAATACGCTGCCAGTTCGCCAAGCCCCTCATCTGAGCGCGCTGTCAAACGGCGGTGCTTGATCATGGCAAGCGTGGTGTCGGATGCAAGCATGGCGGTGTCTGAACCGGCTTCAAAGTGCCGCCAACTGTCCTTNCCAGGGCTGTCCGGCTCCGGGAAATGATGCGTATGTTTAATGGTGCCGACGCGGTATCCACGGCTCTTTAAAACCGGGACAAGCGCCTCAATAAGCGTCGTCTTGCCGGAATTCGAATATCCGATAATTGCTATCAGGCAATCCATATTACGCATCTTTGCAATTTTTTGCAGACATCACCGGCAATTGTAAAATCCTGATTTTCATTCAGGCGCTGTTCAATAAAATTTCAGCATAAATCCCCCCCAAAGCGCTTGTCAAGGTAAATAGCGATTCCATGGCCCTGGTACCGGTATCCGCTCTTGACTTCGGCTGCCATATTAATTATCAAGAATGAGTTGGATATCATGATGCAGCCGTCTTGCTCCCGAAACCAAACATGCCGGCGGGCATATGAAACTCCCAATCAGCGGGCACACTATGCTGCCTTCAATTTTTTACCGCTTTTGGGCGAACGTGACGGGGTGTATGGCCGGAGAAAACAAAACCTGGGTCGTAACCACTGCATTGGCTCTGGGAGCAATTATCCTTGGCTGTGGGGCAGTATTTGGTGCCCTGCAACTCGCCCGACACTCCGGACAAGCCTCAGCGCCCGCCGGCGTCCCCCAAAGCCCCACGCAAGCAACTGAAGTTATAAATATTGCAGAAACTGCCCCCAATTGGTGGGAAAGCTCCCGCCAGATTTATTTCGACATTCCGGCGCGTATCCTTATTAAACTGCCCGGGGCCGATGAAAATAAAGCCCGCCGGGTTATTGGGCAAGCCTGGCTGGAATTTGACCGTATGGGCCGCATCTTTAACCCCTATGATCCGGAAACCGAAGTGGCGGCGATCAATCGAAGCCCCTCAACTGAATGGACCGATATTTCCAACGCCCTTTATGAAATCGTTCAAATTTCGAAAAAACTCTGGACTGCTGCCGACGGCTGCTTCGACCCCACCTTTCTGCCAGTAAAACGCCTCTGGCAGGAGGCTGAGAAAACTCAGAAATTTCCTTCCGGCAGGCAAATCCAAAAAACCCTTCAATCCACGGGATTTGAGAAGGTGACGCTGCGCCCGGATAACGGCGGCCAAATCCGTCTGAAAAACCCGGCGGTTAAGTTTGATTTTGGCGGCATTGCCAAAGGCTATGCCCTGGATCAGGTCCGGCAGTACCTGAAACATAACGGTGTCGCTGACGGCCTTCTCCAGCTTGGCGGCGAAATTGCCGCCTTTGGGGAAAAGAATGCCGCCGGCTGGCGCATTGGTATCCAGCACCCCCGGAACATGGCTAAAATCTGGGGAATCATCTCCAGCAAAACCGATATTCGCGTTTCAACCAGCGGCAACTACCGGCAGCCAATAGTAATCCAGGGCCAGTCCGTCTACCACATTTTCAGCCCGAAAACCGGTCAGCCTGTATCTGTGAAAGTTCTTGGCGTCACCACGGTAAGTTTCGATGGCGCCCACTCAAATGCCTTGCTTGACGGAGCGGCAACTGCCATAACGGTGCTGGGGCCGGCTGAGGGGATAGAACTGGCTGACAAACTCGGGATTGAGGCCTTAATCCTGACCGGAGGCTCCCACGAGGCAATTAAAGAAACCATGACCCGGGGTTTTCCAGACCTCTACGAACGGCGGGAGGAAGCTCGCTGATTCCCAATCGGCCAAGGGCTTTCGGCGGAATCGTTAAAAGCTGACTGCTGGAAGGCAAAAAATTTTGGCAAATCCATGCAGGTTCGATATAATTAAATAACAAAAATTCATTATGGCAACCTTCATTCATAGGAGCCGCTCATGAGCCACACCAGTGACTGGGACTGGAACACCGGAAAACGCATCATTTCAGATATCAATCAGTGGCGAAAGACCTTCGGCTGGGTGGAGGAGCCGTACGCCAGCCCGGATGGCGAATCCGTGGCCGCCATTGTCAAAGTCGACGAAATGGCCTTTTCTGTCTGTGAAAACGGCACGCCCTGGGACAGCAGTTTCGATAAAGTCTGGTTTCTGCGCTACGGGCCGGATAATCGAGCGGCTGCCCTGGTTTCGGACACCGCCCTGTGGACGGTGGCGGTGGCAGGAAAAACCTGGGAAAACTGGTTTGAATTTGCATGGGACGCGAAGTTCAACACCCGTAACGGCCACATCTCCGTCGCTGCGCAGAAAGAAATGCGGTATTTTGCCGCCACCAATGATATCCCCTGGGATACGGGCTTTTTTAACTTATCTCATTTGACGGCCAGCCCTGATGGCGCATCCGCTGCTGCGGTGGTTCAGACCAGGCCCATCAATGAAGCTGACATCGCTGAGTTTCAAAAAGGCTGCTTCACCGTTGCCGTCAACGGCCGCCCGTGGTCGGAAAATTTTCTGAACATATGGGAAATCGCATTTAATCCAAAAGGCGACGGCGTGGCCGCAGAGGCACGGTTAAGCTTAAATGATTACACGATTATCGTCGATGGCAAACCCTGGGATGCAAGTTTTTCTTCCGTATGGGAACCCGCTTTCAGCCCCGCGGATGGATCAGTAACGGCGCCGGTACGCGTCGCCGGGGGATGGGCCCTTGCCCGGGACGGTGAAATCCTGTGGAAAAAACAGTTTTATCAACTCTGGCATCATATTTACAGCAATGACGGCAGCCGTATTGCTGCCATTGCCAGCCCCAAATATGGCCGATGGACCCTCGCCGTAGACGATGTGCCATGGAAACTCACATTTAAAGACCTGGTCACAGATCCGGTCTTTTCCCCGGATGGGCGCCGGCGCGCATGCGTGGGTAAAACGGATGGGAAATGGACTATTGCTGTTGACGGTGTTGCCTGGGATGAAACCTATGATATGGTCTGGCCCCCCGTTTTTTCACCGGACGGCCGGCACGTTGCGGCCAAGACTGAAAAAAACGGCATTTATCGCATCATCGTCAATGGCCGGGAAGTCGCGAAGGACTATCAAACACTCTGGAATCCGGCTTTCAGCCCGGATGGCGAAAAAATACTAATCAGGGGGATCGGCAGGGGCGAGGACGCGGGCAAATATGTCCGATCCGTTCTGCCGCTGGCCAAAATTCTGGGATAAAAGGAGACGCACATGATGCATGCCATCTATGAACTTGCCAGCGGTCCACTGCTCTGGCTGGCATTCGGGCTGTTTATCCTGGGCAGCCTGTACCGGCTGATCACCATGGGCCGACTGGCAATTAAAAAGGACGCCGTGGTATTTAATTATATGAGCCCCTTCTACGCCCTGCGATCCATTCTGCACTGGATCACCCCCTTCGCCAGTGTCAATATGCGAAAGCATCCCGTGATGACGACAGTGGCCTTTGCCTTTCATATCTGTCTGTTCGCGGTTCCGATTTTTCTATGTGCCCACATCATCCTCATCAACGAAGCCTGGCAGGTGCACTGGTGGTATATACCCAACGCTGCGGCGGACATCATGACCCTGATAGTCATTGCCGCCTGCATTTTTTTTCTCTTCCGCCGCCTGCTGCTGCCCGAGGTTCGCTACTTAACGACGGCTTCAGATTTTCTGATACTTGCCGCAGTGGCGGCTCCCTTCATCACCGGCTTCTGGTCCTATCACCAATTCCCCGGTCATGCTGCAGCCGGCATCATCCACATCCTGTCCGGGGAGCTTGTTCTTGTTATGATCCCTTTTTCCCGGCTGAGCCACATGCTTTTCTTCCCTTTTATTCGGGGACATGCCGGCTCCGAGTTCGGAGCGGTAAGAAATGCCAAAGATTGGTAGATCAATTCTTTCAAGCAAGGAGCAAGCCGCATGAGTGAACCGGCGGAAACCAACAAACGAAAAATTATAGACAAAGGCATCGAGGCCGGAGCTGCCGAGCTGACCCCGGAGAAGATACAGGAAACCGTGCGGAAAATCCTGGCATCAGAAGGCGGGGCACGCCTGAAAACCTACATTGAAACCTGCGCCCATTGCGGCCTCTGCAGCGAGGCATGTCACTTTTACCTTTCCAATGACAAAAATCCGATTTATTCACCGGCGGGAAAAATCAAGCAGACGCTTGCTGAAATCGTCAAAAAGCGCGGCAAGGTCTCTGTTGAATTCATCAAATCCGCCTGTGAAATCGCTTTTACGGAGTGCAATCTCTGCCGCCGCTGTGTCATGTATTGCCCTTTTGGCATTGATGCGGCATACATGATGCTTTTTATGCGGCGCATCTGCCATAAACTGGGGGTGGTGCCTCAGTATATTCAGGATACGGCGCACAGCCATTCAGCCACCCTCAACCAGATGTGGGTAAAAGAGGACGAATGGATCGACACCCTGCAGTGGCAGGAGGAAGAGGCTCAGGATGAGATCCCGGAGCTTCGTATTCCAATTGAAAAGGAGGGCGCCGATATCTTCTACTCGGTTATCGGGCCGGAACCGAAATTTCGGGCGCAGCTCATTTATCAGGCGGCTGTAATCATGCATGCCGCCGGCATGGACTGGACCATGCCCGCCACACCGGGCTGGGATAACAGCGACATGTGCATGTACACCGGAGATGTGGAAATGATGGCCCGGCTGAAAAAAGTCCACTTTGAAACCGCTATGCGGCTTAAAAACAAACGCATCGTCATGGGCGAATGCGGCCATGCTTTCCGCTCGGTCTATGATGTGGGAAACCGTATCTTGGGCTGGAAAATGGCGCCGCTGCCGGTTGTCCATGCCATTGAATTCTATTACGAACTTTTAAGGGACCGCAAAATCACCATCCAGAAAAAATTCCAGACACCCGTAACATTTCATGACCCCTGTAACATTGTCCGCGGTCGCGGCCTTCATGAGAAAGCAAGATACATTATTGCCGCCACCTGCAAGGAATTCATCGAAATGCACCCCAATCGGGAGCACAATTTCTGCTGTTCTGCCGGGGGCGGCGTCATCAACTGCGGCCCCCCCTTTAGAAACAAACGGGTGACCAGCAACAGCGTCAAAGCCGAACAACTTGCTGAGGCCAAGTCCAAGGGCGCGCAGATCGTTATCGCACCCTGCCATAACTGCCACGGTGGGCTTGAAGATATTATCAAGCACTACGAGCTTGACATGGAACTGAAATTTTTAGGCGACATCCTCTATGAACTTATTGAGAAAGAATAGGTTTCAGGTGTTGATGGCACCGTAAAAAGTCCAATATCTGCGTTACGCGCAATTTCTCAGAATTTCACGTACAGCTAAGTCCGCTGCATTCTTCGAAATTGCGCAAGCCTTGATCTTGAACTGTTTACGGCGCCATCTAAAATCAGACTTTTTACGAGTCCATCAGGTGTTAGCCCAACCCAGGGATAATAAGCCTGGAAACTAACCCCCGATACCTTAATTAAAGGAGCACGGCATGGGCGGCAGACACATATTGACATTTCTTGGTATAGCCGGGCTGATTATTCTGGCCTCGGTTTTGACCGCGAACTCCCAGGGCGATATCGCGTTTGTAAAAGACAGCGGATTTGACAAGCATCTGCGCCCGCCAGTGCCCTTTGAGCACGACGCGCATAATGAAAAAGCGGAGATATTCGAATGCAATGGCTGCCACCATTTGTATGAGAACGGTGAAAAACTGGAATTTGATGCCTCCATCGGCATGGAATGCTCCCAGTGCCATCAGGGCCCAAACAATGATTCACGCATGGCGTTAATTCGCGCCTATCATCTGCAATGCCGGGGATGTCACCTGCAGGAAAAGGCCGGCCCGATTCTGTGCGGGGAGTGCCACCGGAAAGCCACCCCCTGACGGGAGGGGCACAACTGACACCGTCGGTCAATAATCCTCAAAAAGGGAGTTTTTCATGGCCAAAAAAATTCTAGTCATCGATGATGATCCGTATACCGTAAAATACCTGGAGACATTGTTTCAGGACAACGGATACGAGACCTGCAGTGCGGCAAACGGAATTGAAGGCTATGATGTGGTTCAGGCCGAAAAGCCGGACCTGATCACCCTTGACCTGGAAATGTCCCAGGAATGGGGAACGCGGTTTTACCGCCGCCTCTCCAAAGATCCGAATTATAAGGATCTGCCCGTCATTGTGATAAGCGGGATGCCCAGCAGTCACCTGGCAATAAAAAAAGTGGCGGCCTATTTGAGCAAACCCTTTGATGCCGATGAGTTGCTCCAAATTGTCCAAAAGACCCTTGGAGAAGAAGATTCTAAATAGTGCCCGAACGAAATAACTTCAGGGGGCAGCAGGGCTTCCGGTCAACAAGGCGGAAAAAAACAACGCAGTATTCAAAGTGTTTTGCAGCGATTGGCCCCGGGCTGCCGCCCGGGCGGCATAAACAGCTTTCTGTAAAGCTGTCAAACCTGGCGGAACTGTAAAAAGAGTCCCCATGGTAAAAATCATCAACACTTTCCGAAAACGGCTGGCGACAAAACTGATTCTCTCTGTCGGCATTGTACTGGCCCTCTCCCTGTCCGCCTGGACCTGGTTCCACATCCATCATCAGCGGGAAAAATTAACCCATGGCCTGATCCAGGACATAGACCGGCTGAGCACCACCATCAAGCTCGGCACCCACTATGCCATGATGCTCAATGCCCGGCCCGATATCACCCAGATCATCAATAATATCGCCAAGCAAAAAGAAATACAGACCATCCGTATATACAACAAGGCCGGTGCAATCAAATTTTCCAGCAATACCGAAGAGATCAACCATCAAGCCGAGATCACCAATAAAGCCTGCCGGATCTGCCACAGCAGCGATCCGCCCCGGCAGCACCTGCCGATTGACCAGCGCACCCGCATGATCCATAAATCAAAGGACCCCCGGATGATGGGCATTGTCACTCCCATCCAAAATGAGCCAGGGTGCACGAGCGCCGCCTGTCATTTTCATGATCCGGACCAGAACATCCTCGGCGTGCTGGATGTGGTCGTCTCCCTCGAAAACACGGATAAATTTATAGTTTCGCTGGAGCAATGGACCATTGGATTTACGATCGGCCTTTTTCTGGCGATCTCATCGATTCTATGGTTGTTGGTCATGCGGTTTGTAAACCAGCCGATTCAAAGGCTGATAACCGGCACCCGCCGTGTGGCCAAAGGTGCCCGTTATGCCAAGATAGAGCTTAATCAATCTGATGAAATGGGCGGGCTTGCCCATGCGATCAATCAAATGGCCGAGGAGATTGAGCAAAAACAGGCAGAGGTGAACAAACAGAAACAGGAGTACCAGAAGCTGTTTGAACAGGTTCCTTGTTTTATAACAGTGGTTGACCGAAATTTCCGCCTGATCAGGTTCAACCGGGAATTTGCCGCGCATTTCGAGCCGAAATACAATGATCATTGCTTCTACGCTTACAAGGGCCGGCAGGAAAAATGCGAAAACTGCCCGGTGGAGCACACATTTGAAGACGGCGGACTCCATTTTGCCGAAGAAACCGGTATTGACAAAAATGGAGAGACCCGGCACTGGATCGTACGCACTTCCCCGATTACAGATGAAAACGGGGATATGATCGCCGCAATGGAGATGTCTCTGGATATCACGCCGCGAAAACGCCTGGAAGAGCAGCTCAAGGCTTCCGAGAAAAAATACCATGCCATATTCAACAACATCCCCAACCCGGTCTTTGTCCTGGATTCGGCCTCCCTGGCGATTCTGGACTTAAACGACTCGGTGGCGCCGCTCTACGGCTACAGCAAACAGGAATTACTCAACCGGCCGTTCACTGAGCTGTTCCACGAAAACGAAGCCGACTACTACAGGGAACAAATCACGGCATCAGCCATGATTAACAAAGCCAAACAGTATAATAAAAAGGGGGAGCGCCTCTACGTCAACGTTCGGATCTCGCCTTCCGAATACGGCGGCCACAAGGTGTATCTGATCACTACCAGCGATATCACCCAGCGGCTGGAAACCGAGCAGCAGCTGGTTCAGGCAAGCAAAATGGCCACGCTTGGTGAGATGGCCACCGGCATCGCCCATGAGCTGAACCAGCCCCTTTCAGTCATCAAAACCGCCAGCGGCTTTCTAATGAAAAAAAAGCGGCAGGGCGCCTCGGTTGCCGACACCCTCTCGGCCTCCATGCTTGAAAAGATCGATACCAACATTGACCGGGCCACCAAAATTATCAACCATATGCGCGATATAGCCCGGAAATCGGAGCTGCACCTGGAGCCCCTTAACCTTGTAGAGGTAATTGAAAAAGCACATGAAATGTTCCAGCAGCAGTTAAAACTCCGACAAATCATTGTCCAATGGGATATCGCGGATGACCCACCCCTAATCATCGGGGACCCGGACCGCCTGGAGCAGGTATTTATCAACCTGTTCGTCAATGCCCGTGATGCGATTGAAGAAAAATGGGGTGAAGGGGAACCCCCGTCAGACGGCAAAAAAATTACCATCAGCTGCAGAACGGAGGGGCAATTCCAGAGGGTGGAATTCTGCGACGCCGGCGCCGGCATTCCCCAAAACATGGCGGACCGTATTTTTGAACCTTTTTTCACCACCAAGGAAGCCGGAAAAGGAACCGGCCTCGGACTTTCCATCAGCTACGGCATTATCCGGGACTGCGGGGGAAGCATTGCCGTTGGACAAAGTGAAACCGGGGCGTGTTTTATCATCAAATTTCCGATAAGGCAGGAAAATGAATCTTCCACCGATCCTGATCGTTGACGATGAGCCCGATATCCGGGAAGTCTTGAGCATTAGCCTGGAGGACAGCGGATACACGGTCTACTCCGCTGAGAGCGGTGCCGCCGCCCTGGAGATATTTAAGGAGGTCAGCCCGCCCATCGTGCTCACAGATATCAAAATGCCCGGCATGGACGGCATTGAACTTCTGGACAAAATAAAACATGAAAACCCCGAGGCCGAGGTCATCATGATCACCGGCCACGGGGATATGGATGTGGCCATCAAGAGCCTGCACTACGATGCCACCGATTTTATCACCAAGCCCATCAATGAGCAGGCGCTGGAAACAGCGCTTAAAAAAGCCCGGGAAAAAATCTCACTGCGTCAGAAACTGCAGGAGTACACGGAGAACCTGGAAAATTTAATTCTTGAAAAATCCCGGCAACTCTCCTCGCTGGAGCCTTCGAAAACGGCCGGGACGGACGCCGCCGGCTTTTCTCCCCAGACAATATTCGAGGAACTGCCCTGTTTTATCGCTATCCTTGACCGGAAATTCTATTTCACCACCACCAACCGGTGGTTCAAGCAAACCTTTAACGGGCAGACGGAGGTGCAGCGCTGCCATCAAATATGTAAACAGGAAGATGCGCCCTGCAAGGAGTGCCCGGCTGCCGCCACGTTCGGCGACGGCCAGCCCCATGAGGCCAAAACGGATTTTACCAGCCCCCAGGGCAAAACATATCCCGTCCTGGTGTGGACCTCCCCGATTCGAAACACCGAGGGCGTTATTCACCAGGTGCTGGTGATGGCAACGCCCATTGACCGCCTGACCGATCTGCAGGATCATTTGAGTTCGCTGGGACTTATGGTCGGCTCTGTCTCCCATGGTTTGAAAGGCTTGCTGACCAGTCTTGACGGGGGGATGTACCTGCTGGATTCCGGGATTGAAAAACAGGACACTTCCCAGGCCAGGGAAGGCCTGCAGATGGTCAAATCCATGACGGAGCGCATCCGTAACATGGTGCTGGACCTTCTGTTTTACGCCAAAAAACGGGAACTGAAAAAGCAGCCGGTTAATGTGGCGGACTTTGCAAAGGATGTGGCCTCCGTGGTGGAAGCCAAGCTGCAATGGCAGCACATCGAATTTATTCGGAATTTTGAACAGGCAACAGGTGAGTTTTCAGTGGATCCCGGCATGCTCCGTTCCGCACTGGTCAATATCCTGGAAAATGCCATGGACGCCTGTTTGGCGGATAAGGAAAAGCCCGGCAAAGTCATTTTTACAGCTGCCACGCAAAATGATCACATCCGCTTTGACATTGAAGACAATGGCATCGGCATGGACGAGGAGACCCTGGGCAATATCTTCACCCTATTCTTTTCATCCAAAGGCAAACAGGGAACCGGATTGGGCCTGTTTATCGCCAACAAGGTCGTCACCGAGCACGGCGGGGAAATCGGGGTCGAATCCGAGAAGGGCAAAGGCTCCCGGTTTTCAGTCACCCTGCCGCAATAAAAAGACGGTTTTTGTTCAGGCACTACATACCAGGCAGCGCATCCAGCATCATGTCGTCACTGGAATTGTTCAGCTGGAATCCCACCACGTCTTTATCCGAGCTGAATCTGAGATAAGAGGCCGCAACAATCGGGCCTGCGAACATATCCGCCGCCGTTTTAAGCACTTTCTCATGTGCAGCCAAGGTTCTACGTTCTTTATGGATCTCAAAACCGTCATCATCATAGAGGGTTAAGTCAATCCTGGCGACCCCGGCCGTGGTGTTGACAAAAGCGATGCCGGTCCAGCCCTGCTGCTCCAGTTTCGGAAACACCCCCTCCCGGCGCTGGATATTGACTGTCGAATAGCCGGCCAGCTTGTTGCCGTTGCTTGAACCGAACAATTCGAACCCATTCAGCGGTTGAGAGGATTCAACTTTGAACCAATCAGCATTGGCCGGCAGTTCCAAGTCGCCGGGATTGCCAAATAGCTTTCCCCGCCCGGCAATATCCTTCCGGGTTGTGCTCAAGGCTTGCCCCGCCGCCGTATAAGGGGTCACGGTCAGACTGGCCTTTGAAGTGCCCGGATTATAAGCCACGATGCCGGTCCACCAATCGGGGCCGCTTGCCACATGAGGGAAATACAGGGTGTTAGCGGCGCTGTCCTTCAGAAGGACCCCGCTCAGTGTATTGCCGCGGCCGAACAATTCCAGGCCGATCACGCCCTCTCCGCCCCTGATAAACGCCGATTCGATCTCAGATTGGGAGGCGCCGCCGAAAAGCTCCTTGATTGGAAATTTCGTATGTTCGCCCGGCGTTAGGCTCTTTCGCTTAAGGTCTCCGTTGCTGAACCGGATTCTCAGGTCTTTTTGGACATCCGTGGTGTTGACAAGCGCCAACCCGGTCCACCAATTGCTATTGGATGCAATATGGGGGATATAGATAACACCCGTGTTGGTTTCCTGCACCGCCGGTACCGCCACACGCAAAGCCCCTTCCTGATAGAATTTGGTGTAGGCGCAGACGTCCTCGGAATCGCTTGAAAATATCACATACGCAATATCAGCCGGATTAGAGAATTCATCCCCCACGATCATGGCCTTGCGCCCATAACCCCTTAAAAACAGGGATTTCCCGGATATTCGCGCACCATTGGCGGAATAGGTTGAAATCGTGCCGGACAAGGAATTTGCGCTTTTATTGATCAGGCAGATCTCGGTCTCCCACATATTGTTACTGGCGACATGGGGAAAGTATAAGGCCTTGGCACTGCTATCATCGGGAATACTGGCAAACCTCGCCGTTACAACGGTATCTTCAGGCACGGTAACGTTGGTCGGGTTCTCGCTGCCCGTTAAACTGCCTTCCCAGCCGTCAAACTGGTAGCCATCCGCGGCAACCGCCTCCAGTGTAACGCTCTCTTCAATCGCGCAGCTGTACTCCTGCGACGCTGTTGTCTGCAGCGTCCCATCCACGCGCACATCCCCGCCTTCATTCGGGCTGACTTGCACGGTCAGCGTCGATCCGCCTCACTGGGCACCTGCCAACCCAACCCCCACCTGGAGTTGATCAAACGGATGGAACAGAATAACAGCTGCCAAAAATAATGTAATGATCGATTGTTTTATATTCATTTGACTCCTTGCGCTCCCTTTTTTCCTTCAATTTTTACAAAAACTCCCGGAATCCGAAGGAATCCAAAAATTTATGTTTATCATTTATATTTATC
>P_1C_Sed_2_UnCtyDRAFT_1000196_pt1 | contig 18906 bp, 11 predicted proteins | sample Pon1CUnioCityCA_4_FD_10229 | JGI IMG/M metagenome (IMG submission 10229) | reverse complement strand
GGTGGCTGCCAGTATCCTAACATCCACGTTAATCACCTTATCGCTGCCCACGCGGGATATTTTTTTCTCTTCCAGGGCCTTGAGTACCTTTGACTGGGCCGAAAGGCTCATATCGCCAATCTCATCCAGAAAAATGGTGCCTTCGTGGGCCTGTTCAAATTTTCCTTTTCGCTGTTTGTGTGCCGAGGTAAAGGCTCCCTTCTCGTGTCCGAACAATTCGCTCTCGATCAATTCGGAAGGAATAGCCGCGCAGTTGACCTCCACAAAAGGCTTGTCAGCCCGGTCGCTTTTGTCATGGAGCCCGCGGGCTACCAACTCTTTGCCCGTACCGTTTTCGCCCGTGATGAGTACCCTGGCATCGGTGATGGCCACTTTTTCGATCATGTCCCTGACTTCCAGTATGGCTTCCGATTCACCAACGATATCATAGGTTTCTGCTATTTTTTTCTTCAGCCGCCTGGTTTCACGAACCAGGTCCTTCCTTTCCATAGCATTGCGCAAGGTGACCAGAAGCCGGTTCAGATCAAGGGGTTTTTCGATGAAATCAAAAGCGCCTTTTTTTATCGATTCCACTGCGGTATCGATGGTGCCGTGGCCGGAAATCATGATCACCGGTACATCCGCTGATATCTGGTTGAGCTGGTCCAACACTTCCAGGCCATCCATCTTGGGCATTTTGATATCCAGAAAAACGGCATCGTACTTATTATTCTGGAACATTTCCACACCAGCTTCCCCTTCGGAAGCGATGTCTACCTGGTGGTTTTCATATTCCAGGATCTCTTTGAGGCTTTCGAGGATGCTCTGTTCATCATCAATTGCAAGAATACGGGGCATTGGGTGTTTTTTTATGGGTTCATCCACTGGTCGGCAGCACCTTCCTTGATGGAATAATCACTTTGGATCAGTCGGTCAAATCCAAATTTTACCATGATAAAGTTAGCAAATATACTGGCTAAAACAATCATATCCACGCGAAATAATTCGAGACCTTTGATATCCTGGCGTTCCCGGGAGGTGGAAGACAGCAAACGCCCGTGGAGCTGGCGAAACAGACTATAGGGTATCTCAAACCAAGGCTGGTCTGGTGAGGGCTTTTTCATAAGCTTTTCAGCTGTAAGGATAGAACGTACCGTTTCAAAGGTGCCGGCACAGCCAACCAGCTTAACAGGTTGGTATTGATTCATGGGTTCATAGAGGGGCTTCAATTTTTCTTCGAAATAATGTTCCACTTGCCGGATCTCTTCCGGGGTAATGGGATCGGAGGGGTTGAAGCGTTCCAGTATCCGGGCCATCCCAATATCAAGACTTTTCTTCCAAAACACTTGCTGCTCGTTGGCCAGGATGAACTCGATGCTGCCGCCTCCTATATCAACGATCATCACCGGCCTGTTGTCCAGTGTTATGGCCTGCCGCACCCCCCGGTAGACAAGCAGGGCTTCCTGATCGCCGGTTATCACTTTTACTTCCAGCCCAAATTGTCTGCTGACCTGTTCTATAAATTTTTGTCCGTTTTGCGAACTTCGGATACCGGAAGTAGCTACAACAAGGATCTTGTCCGGATTCCACTTATGGGCCCTGCTGAGTTGGGTGCTTACTCCGTCCATACCCCTTCGGAAAGCATCGGGGGAAATAATTTTATTGTTGATCCCTCCTTCTCCCAGCTTTATTCCTATCTCGTTGCGATGGCGCACATGGAGCTGCCGGTTCTCGTCAGCCTCTGCAATCAGTAAATTAAAGGTGTTGGTGCCTAAGTCTATTACAGCTATTGTCATGAAGAATGCGTGAATGATTGAATAACCAAAAAATGTAAATCTTATGGTCCTTTGGCCGAAAACTGTTTTGATGTTTGATTATTGAATTCTTGGTGGTTTTTGGGAATTTGGAATTTATTATTTGGTATTTATCATCAGGGATTTGCCATTGAGCTCTCTCAGCCAAATGGTCTCCATTTCTTGGCCAGCCCGCCCATTCCTGTCTCCCGGTAGGCACTTTGGATATCCTTTCCGGTCTCTTTCATGGTTTCCACGGCATCGTCAAAAGAGATTTTGTGCCCCCCGTCCGAAAAAAGGGCATAGGTAGCGCAGTCGATGGCCTTACCAGCAGCAATGGCATTGCGTTCGATGCAGGGTATCTGGACATAGCCCTCCACCGGATCGCAGGTCAGGCCCAGGTTATGTTCGAAGCCCATCTCAGCAGCATACTCAATCTGCCCTGTTGATCCGCCCATAAGCTGCGCCACAGCACCGGCAGCCATGGCACAGGCCGTACCGATCTCGCCCTGGCAACCGACCTCAGCGCCGGAGATGGATGCGTTTCGCTTAACCAGGTTGCCGATCAGTCCTGCCGTAGCCAACGCTTTTAATATCCTGCCTTCGGAAAGATGCTCCCCCCGGTTCATGTAAAACAGCACTGCAGGCAACACTCCGGAAGAGCCGCAGGTTGGAGAAGCCACGATTTTTCCCCCGGCAGCATTCTCTTCACTCACGGCCAGGGCAAAAGCCGACAACAACCCCTGTTCCATCAGAATGCCATGGGAATGCTGAGATTTAACATAGTAATTATGCGCCTTGCGCGGCAACTTGATCGAGCCGGGCAACACCCCCTCCTGGTCAAGCCCCCGGGTGATGGCATCTTTCATCACATGCCACACTTCCCTCAAAAAATTCCAAACACTATCCGATTCATGTTCCTCTACATATTCCCATATTCCCCTACCCTCTTCTTTGCTCCACTTCATGATATCCGAGAACAGGGGATGCGGGTAAATCCTCTCGTCATTCAAAACCCCCTGGTCATCCATCAGATCGCCACCCCCTATGCTGTAAACCCGCCATGTTTCCATCAGGCTACCCCGGCTGTCTCTGGCTTCAAACTCCATTCCGTTGGGATGAAGAGGCAGCTCTTCCTTATGCCACCCCAGTTCCACGTTATAGGGGAGCAGTGCCTTCTGCAAAGCCACATCGGTGCCATGTCCCTGGCCGGTGGCAGAAAGGCTGCCATATAAATGTACCTTAAAATACCGTGCCCCGGGATGACGCTCTTTGAATATCTCTGCAGCCAACACCGGTCCAATGGTGTGACTGCTGGAAGGTCCAAACCCTATCTTGTAAAGCTGCCTGATCGACTGCATGCCCAACCTCTCTAAAAATCAATACATTAAAGCATTGGGCGCTGATGGCACCCAATGGCAAAACTAAAAAAATATAAACTCATTCGGATTAGTTGACTTTCTTTTCCCGCTTGAAAGGTTTGGTCCGGTCGAAAAGGTAACGATAGGTTACATGGGTCTTGCGTATGCCGGCCCCTATCTGTTCAGCCACCTTCATCATGGTGGGGTTGAAGTCTCCTATCCAATTAAGCTCCAAGTGCTTGTAAGGAAAACTTCCGGTAAGGGCAATATCTCCAAAGGCCATCACCAGCCCGCCTTCCACCCCTTTGGCCTGATGCTCGGGAACCACACCAAAAATAAGTCCCAACACCTTTTGAGGAGGATTAAATTTTTTATAATAAAGAAATTTAAGCTTAGCCANCAGGTTCATTTTTCCATTCAAATGCTTGATGATTTGATTGGCATCGGGCACCATCAGGAAAAATGCAATGGGATCATCCCCATAATAGGCAAAAAGCATAAGCTTCTCGTCGAGAATGGGCTTGAGACTTTTCATCAGGGCGCGGGCATGAATCTTGGTAATCTTTTTAACCCCGGAATACCTCGACCAGGCACGGTTATATATGTTTCTGAAATCTTCGGTATATTTTTCCAGGTTATTGCGGTCGAGATGCTCAAAATGATAATTGGGATCGCGGCGGAGCCTTTCGGCTTTTTCCTCAATCACCGGTTCGAGGCCTTCCTTTTTGATCTCCCTGTAATAGGTGTACTGGTTAAAAAAGTTCTTAAATCCGTAAGCCTCAAAAAAATTCTGGTAGTACGCAAAGTTATAAGGCATGCAATAATTCGGTTCATAGCCGAAACCATCTACCAGCAGGCCCCACCAGCGATCCCGGTCACCAAAATTGATGGGCCCATCCATGGCTTCCATATCCCGCTCTTCCAACCACTTTTTGCATTGATCGAAAAGCATAAAAGCGGCCTCCTGATCCTGAATGCATTCAAAAAAGCCCATTCCACCAGTGGGCTGATCGTTGTTGTAGGCCGTTTTACGATCAATAAAAGCGGCTACGCGGCCCACAGTCTCTTCTTTCTCATTAAGCAGAAGCCACCGGATAGCTTCACCATTGCGAAAGAACTTATTTTTAGAAGGATCGAATACATCCTCTACATCCTGATCCAGAGGCCTGATAAAATTCTTTTCATCCTTATAGAGCCTCACCGGAAGCATCAGAAATTCCCTGATGCGGTCGGGACTATTGACCTCAACGATGGTATATTTTTTACTCATAAACTGGCATTAAAAGCATTTAACAACGCGAAGAACTGCAAAATCAAAGGTAAAGATAATCATTTTATGCACCCCCAAAAAGATAAGGGAAATTTTTATCGGGAATGCCGGGTATGGCGAATTGCAAAGAAGGCTCCGGAAACCGGGGCCATCGAAGAGGCAAACATCCATTACACTAGAGGCTTTCCACCAGCAGATCCATAGAGAGATGGTTGTCTTTCAGGGAAAGACCTGTCAGACGAAAATGGCAGTTATGGCCCGACACAGAGCGAATGATCCCCTGGTTCTTCAGGTTGTACTGGTCATAACTGGATTTGATCCGGCTATCCGTCTGCCGGTTTTGTAAGGTAAGGTTGGAAAAAAGCAAATGGATAAAGCCATTCCAAAGCCCGTCTTTCAAAGAAAAGGTTATATCCGGTTTTTCTTTTCTAATCGCCATATTACCAGGAGCAACATAGCGGTAGGGATGGTATGGAAAAACCAGGGTATCGGCATTAAAGACCGACCGGATGAGAAAATGCTCACCCAATGCCTGGCGGAGATAGCGGGATTCATTCTTCCCTGGCGGAAGGTTGCCCCGGGGAGTCTCCAGCACGTTCAACCTGCAAAGGAGCGTCTGCTCCATGAAAACCTCATCCTCACGGGTCAGTTGCATAAACTCTCCGCCCACCGAAAGGGTATCTTCACCGCCGGTATTGTCCATTGAAACAAGGACAATACCTTCACCATAGCGGGTATAATACGTTTTCTCGACACTCCAGTTTGTCTTTGCATGGGTTTGCCGTGCGGCTATCTTGCTATAGTCCAGAAAACGGGATCCCTGGTCAAAATGTTCCGCGTCTTCCCTGGTCCTTTGATAATGATCGGTAATGTGGTTGATTCGTGCATTCTGCGACAGCGCGGCAAGAGCCCTGGCTCTCAGGCCAGCCAGCTTCAGGGCCCTCAGGGAGTCCATTCCCGGTTCTGATATACCGATAAAATATCTGTCGTTTCGCGCATATTGAGTCGGGTTGAAGAACCAGCCGGGCAATTGTTCGGGTATCCGGTAATATAAATCAAGAAGATCTTTGTCGGCCCCTGTGGTTTCTTCTTCCATGATTTTCAGATACCGGAGGTAATCCTCATCCAGGCTCCTGCAAACCTGCTGGGATTGTGCCTGTCCCATAGCCGGAATCAGCAAGAGAGCCAGGGTGATCCATAATGAGCAAAAAACCTTCATATCCGTTTTTTTGTGGGTGCCTGCATAGATTATAACAAACAGTGTGTCCCGGGCCGAATTCAAATTAAAACCGGGCCCTGAGAGCAGCAATAAAATTTCGGCCGGATGCGGCAATACCTGATGAATACGGGCGATAACGAACATCGAGAATGTTTTCCACCCCGGCATTGATGCTCAACGATTCGCTAATCTGGTAGGATCCCTTCAGGTTTAATGTCCACCAGCTTGGGGAATAGGGCTGCCCCTGCTCATTCAGGGCATACATATGGGTTTTCGATCGTTCGCTGGGCGCCAGCTTCTCATGGGATATCTCACTGTTGTATCTGGCGTAGATAGATGCTTTCCATTGAGAGCGCTCGTATTGCAGTTCGGTCTGACCAAAGGTGGGGGCTACATGGCGCAGGGGCTCACCGGCATCATCCTCTCCTTCGGTAAAGGTCAGATTGGAGGAGAACGACAGGTGGCGGTGCAGCTGCAGTTCCACATCCAGGCTTAGCCCATAGATGCGGGCCTGATCGGCATTCATCACCTTATGAACCTGGCTCAAAACCCCGTCATAATCAATGGAATCGCGTCCATTAAAAGTAGCTTCACGCCGAACCATAGCATCTTCCACCCAGGTATAAAATCCTGTCACCTCAACCCGGCCTGCATCCCCAAATCGCTTTTTAGCCGACAGATCCAGGTTATACGCATACTCGGGTTTCAGATTTTCATTGGGCATGATCACACTTCTGGGCTCCGAATCAAAAACCTTGGCCATATCATCAATGTTAGGGGCATGAAAGCCTGTAGATCCATTGATATTAAACTGCCACTGCTTGCCGGGCCGGTATACCAGCCCTATAGATCCGTTAAAAGCCCCCGTGCTCAGGGTCATCTGTTCGAAGGGGAAATTGTAGTAGGCCGCCGAAGTGTCCAGCCCGGAACGAATATCATAATAATTATACCGCAGGCCGGTGATCATGGTCAGGTTGTTGCCCATATTATTCTTGTAGCTAAGGTAAGCAGAAAAAGTATTGTAATCGTTATCGCCATTAGGATAGCGGGTTTGAGTAGGAACCTCTTCTCCGGTCAGAATATTTTCGCTGCTGGCGGTGGACTGGAGGGAATTGTAAACGTATTCGATCCCGTAATAAAGCAGGTCGTTGCCCACGTCTTTGTCAAAATCGATGTTCAGAGATGTCGCTTGCACCTGCTCCGTCCGGTGGCGAAGCCATTCTTCCCGGTAGCCCCTGTCATGGCGGCTTTCTTCATAATTCTGAAAGGCCAGGGTAAATTGGAGGTTGTCAAAGATGGCTCCTGGCCGGTGGACCCGACCATTCAGAGCATGCATCGACCATTTCTGAGGGCCATAATACCATTGGGCATTTTTAAGGCGCCCGTCCTTACGCTGTATCAAACGATCGTAACGGGGAATGTTTGAAGTGGATGACCAGTGAAAGCCATAGCTTAGGTTAAAATCACTGGAAGGGCGGAAACGGACCTTTTGCATGAAGTTGAGCTGATCATAACCCGAGGGCACCTGTTCATTGGGATTGGGATTATCAACGATTGAGTCCGTTCCATCGATTCTCCGTACATACTCTTCTCTTTGATAGCCGGGGTGTTGGTGCGAGCCCATCACCTGGTGTTCGTAATCGCTGTAGGTGAGACTGCTTAGCAGGCCCCACTTGGTCCGTCCATAATTGTAATCGACATGTCCGGTCTTTTCATTATTGGCGGATGAATACCGGGTGACAGCATTGAACTTATGGTATGGATCGCCGGAGGTGCTAAGTTTTACGCTTTTGGTATGGAAATCCATGACCCCTCCCAGGGCATCGGATCCGTAAGTAACCGAGCCGGGACCAAAGATGATCTCCGAACTTTCGATGGCGTGAGGGTCCAGAGATATTACATTCTGCAGGTTCCCGCTTCTGTATATAGCATTGTTCATGCGTACACCATCCACTACCAAGAGCACCGAGTTGGTAGCAAAACCCCGGATCATCGGACTGCCCCCTCCCAACTGGCTCTTTTGAATGAACACCTCATTGGAGGTGCCCAACAAATCGGCGGTCGTTTGTGGATTCTTAAATTCAATCTCCTCCATGGTAAGAGTGGAAATCTTATTGGGTATCTCCTCCTTATTCTCTTCCCAACGATAGGCCGATACAACAAATCCTTTCAGCTTAATCACCCGTTTATCCAGGGGAAGGGAATAGCCGATGGCCTTCAGCTGATGCTTCGTGCGCACCATAGGCTTATACGTGGGATGCTGAAAATAGATGGAATCACCGGAGGCAAACGCTTCCAAACTGACAACCCCCCGGGGACCCGAAATTGCAGACTTCGTGTGCAATTTGTTATATAATGCCACATTCTCCACAGGTTCCAGCGTCTCTGAATCAAAAACCTTCAAGTCCTGAGACCAAACAGACTGTAAGATAAAAACGAAACTGAATACTAAAAAAACCTTTTTTACAGAATGATTCATACTTTTCATCATTTTTCCTTCTGATTCAACTACTATACTCATTATATTTGTGCAATAATTAGGATTTCACCATTCATCATTTTTTGATGCATAAAAAACAGGAAGGATTAATCGATCCTGTTTTTAAAAAACAAACACGGAGTTTAAGACTCATGAACAAAACACTGCCCATCATTCTGGCCGCAATCATTCTTTTAGGACTTGGCACCTTCATTTATCTTCAGCGTCAAAAAGTACCGGACCACAACATATCCAAGCTCGTATCTTCTGATGCAGCCTTCTTTGTTGATGTTCATGATCCGGTGGAGTTTCTGGAGAAGATGACTCAGGAAAATCAAATATGGGATGAGCTAAGCAGCATGGAAGCCATAGCTGGCTTCAGGAATACCATTGGCACCATCGATTCCCTTCTGAGAAACGACAAGAACCTGAAAAGGGCCATGGAAGAAAAACGTTTCATCATAAGTGCCGAAAAACAGGGCAAGCAAAGAATAGGACTCACCTATCTTCTCAAACTCGACCAGGCCAAAGATCAGCGACAACTGAGCAGGCATTTGGAAAAATGGGGTCAGTCAAAGAACAATACTCTTAAATCCCGAACCTACAATAAGGTCAAATTATATACTATAACCAACGGGAAAGAAGACCTGCTGTCCTATGCCAGCACGAAGGGTACCATGATCGCAAGCTCCTCGTCTTTGCTCGTTGAACAAGCCATCCGCCAGGCATCGGTGCAAAATCCTGTATTGAAAAACCAACAATTCACAAAAATAAGGGAAACAGCCGGAAAAAACGTTGTTGCCAACCTGTTTGTCAACTTCAACCACCTGCCCGAGCTGCTGGCACTGACTTTGGATGCTCCCTTCAAAAGATATGTACACCAGCTAACCAACCTGGGCAGCTGGTCAGCCTTGGATGTCAACATCAAAAAGGATGCCATCTTGTTGAATGGCTTCTCCATTAATCATCCGGATAAAACAGAAATACTTGACCTCTTCAGGCAACAGGAGCCTGTTGACCTTGAGATTGAAAGCATCCTTCCATCCACTACCTCTACTTATATATCGCTTGGATTCAGCAACAAACAACTGTATCATGACAAGTTGATGGAGCTGTACAGGCATACTGAGCAATTCGACAACTACAACCAGTGGAAATCTGAAACCCAGACCAGCTATGGGTTTAACCCCGAAGAATTTTACGAGATGCTCCACCAAGAGGCAGGTCTGGCCTTTCTGAATGCCAACGTGGATAACCCCAGAGAAAAAGCTTTTATTATCCTCAAGACCAAAGGCCAACGAATGGTGCAGTCGAGACTCAATCAAATCAGCCAGCAGGCTGTTCAAAATACCGGTAGCCAGCCATACCGTTCCAACCTAAAAATAGACGAAGAAACAAGGTACACCATCTATAAGCTTCCTATTCAAAACCTTTTTTCCAGGCTTTTTGGAAGTCTCTTTGAAGGTTTTAGCAATCAATACTTTACCCTTATCGATAATTATGTGGTCTTTGCCCGATCACCCGGATTGCTTAAAGAGTTTATCTATTCCAACATCCTCAATAAAACCCTCAACCACAACCCCCATTACCAAAAATTTTCCGATTACCTGTCGGATCAATCCAACTTTCATTTTTATACCAACATGTATCGTTCACCCCACCTGATTGCCCATTACCTCAATGAAAACCTCAAAAAGGGCGTTGAGCAAAACCTCCAGCACTTCAGGAAATTTCAGGCATTGGCTTATCAGTTTATGGGCAGTGGGGAGATGTGTTACAACAACCTGTTCATTAAATACATTCCACAGGTTAGGGAGGAACCTAAAACCGTGTGGGAAACACACCTGGATACGGCCATCCATTTTAAACCGGCTCTGGTTACCAATCATTATACCGATGAAAATGAAATTTTCGTCCAGGACCTGAACAACAAAGTTTACCTGATCAACAATGTAGGCCGGATACTATGGGAAAAGCAACTGGATGAAAAAATCATGAGCGAGGTCTATCAAATCGATTACTACCGGAATGGCAAACTGCAAATGTTGTTCAACACCCGAAATAAGCTACACCTGATCGACCGCAACGGCAATTATGTGGAAAGATACCCGGTGCATCTACCCTCCCCTGCTACAGCTCCTATGGCACTATTTGACTACGAAAACAACAAGGACTACAGGATCTTTATTCCCGGTGAAAACAAAAAAATCCATGCCTTTTCCCGGGAAGGGGACATCATCCCCGGATGGGAATTTGGCGCAAGCGACACACGGGTTACCAACAAGGTCCAACATTTCCGGGTCAATACGAAGGATTATATTGTTTTTGCCGACAAATACCGGATTTACATTGTGAACCGCAGAGGGCACGTACGGGTGCGACTGGAAGAGCAGTTTGCCCGCTCACCGAACAACCTGTTCATCCTGGAACCCAAAACCTCAAAAAATCCCCCGCGACTGGTAACTACCGACATCAAAGGCACAGTTAAATACGTGGAGTTTGACGGAACAGTAACCTCCCAAAAAACAGGCGAATATTCAGCTCAGCATCATTTCGACTATCAGGACATCGACAGCGACGGATTCAAGGATTTCATCTTTCTCGACCAACAAACCCTGGAAGTCCTTGAGCGAGATGGCAATGAAATATACAGACACCAGTTTGAAGCTGAAATAAGTTCTGCGCCTATTTATTTTTATTTTGCATACAACGATCGCAAGCTGGGACTCGTCTCAAGAGAGGAAAACAACATTTACCTGTTCAATTCCGACGGCGAGCTTTACGAAGGTTTTCCNCTGAAAGGAAGCACCCCTTTCAGCATTGGATACCTTGACGACGCGGGCAAGGATTTTCATCTGATCGTTGGAAATAAATACAACTTTTTATATAACTACAACGTAATAGGCAAGTGAGCAGAATTATATTAACTCACCTAATCCCCTTTTTATGAAAATCGCATTCTTTTTTAAAAGAAGCCGGCTTCTTTTGTTGCTTCTTTTCCTGTTTGGGCTCACCGGGTGTATGGAGGATAAATTTAATTTAGATAAGCTATCAAACCGAATGGAGGTCAACCCTTCCTTCTCTGCTCCGATAGCTAAAGGTTCTCTCTCCATTGATGACCTGGTAAGTGAGGATGGAGAGAACATCGTGTATGATTCATCCGATGCAGCGGGGCCCTTTTTGAAATTTATCTACCGTCAGGACAGCATTTTTTCCTTTGGCGGGAATGATTTTTTCAGCATCAACGAGTCCGACAGCGACGGCTATACCTTAGGCAACATAGAGCTGGAGAGGTTTGGACCGGTTAACCAGGTGATCACTCTGAGACAAATCGTGAACCATGCCACCACCAATGCCACGGAGGCTCAGCTAATTAAAAACGCCGACGGCAGCTCCATAACCTTCCCTTCCGTTGACTCACTGGCCATCAGTGGAGATTACAAAACCAACCCGATTGATAATTTCCGGTATGCCTTATTTGAGGAAGGAATGATTGAGATTACCGTCACCAACAACATGCCCGTAAAGACCACTGCCCAGTTCATGCTGAGAACACAAATCATGGATGCTTCAGGCAACTCGGTAGAAGAAGATCTTATCCTGAAGCGATTTATCTTCAAGGACATCCCAGCAGGAGGCAATTCGACACAAACCTTTGATTTGACAGGAGAAAAGCTGGGCTCTGTACTTTACGCCACAGAGGTAGCGATTAGCTCGCCGGGAAGCAGCTCGTCGGTAGAAATCAATCTGGACGAACAGGATCTGCATATCGAAGCGCAATCTACCGACCTGGTGATTAGCAGTGGAGAAATATCCATCCTTAACCAGGTGCTTCAAGAACAGGAAACAAATATCAGCATTGGGAACACAGGAGAAAGGAGGCTCGATACCGTCAGGCTGAGTGGAGGCTCTCTGAATTATACGATCCACAACAACACCAACATTCCAGCCCTCCTTACCATCACCCTGCCCAAAAGCAAGGACCTCCCCTCGGGAGATACAGTGACCATTCACGAGAACATCCCGGCACAATTAACGATCAACCGGGTGTTTGATCTTACCGACACGGAAACGATCCTGAACGGCCTCGACTACCTGCCCGTCGAATACAGCATCGAGCTGGAAAGCACACAAAGCTTCATCCAATACAATGCCTCCGACCGGGTCGACTTCAACTACAGCGTCAACCTCTCTAGTGATGATGCCAGCTACATAAGCGGTTATTTTGGTCAGGACACCATCGAGTTCCCATCCGATCAGTTCGAAACAGGACTCGATCTGTTCAGCAATTTCACGGGTGATTTCACCCTGACCAGTCCGTCCATCCGTTTATTTTATCACAATGCCATCGGGGTACCTTTTGCTGCAAACCTCAATATGGTGGCTGAATCAAAAGAGGGCACCCTGCAAAACCTCAATGAGGGCGGAAGTGACGGCATTCTGGAATTCAGGCACCCCTCCAGCCCGGACAACATAATGAACGACACCCTGGTAATCGATAAAAACACCTCTGATCTGGAGAAATTCATCTCCCTGCCGCCGCAAACAATCCGTTTCGATGGAGAAGGCTATATCAACCATAATGCAACCCCTGACCAGCATAACTTTCTGACCTCGAGAACGGATGTGCAGGTTGGCATGGAAATGGATATTCCTTTGGATATCAAGACTGCGGGAATGACCTACCGTGATAGCGTGCCCTTCGAACTGGATGTAGAATTTGATGAATCGCTCCGGCTTTTCGGCAAATTTACCAATGAGCTGCCTTTCAGCATCGATTTGCAGTTGATATGCCGCGATTCAACCACCAACGAGGAACTACTTACACTGCAGGCGGTCGATTCAGACAACAATCCGGTTCAGTTGATCGAAGCTCCCCAAATCGGCTCATCGGGGAGGGTTGATTCCCCCGGCGAAAACCTGGTATACTTCATGATTGAAGGCAGTGAGCTGGAACAGTTTAACCAAACCAATCAACTGGTCATCATCGCCACAGTGGCCACACCGGGAACAGAGAGCGTAAGGTTCTACAGCGATTACAGCCTCGACTTCCGGATAGGCATCGACGAAACAGCTACGAACTTAGCATTTTAAAAAAATAAGGCATGATAAAAAAGATCCGCCAATCCATCATATGGACTCTCCTGCTCCTGGCTCTGCCTGTTATTTCATGGGGTCAGGAAACCAACACCATGTATTATATGCCCCGCATTCCTCAGATGTCATTCATGAATCCGGCATTTCAGCCTGAATGCAATTTTTATCTGAGCCTGCCTGGCATCTCGGAAGTGAACCTGAATGCAGGCAATAACACCCTCGCCTACAGCGACGTAATCTTCCAAAGCCCGGTGAGTGATTCGCTGATCACTTTCCTGCACCCTGAGGCCGACCCTGCCGACTTTCTCAACCGGCTGAATCCTTCCAACTCTCTCTTTACGGAGTTTTCCACCAACCTGTTTGGTTTTGGCTTCCGCAGCGGAAACGGGTATTTTTCTTTTCATCTGAAACACCGTTCAGAGATGCAGGCAGCCTATCCGAAAGATTTCATGATCCTGCTCCTGGAAGGCAACCAGCAGATGAAAGGTGAAACCATGAATTTCAATGAATTCAACTTCTTTACCAATCATCACCTGGAATACTCCCTGGGTTATTCAGGCCGGATTGAGGATAAGCTGGGTTTCGGCATCCGCGTCAAATACCTCAACGGGCTGGCTCACATGCAATCCAAAGATTTTAACCTGGAACTCTATACCAGCGAGGTAGGTGATTCCATGTCACTGGCCTCAGACATTGACATCCGGGGCTCGCTGCCCCTTGATGTGGCTACCGACAGCATAGGCTTTATAGACGAGATCAAAGACATCGAGCCTACGGCAAAGGATATTTTTGCCAACCCGGGCTTTGCACTTGATTTTGGCGTGTCCTATCAGGTGATGGATGATCTGGAGCTATCAGCCAGTGTGAGTGACCTGGGCTTCATCAACTACCAGAACTACGTTCACAACTACAGCATCAATGGCCAGTTTGCTTTTACCGGTGTGGATGTGAGCTCGGAGGTTTCCGGCGACGAGAGTGCCAATGATCCCGTTGATCAGGTCACCGATTCGCTCAAGGAAAACATACGCTTTTCCTATTCAGGCGATCAGTTTCTTCATTTTCTTGGTCCCCGTATTTTCGTGGGAGGTAATTACAGCCTGAACGACCGGGTTGATCTGGGACTGCTCTCCCGTACCCGCTTCTTTGACGGCGAGGTATACCAAAGCTTTACCCTCTCGGCCAATACACGACCCATCCGGGGTATATCCCTTTCAGCAAGTTACTCGGTGATGAACCGGGCCTACAACAACCTGGGACTGGGTCTTGCCCTGCGGCTTGGCCCTTTACAGGTATATACCGTAAGCGATGTGATATCGGCAGGCTTATGGCCGGAGGAGACAAAAGCCTTTAACCTGCGGTTTGGCCTGAACTTTGTCTTTGGATGCAACCCGGCCCGAAGAATACTGGACGACGAGCCCATGATCCGGTAATGACAAAACCACCAGGCTCATCCTCCGGAAAGGGAAAGGAGAACAGCCGGAATCTTATAAGCGAATGTGTCAGGAGCCCGACTGCGTGAAGGTTACTTTCTTAAGCCACAGCTTCGTGCTTTTCTGCAATTCTTTGTAATCTTCGGAAGGTTTCTGTGAAGATTCTTGCTTTCCCCTCCCATACGGAATCATTCCACCTCCTCTGAGCCCTCCTGGCCGGCTTCCATCGGGTAAATCCAGAAAGCCGGTAACAATACCAATGCTCAGTTTTTTCTCTTCTTTCAGAGCAGACCCATACAATTCCCTAAATGGAACCCTCAACTCATACAGCACTCCGACAGATGTGTCGGTCCTCACACGGGCCTGAATACTTTTGGCCTTTTCAATGGCTATACGTTGTCTTTCCTTGCCATCAAAATGCAACAGAAGCATATGATCTTTGTCGGTGGTGCGCAGATATCTTCTGGAATTTTTGGGCTGGGCCTGCCTGGTCCGCAAAGGCAAATCCGTATTTTCAGCCTCAGGGGTGGGCATTCTCTCCTTGACAGGTACCGGATACCGAATGCCTCGTGCCTTTTCCCGCCGCCCGGTGGTGTCGTACCATACCGTCATTCCAAAGGCCATGATCTTTCTTTGAACAGCAGGATGTTTCACCTGAAGAGCCAGGTAGATGTTCTCCCTGTCATGGGTAATGCCGTAAAAAAAATGGCTCTTCGGGTCGTATTCCAGCTTACCCTCCCAGTCATCCAAAACGGCATCGACAATCGGTTTCTCAGGCTGTGGGGTGCTGCTCAACCGGCGAATGGTATTGGTGCAGCCTCCAGCTACCAGCAGAAGAAGCCCCAGTAAAACGAAAGATCGGTTTGTATAACTCATATCATGCGGGTTAATAACATTACGTTCTACCAATATACGGATTTATATCCACAATGGGACACTTTTCATTTTCAAAAACAAAAACAGATGGCATCTGTTCATCAATAGAAAACCTTTGACAAAGGATTGAAAAGATTCATCAAACTGATAAAAACGACATAATAAAACATTATGAATATAGCAAAAGATGTGACAGAACTGATTGGAAACACTCCGCTCGTGCAACTCAACAAACTGGACCGGGACGTTGGAGCCCGGGTACTTGCAAAGTTGGAATATTATAATCCCGGCAGTTCGGTAAAGGACCGCCTGGGGTATGCTATGATTGATGATGCGGAAAAGAAGGGTTTACTCACCAACGATTCAGTGGTGATCGAGCCTACCAGTGGCAATACGGGCATCGCCCTGGCCATTGTCTGTGCCGTGCGGGGTTACCGGTTGATTGTGACCATGCCTGAGAGCATGAGCATCGAACGCCGCAACCTGATCAAATCGTTTGGAGCCGAAATTGTCCTGACTCCGGCCGAACAAGGCATGAGAGGATCCATCAACAAGGCTCATGAGCTGGCCGAAAAACACCAAGACGCCTACATCCCCATGCAGTTCAAAAACCAGGCCAACGTAGAGATGCACAAACGCACCACTGCCCTGGAAGTATGGAATGATACGGATGGGGAAGTGGATATTTTTATTGCAGGAGTTGGTACAGGAGGCACCATTAGCGGTGTAGGCGAAATTCTCAAACAAAAGAAACCGTCGGTGCAGATCGTGGCCGTGGAGCCAGCCGGAAGCCCGGTCCTTTCAGGGGGAGAGCCCGGCAAGCACAAGATCCAGGGCATTGGAGCCGGTTTCGTTCCGGAGATCCTCAACCGCGAGGTCATCGATGAAGTCTTCACAGTGGAAAACGAGGAAGCCATGGAGATGGCCCGTCGGCTGGCCAAAACGGAAGGGATCTTCAGCGGTGTTTCCTCCGGGGCCATCGTGCATGCCGCCAGCGAAATAGGCAAACGCCCCGAAAACAAGGGTAAAAACATCGTAGCTGTGGTTTGCGACACAGGCGAGCGTTATCTGAGTACGCCATTGTATAACCTGCAAGCAGAATAACATGGATCGTTCGCAGTTCGACAAGATCGAAAATACCATACAGCGGTTGTCTGACCCATCGCTCTATCGCATGATTTATATGCCGGGCCATGGCAAGCCCATGCCATCGGTGGAAATGCTTCACGAGATCATGGAAAACATCCGTGCCATCCTCTTCCCGGGATTCTTCGGAGAAAGCCGGATACAAACCCATACGCTTAAGTACCATATCGGCAGGCACATCGATTGGCTATATGATCATCTCTCGGAACAGATTCGCCGCGGCATCTGTTTTCAATGCCCCATGGAATCCAATGAGGAATGCAGGAAATGCAAGGACCGTGCGCCCGCCATTACTGCTGATTTCATAGAAAGGCTGCCATACATACGCAACATGCTCGAAGATGATATTGAAGCTACTTACAACGGTGATCCGGCCTCCCAGAGTACCGAAGAGATCATCTTCAGTTACCCGGGTATCCTGGCCATCACCAATTATCGCGTAGCCCACGAGCTGCTCAACCTGGAGGTGCCCCTTTTGCCCCGGATCATCACCGAGATGGCACATTCCAGGACCGGCATCGACATACACCCCAATGCATCAATCGATAAAGGATTCGTGATTGATCACGGCACAGGAGTAGTCATCGGAGCCACCAGCATCATCGGCAAACGTGTGAAGCTATACCAGGGGGTAACCCTGGGCGCCAAAAGTTTTCCTCTCGACGAAAACGGCAACCCCATTAAAGGCATCCCCCGCCATCCCTTGGTGGAAGATGATGTGGTCATCTATGCCGAAACAACCGTCCTGGGACGAATCACCATCGGGGCCGGATCGATCATCGGCGGCAACGTTTGGCTCACTCGAAGTGTACCCCCAAAATCCAGAATCATGCAACAAAAAGCCCAAACCATGAACTTTACCAAAGGAGAGGGTATTTAGAAAACAACAAATTCCAAATAACAAATCCCAAAGAACTTCAAATTCCAATGACCTAATTTACATATCTTTAAGTCTAAGGCCATAAAGATTTCCGCCAAAGGCACAATTATTTTCCTTATGGATTTGGCTGGCTTATCAATTTAACCTCTAAAACGGTAACCCAACCGGTTTAATATTTAGGTCATTGGAATTTGGAATTTCAACTACCCCATGCATCACTTCCCTCTACTCCTTCGTCTTTTACGTGAAGTGTTTTATATCGAACACCGTCGTTCGTAATCGAACGATCTTATTTCGAAGCCAGGCCGACCGGCAGGTTTTACGCGCTTACATTCAAATACTTTCACTCGAAGGCATCATTTTTGTAATTATAAAGATAAAAAGAGTATTATTATGAGGTACTTAAAGGCATGTGCTTTGGTATTGGTATTGACAGGGGCCTTTTTTACTACACGAGCAGACAAAGACGAAACGAAGGTTTACAACGCAAAAAAAATCACCAGTGAGCCTCCTAATATTGATGGCTTATTTAGCGACGCTGCATGGCAAAATATGCAGTGGCACGATCATTTTGTTCAGATTGAGCCCTACCAAGGCAAACAACCATCCCAGGACACGCGGTTTAAGATCGCCTACAACAATGATTTTCTTTACATTGCCCTCCGGGCCTATGACAACCATCCCGACAGCATCGTCAGAAGGCTCTCGCGAAGGGACAACCTGGAAGGAGACCAGATGGGTATCTCCATCGACAGCTACAACGACAACCGAACTGCCTTCTGTTTCTTCGTAAGCGCGGCAGGTGTCAAGACCGACTGGATCACCACCGACGACGGAATGAGCGAAGACTACAACTGGGACCCTATATGGTATGTAAAAACCCAAATCGACTCAGCGGGCTGGAAGGCTGAGATGAGAATCCCTTTTGAACAGCTCCGGTTTAGTGAAAAAGGGGATCAGGAATGGGGATTGCAAATCAAAAGGACCATCTACAGGAATGATGAGGTTGTTATGTGGAAAATGATCCCACAGGATGCCGGAGGCTATGTAAGCGAGTTCGGCACCCTGAGGGGCATCAACAACCTTGAACCCCAGAAGGTAAGCGGCATCACTCCTTACACGGTGGCTAAAATGGAACAGTTCAAAAAACAGCCGGAAAACCCTTTCACCAGATCAGGCCATCAACGCAACCTGGATGTGGGTGTAAACGGCAAAGTTGGGATCACCAACAATTTGACGATGGATATGGCCATCAACCCAGACTTCGGCCAGGTGGAAGCCGACCCCTCGCAGGTCAATCTCTCAGCCTACGAAACGTTCTTTGAAGAGAAAAGACCCTTTTTTATTGAGGGCCAAAGCATCATGAGCTTCCGACT
>P_1C_Sed_2_UnCtyDRAFT_1000195_pt1 | contig 18942 bp, 16 predicted proteins | sample Pon1CUnioCityCA_4_FD_10229 | JGI IMG/M metagenome (IMG submission 10229) | reverse complement strand
CCGCCATTGCCTCCCCCCCATAAACCAAATTCCGGCTGCTTCCCGAAGCTGAGCTACGAAAGCAGGATCATTCGAATCCTCCCGATCGCGGGTATGCAAAATGGTAACATGGGTAAAACCAAACCGGGCGAACCGCCTTTTCTGACGTTCTTCAAAACGGGCAGTCTCTATATTGTCCCCACCTCTTGCCGTAGGGATCACCACAATGGGGGCTTCCCCATCCCCAACCAATTCTTTAAACATGGGTAGGAACAAGCTGTCATCAGCATTGCCACCAATCACCAAAAGCGTGCCTTTATCCGGTCCGCTGGTTATACTGGTCTGGGCATACAATCCTGCAGACAAAAAGATCATTAAAACAAAAGCCGCCGTTGTTTTGAAGATATTCATTGTTCAGGGTTTTAAGGGATAAGGTTTCGTATCAGCCGCCAGGCAATCAGGTATGGATGCCTTGCAGGAGTATTTTACAAAAGTAGCAAAAAATGAACACTAAAAACCCTCCTTATTACGATATTTCACGGTTTCATCCTGGGCAAACAATAAGGTAATAAGGTAGGATTAATGTCTGCCTCTTGCTGCTACTAAGGTGGAATACGGAAATAAGGCGGGGATCGGGAATAATCTCATCCTACTAAGGTGGAATACCTAAATAAGGTTGAAAATTGATATGGACCCTTTTGATAGAAAGAAGAAAGCCAAACACAGTTGAATAAAAAATTAAATGCGCTGTTGCGCCTTGTTATAACCTATCCACACAAAACTGAGATTATTTAGACTCATTTAATATAGATTGATCTTTTTTATTCGATTGCCAGTTTTTCTTATTTTTATGCACTGGACTAACTTTTCAGTTCTTTTTACCACAAGGCTGAATGGCAGAAAAAATGAACCCGTCGATCAGCAGGTTCATGAAAAGCAGTCAAACCTATAAAACGCATTGACATGAAAAGAAGAGACTTCATCAAAAAAAGCATAGGCGCGGGCTTGTTTACAGGTTCGCTGCTTTCCATGGGCGGCTATGGAAAGATATTCGCCAACACGACAAACAACAGCCAGGTTAACTATGACCTGGTAGCCATCCGGGGAGGAGAACCCGATAAAATGTTCGAGCGGGCCATGGAAGCCATGGGCGGCATGCGTAAATATGTGAAGCCGGGACAGAAAGTGGTGGTCAAACCCAATATGGGATGGGACGTGGTACCGGAGAAAGCAGCCAACACCAACCCCAAGCTGATAACGCGCATCATTGAGCAATGCTTTGAGGCAGGTGCCAAAAAAGTGTATGTCTTTGATCATACCTGTGACGAATGGAGAAAATGCTACGACAACAGCGGCATTGAGAAGGCGGCCAAGGATGCCGGAGCTACTGTGGCACCAGGCCATACCGAAAGTTACTACCAAAAAGTTGATATACCCAGGGGAGAAGTGATGAAAGAGGCCAAAGAACATGAGCTCATCCTGGAATCCGATGTCTTCATCAACGTGCCTATATTGAAAGACCACAGCTCGGCCCGCATGACCATTGCCATGAAAAATCTCATGGGTGTGGTATGGGACCGCGGCTTTTGGCACAGAAACGGGTTGCATCAATGCATTGCCGACTTCGTGTCGTATCGTAAGCCCGACCTCAACATTGTAGATGCCTACCGGGTAATGCGCAGGAACGGCCCCCGTGGTGTATCCATCAATGATGTCACTACCATGAAGTATCAGATCATCTCCGATGACATCGTAGCAGCCGATGCGGCTTCAGCCAAGATCTATCCTTCGGATGAAAAGGTACCCCACATCGATATGGCCGCTAAAAGAGGATATGGCCAGAACGACCTTTCCAAACTGAAGATCGGCCGGATAAAAATTTAATCTATGAAGAAATACAAGGCATTAAAAAAGATCAGGGTCATCATCTCCCTGATTTTCCTCCTTTTACTGTTTCTCTTTTTTCTTGATTTTGCAGGGATTTTCCCCTCGGATTTCATTCGCGGCGTCATCTATTTGCAGTTCGTCCCTGCCCTGTTGAAGTTTTTTAACGTGTTCAGCTGGATTGCCACGGGCTTTATCGTGGTATTGATCCTCACGCTTCTCTTCGGAAGGGTATATTGCTCCACTATTTGTCCGCTGGGCATTCTGCAGGATGTAGTTACCTTTCTGCGGAGAAAAATCCACAAGAAAAAAAAGCACCGTTACCTCAAGGCCATGCGCTGGTTGCGTTACGGCATCCTGGCGGTCACGGTGGCCTTCCTGGCCGGGGGCAGCATATTGATCCTCTCCCTGTTTGATCCTTACAGCATCTTTGGCCGGATCGTCTCGGACCTTTTCCGGCCGGCCCTTACCGAGGGCAATAACCTGCTGGCGGGGGTATTGAACAAGATGGACATCTATGCCTTGTATCCTGTCGACCTTCAGCCCATTCATATCGGAGTCATTGCCATACCCATTGCTTTCCTGATATTGGTGGTATGGATGTCTTTCACCCGGGGCAGAATATACTGCAATACTGTTTGCCCGGTGGGTACGTTCCTGGGGCTGGTATCCAAAATCTCCCTTTACCAGATCCGCCTTAACCCCACATCCTGCACCAAATGTGGAATATGTGAACGAAAATGCAAGGGTGGGTGTATTGAAACACAGGCACAGCGGGTTGATTTTTCCAGGTGCGTTGGATGTTTCAACTGCCTGGATGCATGCCCCTTCGACAGTGCCGAATATGCGCTCAACCCGCTGTATGCATCGCGCCACAAAACGGAGCCCCGCCCTGAAAAAGTCGCTTCCCACAAGACCGACGTCAACAAGCGTAAGTTCCTTGCAGGCATCGCAGTGGCTTTCTTTAGCGCCACCCGGATGGGCAAAGCCCAGGAACTGGTCTCCTACAGTGCCACTACCCCTGTCAAAAGAGAAAACCCCGTTTCCCCGCCGGGGGCCCAGGCAACCAATCGCTTCAACAATTCCTGTACAGCCTGTCACCTGTGTGTCAATGTATGCCCCACCCAGGTACTTCAGCCGGCCCTTCTGGAATATGGACTGAGGGGATTGATGCAACCCAGGATGGATTATCATTCGGGTTTCTGCAATTTCGATTGCGTCGAATGCAGTAAAGTTTGTCCCACGGGCGCCATTCTGCCTGTAATGCTGGAAGAAAAGAAACGGATACAACTGGGAAAAGTACAATTCGTCAAGGAAAACTGCATTGTGGAGACTGAAGGAACCGATTGCGGATCCTGTTCAGAACATTGCCCAACCAAGGCAGTGGATATGGTGGATTACAAAAATGGCTTGAGGATACCGGAGGTAAATACCGATATATGTATTGGTTGTGGGGCATGTGAATATGCCTGTCCTACTCATCCCTACAAAGCCATTTATGTAGAGGGCAACCCTGTGCACCTACAGGCTCAGAAGCCCAAGCAGGAAAAATTGAAGGAGCTGGACGAGGAGGAAGACTTCCCCTTCTAGCCCAGGGGACGATCAAGATACCGGCTTAACACCGAAAAAATGCGGCTCCTTTGCACCGGCTTGGAGATGTAGTCATTGCATCCGGCTTTCAGACTAATTTCGCGGTCGTCCGACATGGCATAAGCAGTGAGGGCTACAATGGGCACCTGTTGATTGAAAGCCCGTATCTTTTTGGCAGCATCCAATCCATTCAATTCAGGCATCTTAATATCCATCAGAATCAAATCTATATAGGGATGCTCCCTGAATAGCCGGATCACCTCCTTCCCACTTTTTGCCCGGAAGATCTTAACACCGGTATGGCGCAGGACAATCTGCAAATACTTGAAATTGCTGTCTTCATCTTCCGCAATCAGTACACTGCGATTGTTCCAATCCTTTAGTTCATCGTTTTGATCCATCATCTTTCTTTATCGTTCATTTTACAGGGAAGGGTGAAATAAAACACAGATCCTTCATGGGGGATGGATTGAAGCCAAATCCTGCCCCCCATCTTTTCAATCAACATCTTACTGATTGTCAATCCCAATCCTGCCCCGCGATACAGTTTCTCCCTGTTGTATTCTACTTTCGTAAATCGCTGAAATATGTTCTGTTGTTGCTTCTTGCTGATGCCAATTCCTGTATCGCTAACAAAACAACGGGCGTAAAGATTACCCGGATCCTCGATTATCTCATAACCAAACTCAACCATTCCGGCATCGGTAAATTTAACGGCATTATCGATCAAATTGTTTAGCACCTGCCTTACCCGGTAAGGATCGGCCAGTATCTGGTGATCCTTCAGGTTGGGGTCGCGGTGAATGGCCAGGTCCACATCCTTGTAAGCCACAGTCTCCACAAATGAATCATTTAGCTCCTCCAGGATAGAATCCATGGGGCACTCCACTTTTTTAACCTCGAGCTGACCCGAATCGATCTTAGCCAGATCGATGATGTTGTCGATAAGATTCAGCAGGTTGTTGCTGTGTATGTTAATCTGATTGATCAACTCTTTGCGGATATCGTAATTGATGTCTTTGTCGTTGAGTAGGTTGGAAAAGCCTACAATAGCATTCATAGGAGTCCTTATTTCATGGGACATATTGGCCAGGAAGGAGCTCTTCAGGCGGTTGGCTTCCTCAGCCCTGTCCTTGGCTATCTTCAGCTCATGGGTTCGATGCTCCACCAGGCGCTCCAACATCGTTCTGTGCTGCTCCAGCTCTTCATTTTGTTGCACAATAAAATCCTTTTGCTCCTTGAGGTAATCCCGCTGGGCTTCTATTTCGCTTTTTTGCCGCCGTATCTCTTCCTGAGCCTCTTTGATCGTGCTGATGTTGCTATCAATGGCAATGATTTTCTTTACCTTATGATCCGGCCCGGTGATGGGTGTAAGCGTAGTATGCGTCCATATTGCCCTGCCTTCCCTGGTGAGATGACGGCTCTCGAAGGAGTGAGTCGCCTTACTGCTCAGGCAGGCTTTAAGGGGCTCCCGGATGTTGTCCAGCAGATTGATGGGTGTATCGGAATGTTTCAACTCATCAATGGTATATCCATAGAGAACCTGAAAGCCCTCGTTTACCCATAGCGGAGTGCCTTCGCAGTCGAGAACCATCACTGCATTGTCTGTTTCACGGGCCACCACAGACAGACGTTCCAACTCCCGGTTGGAATCGGCCAGCTTTTCGCTCTGGGCACGTATCTCCTCCTTCTGTTGTTCCATCTCCCGGCTATTTTCTTCTACCATTTGCCGCAGCATGCGGTTGTTCCTTTTTAGCCGGGATGTATACATTTTAAACACGAGCCAGGCCAAAGCCACACCAGCGAAAACATAAAAAAGGATGGACAGGGGATGAACATACCATGAACTCGCCTCTGTCAAAACCCAGGCGCTCTCCAATCCTGAAAAAACAGCCCCTCCAGAGATCACCAACCCGATAAAAATGTACCTGACCATGACCAAAATTTGGACTTAAGTTAAAAAATATCTTACTGGTATCGTTGTCTGTTTCGAATAAATACCATCGTCAGGCTGACAAGCAGCAGGATCAACCCAAAGGCAAAGATCAGCCAGTTAAAATCGGATGGAACATACTGGTAAGCAATATCATCCAGCTTTTCCTTGAGCGAGTCGTGCTCCCTGAGCATCTTCCAACTGAGATGCCCAAGCACAAACCGGGTGTAATCCCATATAAATGAAACAAATACAACCAATGCCCCCGACAAAAGGATCACCCACTCCCTGGGTTCCATATAAAAACGAAAATCCGAACGCAGGTTAAAATGACGGATAACCAGCGCAAAACCAACCATTATCAGGGAGATGATCAAAGGTGCAATAACCGGCCCCGACCAGGTGACGGGGATCAAAAACAAGACATCCCACGTGAAAAAGGATTCCGGCCAGCCTAACACCAGCTTGAGAAAAACATAATAAAAGATATCCCACACGGCAAAAATATAAAGGAAATGCGCAAACCGCTGTAGTATATTACGGGCAGTAAGGGCCGCCACGGAAACAATCATCACCAGGGAGAAAAATTCCCGAATCAGTTCGGTGACGCCAATATGCGGCTCAATATGGGAAAGAGGAAAACTAAAACCCTCAGGATAATAAAGTGCTCTTAGATAAACAACGATCGAACTCTCAAAGAATGCCATGGCCACCCCAAAAATGGTAATCCATAAGAGTTGATTGTCAAAGGTTCTGTAGGTTGACCGCATTTTTTTATTTTCTCAAACGAAAAAAAACCATCAATTATGATGATTTACAAAAATATAATCGTTCATGATGCAGTTTGAAAATATTAATTTTGTCATGGAATAAAAGAAGGAACATCGTGCTATATCCAAAAAATTTTGAAGAAAAAGTCGGATTTGACAAGGTAAGGGAAAAAATCAAGGCCCATTGTTTAAGTGATCTGGGCAGGGAGAAGAGTGCCAACATGAAGTTTTCCTCATCGCCTGATTTTATCAGGATGCTGATTGACCAGGTGAAAGAGTTCAAGGAAATACTGGACATGGAGGAAAACTTTCCGATGGAGCATTGCATCAATGTAAGGGCTGCCCTGGAGAAGATACGTGTGGAGGGGCAGTACATGGAACAGGAGGAGGCCTTCAACCTGCGCCTCAACCAGTCGACCATTCGCAACATCCTTTCTTTTCTTAAACAAAAGAAAAGCGAAGGCAAGTACCCTGGCCTTTATAAGCTTTCCAGAAACGTGACAGTCTATCCCTATATAACCGACCGGATCGATCAAATATTAAACAACAAGGGGGAGATCAAGGACCATGCCTCGCCCGAACTGAAGCGATTGCGTCACGAGATTGCCAGCAAGGAGACGGGTGTATCGGCCCGGATCGATCGTATATTCAAGCAACTCAAACAGCAGGGGGTTGTCCAGGAAGAGGCCTCCCTTGCCATTCGGGAAGGCCGCTCTGTTATACCGGTGGAAACCAGAATGAAAAGGAAGATAAGCGGGGTGGTGCAGGATGAATCGGCATCGGGCAAAACTGTTTATATCGAGCCTACTGAGATCGTGGAGATCAACAACCAGCTCAAGGAGCTCCGTTACGAGGTAAGGCGGGAGATCATCCGGATCATGGTCGAACTGGCCAATGACCTTCGCCCCTACATCGATGAGCTGCTGCAGACCAATGATTTCCTGGGTACCATCGACTTTATTCGCGCCAAGGCCCTTTTTGCCAGGGATATACACGCCGACAAACCAGCTATTGTCAACCATCCGCACATCCGCTGGAACAATGCGATACACCCCCTTTTGTACCTTAACCTGAAAAAAGAAAACCGGGAGGTCATGCCCCTTGACATAGCCCTGGATAACCAAAAACAACGCATCCTGGTTATTTCCGGCCCCAATGCCGGGGGCAAGTCGGTGTGCCTGACTACTACCGGCCTGATCCAGTATATGTTTCAGTGCGGTATGCTGGTACCCGTCAAGCCCGGTTCAGAAATGGGAATCTTTAAGAAGTTGTTCATCAACATCGGCGATGACCAATCGATTGAAAATGACTTAAGTACCTATAGCTCCCACTTGGTGAACATGAAAAATTTTATCCGGCATGCCGATGACCACTCCCTGATCCTGATCGACGAATTTGGTGCCGGCACCGAGCCCATCCTGGGAGGGGCCATCGCTGAATCCATTCTGGACCGGCTTAACAAAAAATATGCACTGGGCCTGATCACCACCCATTATTCCAACCTGAAGCACTTTGCCTCTTCCCAGGAAGGCATTGAAAACGGGGCCATGCTCTTTGATACTGACAAGATGTCACCGCTCTATCAGCTCACGATCGGGGAGCCGGGCAGCTCATTTGCCTTTGAGATCGCAAAAAAAATCGGCCTGCCTAAAGATGTGCTGGATCATGCATCTACAAAAGTAGGTAAGCAACACATCAATTTTGACAAAAACCTGAAAGACATCATCCGCGACAAGAGATACTGGGAGAAAAAGCGGCAATCGATCAAGGAAAAAGAAAAAAAACTGGACCGGATGCTTAATGACTATGAGGGGGAACTGGAATCGGCCCAGAAAATGAAAAAGGAGGTCAAAAAACAGGCGCAGGAAGAAGCCAAAGCACTGCTGGATCAGGCAAACAAGAAAATTGAGAACACCATCCGCCAGATCCGGGAAAGCCAGGCCGAAAAGGAAAAAACCCGCCAGGCCCGCCAGGATATTGAAAAATATAAGGAACAAGCCATCCAAAACCCAAAAGATCAGAAGATCGAGAAAAAGCTGGCAACCCTGAAAAATCAAAAGAAAAAATTCGCCGTACGCCAGGAAGCCCCCGCCGAAACACAAGAAAAACCCCAAAAGGAAAAGCCGCTGCAGAAGGGGGATAAAGTAAGGCTGAAGGACCGCGATGCCGTGGGCGAAGTAATGGATGTCAACGATAAATCGCTGCTGGTGGCCTTCGGAAACATGATCACCACCATCGATAAGGATCAGCTCGAACGAATCAGCAATAAGGAGTACCAAAAAGAAACCCGCCATCTGGGTACGGGGGCCTCCAGTCAAAATTTTGACATGACCCGCCGCAAAATGGACTTCCGCCCCGAACTGGACATCCGGGGCACAAGGGCTGATGAAGGCCTGCAGAGGGTGAAAGATTTCATTGACGAGGCCATCATGCTCAATGCAGGCCGTGTGCGGATCCTTCATGGCAAAGGCAACGGCATCCTCAGGGAGCTGGTCAGAAACTACCTCTCCGCGATAGATGTGGTGAAACACTACAGGGATGAACATGTCGAATATGGCGGATCCGGTATCACCGTAGTGGAGTTCGATGCTTAAATTTTATTATCTTTGAGAAAAATAACCAGCCCCTTGCTACTCCTTTATACAAGAAATATTACCCCGCGGCTCTCTTATATTGCCCGCTTCCTATTCGGTACCATCCTGAGGGTGGACTATCAGCTGACCGATAACAGCGAAGCTTTCAACCGCCATCAGGAGGCAAAGATCAATTATTCGCAGGATGATTTTGAAGAAGGCATCATCATTCGTCCAACGGAACTTTTGTTTGAACAGGGCATCAAGGCCCGTGAACCGTTCGTGACCCAATGGGACAACGCACGGATCTTTTTTCAGACCGATGACCATTCCACCCTTCCGTTCGACATTTTTGCCGCTTCCTTCTACCTGCTTAGCCGGTATGAAGAGAATCTCCCCCACCCCAGCGATGAGCATGGCCGATTCGAGGCAAAACAAAGCCTGGCATACAACAGCAATTTCCTGCGAGAACCCATCATTGATCAGTGGGCTTACATGCTGGCCGAAGTCATCACCAATCATTACCCCGCCTTTCAGCCGGGAAAAAGAACCTTCCGGTACATATCCTCCATTGACATCGACAATGCCTATGCCTTTCTGTTCAAAGGGATCAGCCGCACCCTGGGAGCTACCCTGCGTTCGCTGTTTAACCTCAACATAGAGGACAACATCAGAAGGTACCAGACCCTCGCGGGTAAGCGGGATCCCTACGACACCTATGACATCTTCTTCGATATCCATCAGAAATACGGCATCAAGCCTTTATGGTTCTTCCTGGTAGGCAACAGCGGCAAATTCGATAACAATGTATCGGTCGACAAAACGGCCTATCAGAAACTGATCCATAACATCGCCCAACGCTTCGATGTAGGCATCCATCCTTCCTATAAAACTTTCCGTGATTTAGGACTCCTCAACAATGAGATCAGTCAGCTCAAACAAATTATTGGCAGGGAAGTCACCAAAAGCCGCCAGCATTACCTGAAGATCCACTTCAATGAAACCTACAAAAATCTTATAGAAGCAGGCATAGAGGAGGATTACACCATGGGGTATGCCACCGATGTGGGGTTCCGGGCCGGAACCTGCACCCCGTTCCCCTATTATGATCTGCAACAGGAAAAGGAAACCTCCCTGACCATTTACCCCTTCCAGGTCATGGATATCACCCTGAACCAACACAAAGGTTACAACATCACCGAAGCGATCTCGGTGGTGGAAGAGCTGATCGACAAGGTAAAACGGGTAAACGGGACTTTCGTGAGCATATGGCACAACGAGGCACTGAGCGACCACGGCCACTGGAAAGGCTGGGAAACGGTTTACAGGGAAATGTTGAGGCTGGTCTTCGAAAAATAATCTGACATAGCTCCTATCATCCTATTCATCAGCCTTCAAAATATAATCCACTGCCTGCCAAAGGTCGTCGAACACGTAATCGGGCTTTTGTTCAATCCCCTTGAGGGCATGGCCGGTTTTTAAACCAATGGTTGTACATCCTGCCCTTTTACCGGCAAGGATATCCCGGGCACTATCCCCTATCAGGTAGGAACGAGTCAGGTCGATGTCAAAATCATCAGCCGCCTGGTATAGCATACCGGGCTTTGGCTTCCGGCATTCACAATCCATGATGAATTCAGGATTGCCGGGCTCCTCATCAAGCCTCTCGCGGTGAGGGCAATAATAGATGGCATCTGCCTTTGCCCCTCTCCCGGCTAGCAATCGTTTTAGCTCATCATGAATGTTACCCAGTTCCTCAGGAGTGATGTAATTTCTGGCCACAGCCGACTGGTTGGTCACCACGATGGCCAGGTAGCCTGACTCATTAATCCGCCGGACAGCATCTGCCGAACCGGGATACAAATCCATCTCTTCGGGGGATAGCACAAAGGTCTTTTCCACGTTTATCACCCCGTCGCGGTCCAAAAAAATGGCTTTTCTCTTCATCTGTTATACAGCAATAATTTCAGTTTGACGGCAAAACTAATACAAAGGAAGCTTCAATCATAAAAATTCCTCTCATAGGCATGAAACTCCTTTTTGTTCATAAGGATTCGCTTGCGGAAGGCCTTCATGAATCCCAGGCCATAACCAAACAACTGTATAAAACCGGCAGCAATGGAAAACATGCCAATGCGAAGACTTTTGTATTGAAGGGAAGCATCCACCAGGATAAGCAGGGCGAATATCAGCAGCGGAAATAAAAAGCAGATGTTGAAAAAGGCCAGCAGCATCAACAGGAGACTTCCCAGGGTAAACAATGCCGGCAGCAGGTGTACCAGCTTAAGAGTACCCTTATGTCTTTTATGCAGGTTGATCCGAGCAATGCCCGAGTTGTATACCTGTTTGAAAAACTGTCTGAAATTGGTCCTTCGCTTATGATAGACAAACGCTCCTGGGAAAAGCCGGGTAGTATAGCCCTGGCGAATGATCCGTATGCTGAAATCCAGATCCTCACCAAACCGGAGCCTGGAAAAGCCGCCGGTGGCAAGAAACACCTCCCGCGTGATGCCCATGTTGAAGCTGCGGGGGTAAAAACGGTCCATTTTCTCTTTTCCTCCTCTTATCCCGCCGGTGGTAAAAAAAGATGTCATCGAGTAACTAATAGCCTTTTGTATGGGCTTAAAAGAGGGATGAGAGGCATCGGGCCCTCCAAAGGCATCCACCCGTTTTTGTAAAAGTTCCCGGTCGACTTCTCCCAGGTAGCCACGGGGTATCAGGCAATCGGAATCGAAAAACAGCAGATATTCTCCTTCTGCCCGCTCAGCTCCATAATTGCGGGTGGGACCAGGCCCCTCGTTGTCCTTCTGAAAATAGCGGACGGGCAAAATGTCGGCATACCGTTCCACTACCTCCCTGCAAGGAACCTGGGAGCCATCTTCCACGATGAGAACCTCAAAGTCCTGATAGTGCTGATCCTTCAAGCTTTCAAGCAATTCCTCCACCTCTTCGGGCCGGTTGTAAACGGGAATAATGATGCTGTAATTCATAGTCTCTGTTGCTTCTGTATGGTTCGTGGAATTCTGCCGCAGCTCTTTTTACCTGCCCTGATAGTCGGCCCGCAATTTTTTGGCTACTTCCTTATCCACGGGAAGGGTCATCTCATCCGGGGTAATATCCCTTAAAGGTTTCCATCGGAATGAAATGTTCCCGTTTTTCATCTCCTCAAAATCAAAAGGTTGTTCTGATGTCTTAAATTGTATTGAACCGGTAAACATAGCTTTGTAGTATATGCTCAGCAGCTGGCAATGCTTATAAAACATGGAAGGCTGATAATAATCAAGTGTATAGAAGTGCTCCAGCACCTCGATCGGCTGTCCGAATTCCTCTATCGCCTCGCGTTTCAGGCAGTCTATTGTGCCCTCTCCAAAATGCAGGCCTCCCCCAGGAAATTTAGTCATCTTTGTATCCAGCTGATATTCGTCGGACAACAAGACCTCTTCCTTGTTATTGACGATCAAGGCATAAACCCTGACATTGAAGCATGGCTGCTGTCTGCTCATAATCAATTACTTATATTGAATGACTGGGTCTTTCGTTCTCATAAATTAGCAGTAAAAATAAAAAATCCCCTTCAGGAATCCGCGGGTTGGGATTCAAAAGGGGGGTAAAAAGAATGCTTCCGGCAACGGTTTATCTGCTGAACGATATGGATCGCAGTATAAACCGGTCAAAGGCAAGCAGCAACACGATGGCCCCTATACCGAGGGGTACGATGGGGGCAGACATGTCGAGGGTCACCTTCTCGAGCATGAGCTGGAAGATATGAACGTAGGGTTGTACTTCCTGTTGAAGGTTAACCTCCGCAGGCAATGTGCCCGACCCGCTAAAATAACGGTAAACCAGGTAAATCAGGGGCAAGCCCACTGCCAGGATATAATGCCATACATTGTTATCTTTCTTGTATGGATAAAGGCGTTTCTTCGTCTCCACCTTCTCCATAACCAACCGCGTAAAACCTTCGGAAGGCTTTTCCTTACCGGATGCCTTCATCCATTCGCGGGTCTGCTTTTCCGGATCGGTATATGATGTCTTCATAGCAATGAATTGATTTCATGTTTCAAAAGATGCCCAAGGTGTTCATGCAGCCGTTTGCGGGCCCGGTGTAATTTGACCTTTACATTCGACTCGGTCAGCTGCGTAATCTTGGCGATCTCCCCTACCGGGAGGTCATCCTGGTAATAAAGCGTCATGATGGTTTGTTCATCATAGCTCAGTTCAGACAGGGCCTGCTGCACAAACTTCTGACGGTCTCCTTCCTCCAGGCTGTCCATCTTTTGTTGGGTATCTTCCAGATCCAACGGATGCTCATCATCATCCAACGACTGGACCTGCTTTTTGTTTTTTCTCAAATGAGAAACAGCCAGGTTATAGACAATCCGGTAGATCCAGGTACTGAATTTGGACTGTTTCCGGAAATTCTTCAATGAACTGTATGCTTTCAGGAACGCGTCCTGGGCTATCTCCTCGGCCTCTTCCCGGTTTTTGAGCATCCGGAAGGCAAGGGTATAAACCATGTCCTTGTGGCGCTCTACCAACAGAGCATAGGATGAATGATCTCCTTGTAAAACTCGTTCTATGTAATACTCATCCTTTTGAGCCGCCATGCAAAAAAAATAATTTCTGAGTTTGTTTTGATGAATAGGACGCTTCGAATCCGCGATTGGTTACAAAGATCTTTTAAAAATACAAAGGCAACTTATAAAAAAAATCATAGTCAGTCAATAGGAGGTAACCAAATCAAAGAATAAACCACATGAAAAGCTCCGTCTCTGGCGGAGCACTCTGGAGATATGTTGCTTTTTTGTAAAAAAATACCTCCACACCTGTAACCGGCTCAAAAAAAGTGGCGTCATAGTAAACAAACAGCAAAAGCAACGTCAAATTTAAAACTCAATAACTATGGAAGGAACATTAGTACCACTCGGACTTTTTGCCATGATATATGGAATCGTATATCTCTCGGTAAGGAGAAAAGAAAGAATGGCCCTCATTGAAAGTGGACAGGATGCCAAGATCTTCAACATGGAAAAAAATGTCAGCCCCAGCCTCAAATTCAGTCTTCTGTTAATTGGTTTGGCACTGGGTGCTTTAATCGGCAACATCCTGGAAGAAGCTACAGCACTTGATAACGAAGTGGCTTATTTCTCGATGATTCTGCTCTTTGGAGGTCTGGGCCTGTTAGTCTACTACTTTGTAGGGAAAAAACATGCCAAAGAAAAAGTCGGCAATTAAAAGCTGTTCTAATAAAAAGGCGGGTGTCCATCACGGGCACCCGCCTTTTTTATGGGTTCAACCGGGGCAGGCAAGCGGTCTTAGCCAGCTCATAGATCATTCAGGTAATACAAGATCATTCGCCTGATAGCGCGTTGACATACCGGGCAAAAGCCTTCGGCCTGGTTGCTTTTCATCCGGCAATCCATTGATGGACTGTAAACCCCTTCGGACACATAACCCCCGCCTTCAAACACACCAATGGTATCTTGATAACGCTCATCTCGCGGAGTGGGAACGGGCACGCCATCATCCATCATGTCCTTCCATTTGGAGTCAAAATCCACCCGGGTGGTCAGGTTGGGTTCCCACGGTTCTTCCGACAAATCGTAAAACTCGGTATAGGCCACATTCGAATTGTAATACTCGTCGCCCAGCCCGGCAAACCCATGGCCAAACTCGTGAATGGCTACCTGCCGGGAATAATAGTGTCCGGAAGTAGTGGCGGAGTAGTGGTTATAAAAACCTCCCCCTCCGTATCGGTCGGTATTAATGATCAAAAAAACATGATCGTAGGGTGCATTGGCAGCATAATCCCGGATACCCCAGGTGTCTAATGTGGTCAGGTAGCGGGGTACATCAAAGGTGTAATAACTGGTGTTCAGGGCCGTATTTTTATAGATATGCTCCCCCGGCACATCCGTACCCGATTCCTGAGAGGCTGCCTTAACCGCAAAGATATTGAAACGCTTACGGTAGTCGCTGAATGGCTTCTGGTCCAGGATGTAATCCGAGATGTTGCGTACATCCTCCTCGAACTTATTCATCTCATCGCGGGTATATCCCTCTGCAACGAAGGCAATATCCACCGAATTTGCAGGATCGCCTTTACCGTGAAGGCGACTGACTTGGGCCCGGGGCGGCCTTTCGTCCCTGATGAAATAGTTATCGGGTGAAATTTCCCTTTTCCACAATACCTGGTCCCCTCCACGTCTTTTTATTTGAATGAATACCTTGTGGCGGGGGAAAGGAATCCGAAGGGTATGGCTAAAGGCGCGGGAGGTGTTTTCGGCCTCTGCCGTTGTTTGCCATTCCTCAAAAAGCGTGGAAAACCCCCGGCTATAGAGCAGCTGCCGGTTCATTGAATCCCTGACCATCACCCTGTAGTTTCCATATCCCAGAGGACTGATCAGCTTCTTCCTGGGTCCGGCCCAGGGTTCTTCCTTTTTCATAGCCTGAAAGTGAAGCCTCTGCTGATCGCCCGTGCCGGCCAACAAAAAATCAATGCGCAGGGCCTGTGGCGTGAAATGTTCCTCAAAAACAGGCTGGCCCATGGCCATCTGGCATAGAAAAACAAATAAAATACCCGTCACATACTTCATGGTCTCGTTTTTTTATCTTTATATTAGCAGCTGAATATAGTAAAAAATCATCACTATGGGGAAGACAATCATCGCCTATCTGGAAAATCTCTTGGAGCAGGCAGGCTTAAATGCCTATCACTCCCACATCATCGCTCTCATTGTGATATCCATCCTGGTATTGTTGCTGGCCTACCTGGCGGATTATCTCACCAAGCATATCCTGGTAGTCAGCATCACGCGGATGGTCAGAAAGAGCAAAGCCAAATGGGATGATGCCCTGGTGAACCGGCGGGTGATGCATCGGATATCGCACCTGGCCCCGGCTATCATCATTTACTTGGCCCTGCGCATTGGCCTGGAAGAATTTCCCGATCTCAGGTCGTTCTTATTGACTGGTGTTCAGATATACATCATATTCATCGTATTGCTCACGCTGGATGCCATGCTGAGTGCGGTTCACGACATCTACCAGACTTATCCTATGTCGCGGGAAAGGCCTATCAAGGGATACATACAGGTAGCAAAGATCCTGATTCATTCGATAGGAGGCATCCTGATCCTTTCGATGGTGGTTGGCAAATCACCCACGGCCATACTGGCCAGCATGGGGGCCCTGGCAGCGGTGCTGATCCTGGTTTTCCGCGACACCATCCTGGGCTTTGTATCCAGCATTCAGCTCTCAGCCAACCAGATGGTCAAGCCCGGCGACTGGATATCGATGCCCGAAAGGAATGCCGACGGCATTGTTCTGGAGATAACCGTCAATACGGTAAAAATTAGAAACTGGGACAAGACCATCAGCACCATACCTACCCATGCCCTGATCAATGAGTCGTTTCAGAACTGGAAGGGCATGGAGGAAAGCAAAGGGCGGCGGATAGCCCGGGCCATCAATATTGATATCAAAAGCATTCAGTTCTGCACAGAAGATATGTTGGAACGGTTTAAAAAATTTAAGCTGATCCGCGATTACATCAACCAGAAGCAAGAAGAAATAGACGCCTTCAACAAGGCAGAGGGCATCACCGACGAAGATACTGTTAGCCGGCGGCGGCTGACCAACGTAGGAGTGTTCCGAAAATATGTGGAGACTTACCTGGAGAAGCATCCCAAGATCCATTCCAGCCAGCTGCCTTACATCATCATGGTCAGGCATCTGCAGCCCACCGACCGGGGCCTGCCCATTCAAATCTATGGGTTTTCAAAAGAGCAGCAGTGGAAACGATACGAACAGGTACAGGCCGACATCTTTGACCATATCCTGGCCGTGGTACCCGAATTTGAACTGCGTATCTTCCAGAATCCTTCGGGGGATGACTTCCGAAGCCTGAAGAAGTATATGGAACAGGAGGAATAAGGGATTGTCGCGACCCGAAACGCTCTAGCCATTGCGTTGCCGCACCACTTCGTAGATCATGATGCCGGCAGCTACCGAGACATTGAGCGACCCAATCTCACCGGCCAGAGGTATTCTGGCTAAAAAGTTCGCTTTCTGCATCAGTCCGGGGGAAATGCCCCGGTCTTCGGATCCCATCACCAGGGCTGTAGGGTTGGCCATCTCCAGATCATCATAATCGGTTTGTGTCTTTTCGGTGACACCTATCACCTGGATGCCACTTTTCTTAATGTAATCAACGGCTTCCTCCAGACTGGCTGTGCGACAAAGCGGGATGCGATAGAGGGCGCCTGCGGATGTCTTGGCCGCATCCTCACCGACACGGGCAAAATTTTTCTGGGGAATGATAACGGCATGGACACCTGCACACTCAGCCGTTCGAAGGACTGCCCCGAAATTGCGCACATCGGTCAACCCGTCGAGGATCAGCAGGAAAGGGTTTTTGCCCTGTTCAAAGAGGCCCGGCAGCACATCTTCAATCCTGTAAAAATCCACCGGTGAGAGGAAGGCGATCACGCCCTGGTGGTTCTTGCGGGTGACGCGGTCCAGTTTTCCGGACGGGACAAACTGAAAGGGTATGCCGCTCGCTCGAACGGCGGCAAAAAATTCCTGAAAGAGCTCGCCTTTCAGGCTGGTCCTTATCAACACCTTGTCAACAGGTTGGCCGGATGAAAGGGCTTCCATAACGGGCCGTATGCCATAAATAAAGGATTTCTTTTCTACAGTCATGCTATCTGGGGATTATTGCTGTTGTTGGTTCAATGCTTCCAGTCGGGCGTGCAATTTTTCCCATTGCGCCATCTGCTGCTCATGTTCCAGACGGATCTGGTCGTAGCGGGCATAGACATCGGGGTCGTCCACCTGCTCCGGGTTGGCCAGCAAACGATCCATCTCCCCGATCTGCTCCTCCAACTCCCGAATCCGCTGCTCGGTCTTTTCTATGTCCTTTTCCACCTTACGGATTTTTTTGTTGTGCCCCTTGCGTTTCTCATAATTATCTTTGCTGCCGGCTGTGCCAGGGGCTTTCTTTTCTGAAGAAGTCCTGGAGGCGGCCGCATTCAAGTCGTTAAGCCGGGAAAGCTGCCGCTTGCGGAGGAAGTCGTAAATACCCCCGATATGCTCGTTTATCTGGTGGTTCTTAAATTCATAGACCTTGGATACCAGACCGTCCATAAAATCACGGTCATGGGATATCACCAGCAACGTACCCGGATAGGCTTTCAGGGCATTTTTGAGCACTTCCTTAGAACGCATGTCCAGATGGTTGGTGGGCTCGTCGAGGATGAGCATGTTATAGGGATGAAGCAACAAACGAGCCAGAGCCAGCCGGGATCTTTCACCCCCCGAGAGCACCCCTACCCTTTTGTCCACATCCTCCCCCTGGAAAAGGAAGGCCCCAAGGATGCTTCGAACATGCTTTCTGACCTCTCCCACGGCGATCTGGTCGAGTGTTTGAAAGACAGTCAGCCGATCGTCAAGGAACTCGTCCTGGTTCTGGGCATAATAGCCGACCTCCACGTTATAGCCTGTGATCACTTCGCCCGAGAAGTCGGTCTCTCCGACCAAAACACGGGCCATGGTCGTTTTGCCCTCGCCGTTGCGACCAACAAAAGCCACACTCTCGCCCCTTTCGATCAAAAAATCCACACGATCCAACACCAGGTTTTGTCCATAATGTTTCTCTACATCCCGGGCTTTAAGCACTTCGCGTCCCGACCTGGGAGGATCGGGAAAACGGATGTGCATGGCCTGGTGGTCCTCCTCATCCACCTGTACCTCCGACATCTTCTCCAGCTGTTTGATACGTGACTGAACCAGGGAAGCCTTATTGGCCTTGTAGCGAAAACGCTCAATGAACTCCTCGGTCTCCCGGATCTTCTTCTGCTGATTCTCACGGGCCGCTCTCTGCTGCTCCCTGAGCTTCCCACGCTCAACCTTATATTGCGAATAGGGCAGCTTAAAATCATACAGCCTGCCCCGGCTTAGCTCGATGGTCCGGTTGGTGATGGCATCCAGAAAGGCCCTGTCGTGTGAGATCAAAATCACCGCCCCCTGAAAACGGGTGAGATAATTCTCGAACCACTGGATCGATTCTATATCAAGGTGGTTGGTGGGCTCATCCAGCAACAAGACATCGGGCTCCTTGAGCAGGATCCTGGCCAGCTCCACCCGCATCTTCCACCCTCCACTGAAAGTATGCATCGGCTTGCTCAAATCCTCCTGGTCAAAACCCAGGCCG
>P_1C_Sed_2_UnCtyDRAFT_1000193_pt1 | contig 18974 bp, 21 predicted proteins | sample Pon1CUnioCityCA_4_FD_10229 | JGI IMG/M metagenome (IMG submission 10229) | reverse complement strand
CCGCCGTCGCCAGAGGGCGGCCGGGGCGGCTGTTTGGCTTTTTCGCCTTTGACGGAAGCCTTGGGGGCGGACTTTCCGGATTTGGCAGCCGTCGCCGCTTTTTGTTTTTCCGCTGTTTCCTTTTTTCCGGGTTTTGCTTTCTCAGCCGCAGGTTGGGGCTCGGGCTTGTCTGCCGCCGGGGCGGGCTCCGGTTTTTCCGACGGGCTATCTGCCGGAGTGCTTGCAGGCGGTTGATTCGTTGTTTTCGCAGCGGATTCCGGTTTTTCTTCCGCTTCGGCCGCCGCGCTCGCCTGGGGTGCCTCGTGCGCGGATGGCTCCGGCCGGGGTTCCTTTTGTACGGCTTCAGGGGCTTGCTCGGCCGGGGCTTTTTCTTGTTCGGCCGGCTCAGTCGGTTTTTCGGGTTGGACGGCCGCAGCTGCCGGGGCTGCTTCCTCAGGCTCGGCCGGGGGCCTGGGGGTCACTTTGGACAAATCAAATTCCCGGGAAATAAGTTCACGGAATTTATTTTCATCGCCTTTATCGGCAATCGGGGGAGCGGAAAAATGCGCTTCTGCCGGCGCCGGCGTGAAAAGTGTTTCCGGCGCCCAGGTGCCGAATTGTTTTTTAATCAGATCCTGCACGGAAACGGTTTTTTTCTTAGTCGTTTTTTGTGCTGGTTTTTTTGGGGACGCTGGTTTGGCATCCTTTTTCGGGGATTTTGCAGCGGTCTTTTTAGCTGGTTTAGCCGGCTTGGCTGGGTCGAATTGTTTTTTCAGCAGGTCCTTGAACGTTTTGTCTGTTTTTTTGTCTGTGGCCTCAATCGCCGGGGGTGCGGTATAAGCGCCGGTTTCAGGCTGCGGGGCGTACAGGGTCTCGGGCGCCCAGGTGCCGAAATCTTTTTTCCGCAAAGATTTTAATGTCGGCTTTTTCGGGGCGCTCGACTTTTTGGAAGCGGTTTTTTGGGTTTTTGACTGTGTCGTATCGGTTTTCACCTCATCGCTTTTGGCGGTGCTCTTTTTTTTGGTGGCTTTTTTTTTGGACGTTGATTTCGTCAGGCTTTTTTTTCCCATAACCCCCTCTTTTCCGATAAGCAGAGATATTATATGTTGATATCCTAATTTGCAATTCTATGTTAAGTCGATTTTTATATAAAAACCTGCGTATTTTGTAAACAGTTTTTTCTGTGGATAGCGATGTATTTGCTTAATATTATAATATAATTTGACGGGCTGGGACGCCTGGCGACAAAATTGGCCCAAAAGGAGGCCGTATTGACCCAACTGCAGCAAAAGGAAAAGGCGCTTTTTAACCATCTCAGGCAGTATCCTTCGCTGATGGTGGCGGTTTCCGGAGGTGTGGACAGCATGTATCTCCTTTATGCCGCCCATCAGGTTTTAGGGGAGAACGTGTTAGCCGCTACTGCCCTATCGGAGATTCACCCCGGGCAGGAAGCGCTATTGGCCGAAGGCGCCGCCCGGAGCATGGGGATCCCCCATGTGTCCGTGCATACGGAACAGATGCATTCCGTTGAATTTCTTATGAATTCCCGGCAGCGCTGCTATGTGTGCAAAAAGATCATGTTTGCCGGGATAATTGCGGCGGCTGAAAAATTAGGGGTTAAACACCTGGCTCACGGCGCGAACCGGGATGATGACGCCGACTTCCGGCCGGGCTTGAAAGCCTGCCGGGAGATGGGAGTTTCGGCCCCTCTGGCGGCCGCAGGATTGGATAAGGCGGATATACGGGCGCTTTCAAAGCGGGCGGGACTTTCCACCTGGGATAAGCCGGCTTCCGGGTGCCTGGCCACGCGGATACCCTATGGGTCACCAATCACCCGGGAAAAACTCGCGCGTATTGAGAAGGCGGAACAAGTCCTGGTTTCTGAGGGGTTTACCGGCTCAAGGGTACGGTTTCATGGCGACCTGGCTAAAATCGAGGTGCCGGAAAATCAGCTCGAACGCATTATGCTGCCGGAGCGGCGGCGTTTGATTGTCCACGCCCTGCGGCAAATTGGATTTTTGTTCGTAACGCTGGACATGGAAGGCTTCCAATCCGGTCGGCTGAACCGTGGCGGGGGCCCTGCGGAATCTGAGGGGGACTCACGATTGACGCTCTCGTAAAAAGTCTGATTTTAGATGGCGCCGTAAACAGTTCAAAATCAAGGCTTTCACAATTTCGAAGAATGCAGCGTACTTAGCTGTACGTGAAATTCTGAGAATTTGCGCGTAACGCAGATATTGGACTTTTTTCGGTGCCATCACGATTATAAGGCTTTCTTCCGGGTTTATCTCATCCGGATCTTTTTTTGCCCTGTGCGGCCGCGGGGGGCTGCGTTCGATGCCCGGACGGCATTTTTTTTGCATATAGTAAAAATTTCCATTATAATATTTATTGATGCGCCAACGCAGGAGGCGTTCACCGACCCCCGCGTGATGGAGGTCTATCTGGGCAAGAGTGAAAAGGATGAACATGCTGAAGGTTAATGAACTGGAGTCCGGCTACGGCGTTATGCAGGTGTTGTGGCAGCCCGGCCTTGAGGTTAAAACCGGTTCCATCACATCTATACCCTTTTCCCGCGGCTCAAAGAGCGAAGCCATCAGATGGCCGGGCTTTTAAGCGGTGGTGAGCAGCAGATGGTAACCATTGGCCGGGCGCTTATGACCAAACCGCAGCTCATGGTGCTGGATGAACCGAGCCAGGGCCTGGCACCCAAGCTGGCCAATGAAGTATTTGAAACCATAGAAAAGTTGAAATACGACATTGGCCTCACCATCCTCCTGGTCGAGCAAAACGCCGATGCGTCGTTGAATACGGCTGATTTTGTCTATGTTATGCATGAAGGCAAAATCAAGGCCAGCGGCACACCGGATGCCATCAAAGCTTCAAAAGACGTCAGGGAAGCCTTTTTGGGGATTTGAAGCGCTCGGCTTTTTTTCCCACGCCTCTATGGTGGCCCGCTCATCCACATCCTCCCAGCCGGTGATCATCGCCTTGATGTGAGCGAATAAAGAATGGCCCGTGGTGGTCATGTAGACATGGATTACGATAAATGTCAGGATGGCAAATGCCAGGGCCGTATGGATCAGCGAGATGGCTCCCAGGTTCATAAAACCAAGCCCCCAGGCCTCCCAGGAATTGTAGGACCAGTAAAGAAAGCCGGTTAACATCTGAAGCGGCAGCAGAACAGCGGCGACCCCAAGGTAAGTGAGCCGCTGCAGCGGGTTGTGCTTGGCCTCTTTTCGCTTGGGAACCGGGTGGGGCTGCCCGCGGAATATCCCGTAGCTGTAGTATTTCATGACCGCAAACAACTTGCGGGTAGTTGGAATGTATTGCTTCCATTCGCCGGTGGTAAAGAGCCAGAAGAAGAAAAAAGCGAAAGCAATCAGCCAGGTGATGCCCAGAAAATTATGAACCGTCACCGCCCGGTGAAATCCCAGCAATGAATACTGACCATGCACCTCAAAGCCGGTTATCAGAAGAATGGCAATCAAGGCCATCTGAAGCCAATGCCAGAGTCTTTCGTAACGGGAATATAGATATATGGTCTGCAGGTTCCCTGTCATGGGTTAGTCCTCCTTTTTCCGGCCATTGGTAAATATTCTGCCAAGACCGTGGAGCATTACGCCGGCAAGGGCTGCCAAAACAAGCCCCCAGCCGCCCATGTCCAGAAGCCGGTACTGATCCCTTGCGGGCATGTAAAAGCCGCTCAGGTTTGTCAGGCGACTGTCCTGCCGACGGTGGCACTGCCCGCAGTTGACTACGCTTTCCTTGGGCGCTACCATGTGGGTTGTGGGATAAACATAGCGGGTTTCAACAAACCCCAACTCCCCGGACCAGGGCAGCCCCATAATTTCATGCCCCCTGGTAATGGCATCATCCCAATCAAATGTTTTCCAGTAGCCGTCCAGTGTCTCGGACAAGAGCGCCGCGACCAGCTGGTTGTTAACCTTGTCATAAGGCTGTTTGCCCCGGTGCACCTTAAAGGGGAATATGCGGGCATTCTCGTCCTGCCGGCTGCCGACCGGCCAGCTGACCCGCACCGGGTTTGTGGGATCAATGGTGTCTTTGGCCGTCAGCGTATTAATGGAGCCGTTGTACCAGTAATATTCCGGAGTCACGTTTTTCTCCCAACGAAACTCGCCCTTGATGGACTTGTAAACCGCGCGATCGTATGCACCCTTTTCCTGGTAAGGGTTGCCGTCTTTCAAACGACCCGCCTTGGACCAGTCCCACCACATTTTGGTTGCGTGCGCCCGGGCAAACTGAGGAATATGGCAGCTCTGGCAGGCCACTTTGTCCGTGTGGTCATTGGCCTTGTGACCGCTTGTGTGCGGTTTGGCCGTGTGGCAGGACTCGCACATGATTTTGGGCGCCAGATCGTGTTCGACCAGACTTTTGCGATCAACCGATGCCGGGGTGGAGTAAACACGGCCCGCAATCTGGTGGTTGGTGGTGCTGTGGCAGCGGGTGCACCGGAAATCCTGAGCGTCCAGGCCCATGTGCACATCCAGGGTTTTTTGGGGTTTGATCAGGGAGGCGTCGAGGTCCCCGTGCTTGACGGCCTCGCCGCCGCCCCCGTAGAAATGGCAGTTGCCGCAGTTTTGGCGCCCCGGAAGCGCCACGGATTTGACGCCCTCCTGGATGGTTTTCTGGATTTCATCGGCGATTTCCGTATCGCCCATTTCCTTGAAAAAATGGTAATCCTTGAATTCCGCCGCCCATTGGACGTTCTTGCTGCCATGGCAGAGCAGGCAATTGATGCCGTCCTCCTTGCCGTTCCAGCCGATATGGCAGCTATTGCATTTTTTATCTTCCATCTTGTTGGCCGAGACGCAGAAATTATTGACCGAATATCCGGCCTTGCCGGTTTCTCCACCGTCGTCATAAGGAGATAGCCAGGTCCAGTGAATGGTTTCCCGGATCTGTCCGGCCGCTTCGGAGTGGCAGGAAAGGCAGGCCTCGGTAATCTCCTGGCCGGATTCAAATTTTTTGTTCAGGACGTCGAGCTTGGAGTGATCCGTGGTGGTCCATTTGGTTGTACTCTGGGCCGCCTGCTGGGCCATTTTGCGGCCGGGCGCGGTTTCAGCGGAATCTGCTTCCGGCAATGCAGCGCAGCAGATCGCCATTGTCCCCATCATCAGCCAAACAGTCAATTTTGATCGCAAAACCATTCTCCTGTGAGTTTAAGCGGTTTTGTGCCATTACGGTTAATTTGTAACGGACTTATTCGCATGTTGCCGGTGAAGGCGAATCAAATGCATGATTGTACAGATAGGTCAGAATGTCTTTCCGGTCCGATTCTGAGAGCGGCGCCCATTCATCTGCGCATTCCAGCCGTTCATACCGGTCAAAAGCGCGCTCCCACTGGGCCTGGGTCTTGCTTGTCGGATTCAGGGGGGTGGCAGAGTCCCCGTCTGTGTGGCAGCTCCGGCAGTTCTGGCGGAAAAGATACTTGCCTTTGCGTTCGTTTCCCGCATCAAAGGCAAGGCCTGCGCTGATAAAGGTGATAACCAGACAGCAGGCGGCAAATAAGATGAACATGTGTTTTGTCATTGAAGACCTCCTTTAGCTTGAAAACGGTGAAAAAACCTACCTACTATATTATAATTGAATTTTTTTAAAAAACCAGGTAACGAGCGCAGGAATTGATCATTTCGGCATTTCTCGCCTGCGTGGCAAAATCCTTGAACCCCACACCCGGAACCTCTCCGGTAAACCCGAACGACCTGAAGCTGACATCGCATACGGAGAGTTTGGCTTTGCCGACAAGATTTTTAAATTCCGGTTCCTGGGTGAGTTTCACCCCGTTTCCGGTAAAAAATATTTCAATCGATGTTCCCTTCTCATGGGCGGCATCCGTAAGATTTAGCACATACGCCAGGTATTGGTCCGAGCCGACCATGATGCCTAGTTTTTCTTTCATTCCGGGTGTCTCCTTAATTTTAAATAATGGTTTATTGCAAGGCCGGTTACCACCAGCAGATGACCTTTTCGTGTGAAAAAATGTCATCAAGGAGCCGATGCCAGTCTACGTTTCCCTGGAAAAGCGGCTGCACGGAGGCCTCATCTTTATCTTCGGCCAGATTCTGGATAAACTGCTCCGTGGTCTCATCGGGCGCGCTTCGTAAAATATGCAGAATTTTCATGTTTTCCTCCTAAAAGGGAATGACAACCTCGACGGCTTTGAGATGGTCGGCCATTTCTTTTCGGGAAGCATAGGTAAATCCGTATTTCTCAACATTGGTCGAGTTGTTGGAAAATCGCTCCCCTTCCATTTCGTCTAAAAGCTCCATGTTTTCGGAATAAGCTTCATCCATAACCTGGATTTCATGATTCAGAACGAACATCTTAACCTCCACATCATCGAGCAGGGCGCCCAGGCTGACCCGGAGGGCCTCATACTGGGTCTGCGGATCTTTGACGAGTACGGCCAGTTTTTTCATGATGCGTGCCTATCCTTTTTTTATAAAGTAGCGGGTGTAGCCCTCAGGGGCGTCCAGCAGGTCCAGCAGGTCGTTGCCGCCTTTTTTGCAGAAATCCGGTATATCGTTTTTGGAACCGGGATCGGAGCCCCAGACTTCCAGGATCTGACCGGGTTTCAGGCCTTTCAAGGCTTTCTTGGTCTTCAGCAGGGGCATGGGACAACTCAGACCCCGCAGATCCAAAGTTTCATCGGATTGAATGGTTTCGGTTTCCATAATGTTACTCCTTTTAAAAAATGACAAATTTTTCAGACTTTTCATTCCATGCCGCCCACAACACCCAGGCGGTGATGATGGCCAGGAATACAGGCAGGGTCGCCTGCCAGGAAATCAGCTGGGGCAGGAAAAAACCGCTGCCGAGCATTTCTTTTATCCCTGAGTGCGCCATCCATTGATTGACGGTTGAATTGCTGAGGGCAAAAGTGACAAGTGTTATCATGAGCTTGGCGTGCCCTTCGCCGACCCGCCAGAGGGTGCTGCTGGCACATCCGCCGGCAAGGAGCATGCCGATCCCGAAAATCAGTCCGCCCAGCAGGCTGCCAATCCAGAAGGGATGGAAAACGCCCATTTCCGGCGGCTGCATCCAGCTCCATTTAATGACGGCAGATCCCACGCCGTAGAGTATCAGGCTGATGGCCACCGCACGGACCATGCCTGCATCACCTGTCATGAATGGTTCCCTGAAGGCCCGTACGAAACAGAACCTGGAACGGTGCATGACCACGCCGATCAAAAGGCCGAAAAACAGAAGCCCACCGATTTGGGCCTGCCCGTAGGCAGCATATAAATAAAAGGCAATTACGCCCAGCAGCAGGATGCCCCCCCCGAGATATTGTTTTTTCCGGAACCAGTCGGTCCCGGTTGCCGTTTTTGCGGGGGTTGTGCCGCCCGATTGTTGGGGCAGGTGCTCCATTTCCCATAACAGGTATCGAAGTCCGATATAAGCGCCAACGCCCAGGCCCACCATCATGGTATAGCCGCCGATGGAAAAGATTCCAACCGCCGTATAGAATCCGCCCACGTTGCAGCCGCTGGCAAGTACCGCCCCCGTACCCATCAGGATGCCGCCAATGGCCCCTTTGCCGTATTCGAAAAGGGGAGCGCCACGGAATCGGAACTGGCGGCTCAGCAAGGCCGATGCCAGGGCACCGGCAAAGAGGCCAAAGTTGGTTACGGAAAGCGATTGCAGCCAGGGAACCTGTTCCGGCCGGGCGCCTCTGAGCTGCATGGCATAGAGCATCCAATCCCCCCAGTTGCGGTAGCCGCCGGCTATTCCCCAGGGAACATTCCAGAGAAAAATCAGGATGGCGAGCAGCGCGATTAAAATGCCGGCCAGCCAGCTCGGCCATTGTTTTTCAAATACGGCGGCGTAAAGGCTGCGAATATCCTCTGCGCTGCTTTTGGTAAAAGTCGGCTCGCTCAATGGTTGTTTCCTTCTCACAAAAGTTTGTTTTAAAATCGGACGGTTGCCGAGAGGTAGGCATTCCACACCTCATCGACCACGGGATTGATTGTGTCAAAGGCTGACGCATCATCGATTTTAACCGGTTTTCCCAGGGGATTGCCGGATCCGGAATATTTATAGTCATAGAACTGGCCGCCCAATTTGAAGAAAAAGTTGCGCGCCATGACGGGCTGGATGTAGTAGGCTTCATACACCTCGCCCCGGGCTGCCAGCTTGCTGCCGATAAGGGAGTCTTCCGCGCCGGTGAAGTTGAACCAGTATTTCGACCCCCAGTTGTATTCCAGTCCGAGTCTGGCATTAAAGGGCATTGGGCAGATAACGCCGCCGTAGAGGCTGTAGCCGTCTCTTTCCTCAAGTTCGCCGTTGGAACTCAAAAGCCCCATGCCCATTAAGTTGAAGAAAGGGTTGTCCGAGACCTTTGAAGGATCCGTGTGGCTCCAGGAGGCTGCCAGGAACCAATCCACAGGGGCGTTGGGCGTTGCGACCTGCGATCGGAGCAGAAGGGAGGCGGCATCCCAGTCGCCGATATTGCTGGCCGGCTCGAGCCGGCTAATGTAGCCGCCGTTATTGGCGTTAAAATAATACTCCGGAGTTCCGTCGCCGTTCCTGTCCTCGGGGGCCACGATAAAGGGCATGACGGTCAACCCCGTAAATCCGTCCGTGACATCCCAGGCATGGGCATAGTTGAACATCAGGCTGGTGCTTCCGTTGTCATAGAGGTCCGAAATGAAGCCCAGCATGTGGACGTCCTCGAGATCGGATTCGGAATAGTTCAGCGAGGTGGCGTTGCCCCAGTCTTTTTCAAATCCCACGCCGTAGCAGAGCTTAAAGGAGGCGCCCGGAATGCCGGTCAATCTTTCCAAGCCAAAAGTAAGCGAGGCCCCGTCAAACTGCCAGTTGATGACAGTTGCCGCTGGAGAGCCGCCAACCATACTGTAATTGCGGTATTCCAGGGGCGGCCCCTGGGTGGAGGGTCTTCTGCCCAGCGATAAGCTGATCGGCATATTTATTAATTCATTTTTGTAGACGAAGTAGGCCCGTTCCAGGTGCATCGTATCGCCGTGCGGCAGGCTGGACGTGTTGCCATCCAGGGTGACATCACCCAGGCTTCCCTGGTTGAACTTTACCCCGGTGCTGTCGCCGAACACCTTGTATGCAGCCATCCGGCCCCGGAAACTGAGGCTTCGGTTGACGCGGGCCTTCATCTCCAGACGGAACCGGTTTGTATAGATGATATCATTGTCTGCATCATATTTATCCGGCGGGGGAATCATGCCGGATTGGGCCATGTTGGCCATTGCCTGCTGGATCTGATTTTTTGTTGCGCCGTTGAAGCCATTGGGCGGCGGGGTGAAAAAGCCGTTAATAACCGGCGCCGGCGCCATTCGTAAATCATTGTAATGAATGCTCTCCCCCCGGGTTCGAAAATCAAAGCCAAAGGAGACCTTGTCGGTGGCGGTATGCATTTCCGCCTCATCCAGGCGTTCGCTTAAATAATCAATGTCTTCTGAATTCCATGAGTTGTCTTTCTCCAAAGCCTCAAGTTTTTCCTTTAATGTCTTGATCTCTTTTTTTAGCATTTCAACATCTTTGTCGGCAGCGGCCAGACCCGCGCCGGGAATCCATAACAGGATCCAGGCCGCCAGGGCGAATAACAAAAAATAACGGGGGGGATGCACGTGCATGAGCTGTCTCCTTCTTTGAATTAGCTGGGGTAAAATATTTTTTATTGGTGACATTAGTATAAGCATAAAATGTGCCATGTACTCATTATTTATTTTAATGTATTGAAATTAATATTTTTTTATTAAATGGCAGCCTGTATGGGCCTTTGATAAGAAAGCGGCGTTGTTTAGCTTGCATTTCAAAATTAACGTCCTTATGTTAATATCGGTTAACAAAAATTAACATCTGTTAACCTTATACGGCGCCATCAAGTATAAAAACCATAAATTGCAGGGGAACCATGGATATAGGCAAATATTGGAAAACAATTATTGACACCCTCAGAGACGGGGTTCTGGTTGTGGATACCCAGGGCCAGATCGTTTCAGCCAATCCGGCAGCGGAGCGAATCACCGGGTATCGAATGGATGAACTGGAAAACCGGAGCTGCCGGATTTTAAACTGCACGGGCTGCAAGATCATCGGCGAGGGCCGGGCGGAGAAGTGGTGTGCGCTGTTTGCCATCAATTCCATGCGGGATAAAAAATGCATGATCACCCATAAAAATCACCGGACCATCCATATTGTTAAAAGCGCCTCAGTTCTTCGGGACAACGACGGGCAGGTGATCGGGGCGGTGGAGACCTTGACGGACATGTCCCAGGTCATGCGGCAGCAGCAGGAAATTCGTTCCCTGCGGCGGACGTTTCAACTCGACGAGGGTTATCATGGGATTTTCGGCAAGTCCCCAGCCATGCAAAACCTGTTTGAATTAATCGAGAATGTCGCACAATCCGATGCCCCGGTCATGGTCCAGGGGGAGTCTGGCACGGGCAAGGAAATGGTGGCACGGGCAGTCCATGATGCCGGCCCGAGGAAGGACAAGCCCTTTATCAAGGTAAATTGCGCGGCCTTGAATGAAAATCTGCTGGAGAGTGAATTGTTCGGTCATGTTAAAGGGGCCTTTACAGGAGCTGACCGCAGCCGCACCGGCCGCTTTGAAGCTGCAGACGAGGGCAGTATTTTTCTGGATGAAATCGGCGATATCCCGCCGGCAACCCAGGTGAAACTGCTGCGGGTGCTGGAGGAAAAACAGATCGAGCGGGTTGGGGACCACAATCCGATTCCGGTCAATGTCCGTATCATCACCGCTACGAACAAGGACCTGGAGGCGTTGGTAAAAAAAGGGGACTTCCGGGAGGACCTTTTTTTCCGTATCAATGTGTTTCCGCTTGACTGCCCCTCTCTGGGCCAGCGCAGGGAGGATATCCCCGCTATCGTACAGCATTTTATTCAGGCCAACACCGTGGCCAGCGGCAAAAAAATTCTTGGGGTGACCCCGGAAGCCATGGACCGGTTGATGGCCTATGATTGGCCCGGCAATGTCCGGGAGTTGAGAAATGCGATTGAATATGCCTTTGTGTTGTGCCCGGGCGGGGGGATTGGCCTGGAGCACTTGCCGTCAAAGTTTTCGAATCGAAAGCCCCCGGCAGCACCTGCCCCCGAGGAATTGAGCGCGCAGAAGGGAGCGCAGGAGCAAGTGATGGAGGCCTTGAAGCAGACAGGCTGGAATCGGACCGAGGCAGCGCAGATTCTGGGCGTCAGCCGGGTAACGCTTTGGAAGCGAATGAAAAAATATGGTCTTCAGCCGTCGGAATAGGCTGCCCCAGGAAAGTATCTGCGGCATAATGGAAGTAATGGATGAGCAGGAGGCGTAAGGGGGATAACCGCGCAAATGCCGATATATGAATTTTATTGCAGGGATTGCCACACGATTTTCAATTTTTATTCAAAAACCATCAACACCCGAAAGGTGCCGGCGTGTCCAAGGTGTGAAAATGCCCGCCTGACCCGGCAGGTATCGCTTTTTGCCGTGACAGGCCGGGCAGATGCGGGCGGGGATGAGGACCTGGGGCTGGATGAATCCAAAATGGAGAAGGCTATTGAGTGGATGGCCCGGCAATCCGGGCATATCAGCGAGGACGATCCCCGGCAGGCCGCCCGGCTTATGCGGCAGTTCTCGGATATGAGCGGCGTGGAACTCGGCCCCGGCATGCAGGAGGCTTTAAGCCGGATGGCGGCCGGCGAAGATCCGGAGCAGGTGGAAGCGGCGATGGGGGATACCCTGGAGCAGGAAGAGCCGTTTCTGATACCCGGCCGAAAAGGCGTTAAACGCCTGAGAAGGCAGCTGCCGCCGGATAAAGACGAGACGCTCTACGAGCTGTAAAGCGGGATGGCTTTGTAACTGTTTATTCGGCCAACTTTTCAACGCTTGCGCCCGGGCGGGATAACAATTAAAGGGTGTAAAATCCATTTGACAAATCCTGCAGTCTCGGCTAATGCTAAGGACAATCTCCGGCCGAAGCCGGTGTCATCGACAGAATTAAGACCAGCGCAATTGTAAATAGCACCCGAACGAAAACCACGAAGGCAGCCGTATCCCAAGGATGCGATTGGTTTGTGGTTTTTTTTTGTCTAAAAAATGGAGGCGGTATGAAACGCAAACATCTGATAATGGTTTTTACGGCTGTTTTTATGTTAGCCTGCTCCGGCGCTTCTGTATCCGCCCATTTTGGAATGGTGATCCCTTCCGATTCCATGGTCATGCAGCACGATGAGCGCAGTGTGGAACTGAACCTTTCCTTTTCCCACCCGTTTGAGGGTATTGGCATGGAAATGGCGAAGCCCCGGCGGTTTGCTGCGGTTCATAAAAACCGGACCACTGATTTGACAGGCGGCCTGGAGCCCACCCGGGTAATGGGGGAGAAAGCCTGGAAGATCACATACCCGGTCAAACGTCCCGGTGTGTATAATTTTGTCATGACCCCCCAACCTTACTGGGAACCGGCCGAGGATGTTTTTATCATTCATTACACCAAAACGGTGGTGACGGCCTTTGGTGATGACAGCCAGTGGGATGCTGAAGTCGGCCTGCCAACAGAAATTGTGCCCCTGGCCAAACCCTTTGCCCAGTATGCCGGGAACGTTTTTCAGGCAGTGGTCAAGTTAAACGGCGCCCCCGTGCCGTATGCAGCGGTCGAGGTCGAGTATTACAACCGCGGGGGCAGTGTGTCAGCGCCAAGCGATTACATGATTTGCCAGACAATCAAGGCGGATCAAAACGGAGTTTTTACTTATGCTGCGCCGGCGCCGGGCTGGTGGGGATTTTCCGCCTTGAACACGGCTGATTACAAGATAGAGAAGAATGGAGAACAAAAAGCCGTTGAACTCGGAGCCGTGATCTGGGTAAAGTTTCATCCCTGGCAGGTTCAATAGCGGCGCGGACAAAATGCCCCTGCCGGTGGGGGCGCCGTTGCGCCGCATTAATTTAAATTGTTGAGGTTTCATGCATATTTCAGAAGGTATATTGACATGGCCGGTCCTTGCCTCGGCAGCGGCGTTTGCCGGAGCGGGCACTGCCATCGGCTTCAGAAAACTCGATTATGAAGCTATACCCAAAACCGGCATCCTGTCTGCGGCATTTTTCGTGGCCTCTTTAATCCATGTGCCCATCGGGCCTTCCAATGTTCATTTGATACTAAACGGCCTGCTCGGAATGATGCTGGGATGGGCCGCATTTCCCGCCATCCTGGTCGCACTGGTCCTCCAGGCGATTTTTTTTCAGTATGGCGGCATTACCACGCTGGGCGTTAATACGCTGATCATGGCGCTGCCGGCGGTTGCCTGCTATTACCTGTTTTATCCATTCCTGCGCGCAAAACCGGCTGTTTACCTTTCTGCCGGGTTTGCATGCGGCGCGGTTTCCGTATTTTTAAGCGGTGTTCTTGTGGGTGCCGTCCTGGTTTTCAGCCAGCAGCATTTCCTGGAAGTGGCGATCCTCGTGGTATCTGCTCATCTGCCGGTAATGATTGTCGAGGGGATTATTACCTTGTTCTGCGTGGGATTTTTAAAAAAGGTTCAGCCCCTTATGCTGCAATAAGGCGCTGGGATCAGTCAGGGGCCGCAGGACGGGCGGCCACTGGCCGGACGAACCACAAACACCTAATGGAGGTCTTCCATGAACCGTCGCTGTTTGTTTTCAGCCGTGGCTGTAATGCTGATATGGCTGTTGCTGCAACCGCTTGCCCATGCCCATCGGGTCACCATTTTTGCCTGGATCGAGGGCCAGCGCGTGTATACGGAAAGTAAATTTCCCGGCGGTCGCCATGTTATTGAAACGCCCGTGGTCGTCTATGACGGGCAGGGCAATCGGCTGCTGGCTGGCAAAACAGATGACACGGGCCGGTTTTCCTTTGAAATCCCCAAGGCTGCACCGCTTGACATTGTGCTGGAGGCCGGCCAGGGCCATCAGGCCGAATGGCAGCTTTCTGAAAAAGAGGTCCGCAAGGCGCTCGGCAAATCCGTGGGCGATGCCCAAGCCCGCAATGCCGGCGGTGATGAATCGACGGGCGATATGGGCAAAGGCAGTGAATCCGCAAGACGCGCGGCTGACCCACCAACGCCTGCCGACGCGCCTCCCTGCCTGGATGCTGAAAGGGTCCAGGAGATTGTAGAGGCATCTCTGGAGCGGAAAATGACGCCGATAATGCAGTCCCTGGCGGCCTTGCAGACCCCGGGGCCCACCCTGACCGACATTTTGGGGGGCATTGGTTATATTATCGGCCTGTCCGGTATTGGCTTTTATGTGGCGGCCAGGAAAAAATAGGTGAGAATTGTCTTCCAAACCTGAACAATTGATTAGGCGGCGGTCTCAGCATGATCAATGAACCCTTCGCCATTGGGAATTCGGTCATTCACCGGCTGGATCCGCGCTTTAAAATCATCGCGGCCATGGCCTTCTCTGTCGCGGTGGCTGTGGTTTACGGGTTTGCAGCGCTTGCCGCCGCATTTACCGCATCGCTTTTGATGCTCCGGCTTGCCGGGCTCGAGTTAAGATCCGTGGCAAGGCGGCTTATCCCGGTCAATGGATTCGTGCTCATGTTCTGGCTGATCCTTCCCTTCACCGCGGAAGGTGAGGTCATCTTCCGCATGGGGCCGGCAGTCCTTTATAAGGCCGGCATCGTTTTGGCCGCCCAGATCACATTGAAATCCAACGCGATTTTAATGGCCCTGATCGCCCTTGTGGCCACCATGAATTTTGCCACCCTGGGCCAGGCCTTGAATCAACTGAAATTTCCAGGAAAATTTGTTTTTCTGTTCATGTTGACCTATCGCTATATTTTTGTCATTGAGGAAGAACATAAAAAAATATGGCGGGCGATCAAAATCCGGGGATTTTCTCCAAAGACCTCGCTGCATTGCTACAAGACCTACGCTTACATGATCGGGATGCTTTTTATCCGGGCCGCAGCCCGGGCTGACCGGGTTTACCAGGCCATGCGATGCCGGGGATTTCAGGGGCAGTTCCATACACTGGCGGAGTTTCAATCCTCCGGGAAAAACTGGGTCTTCTCGATCCTGATCGTATTGTGCCTTTTTGGCATTATCGCCTTGGAATGGACGGCATATGGTATCTGAGTCTGCAAGTGAGCCGATTATCCGACTGCGCGGCATCCGTTTTGCCTATCCGGGGCAGGCGCCGGTTTTGGACAATCTTGATTTTGAAATGGTTCGCGGTGACCGCATAGGGTTGCTGGCCCCGAACGGAAGCGGCAAAACCACCTTGTTTCATTTGATCATGGGGCTTCTTGAACCCACTGCGGGAAGCATTGAGATCTTTGGCCGCCCTGTTGCATCGGAAAAGGACTTTGTCCGGGTCCGCCAAAGGATCGGACTGCTCTTTCAGGATGCTGACGATCAGCTTTTCGCACCCACCGTTATCGACGACGTGGCTTTTGGGCCGCTGAATATGGGCAAATCCAAAAAAGAGGCCCGGGACATCTCCCGGCGGGTGCTCTCCTTTCTGGGGCTCGCCGATTTTGAGGGCCGTATTACCTTCAAGCTCTCCGGCGGTGAAAAGAAACTGGTGTCCCTGGCCACGGTGCTTGCCATGGATCCGGAAGTCCTGTTGCTCGATGAGCCGATAAACGGCCTGGACAACACCACCCGGGACAAGCTCAGCCAGGTGTTAAACAATCTCGGCATCTCCTATATGCTCATCTCTCATGATATTGATTTTTTGGTCAATGCCACCGATGCTGTCTATACCATGGCTGCCGGCCGGATTTTAAAGGATGAGCAGGTCCACATTCACCGGCATGACCATGCCCACCAGCTGGGCCACCTCCCGCATCGCCACAAATGACCCTGCGGTGCGCCTTATTTCAAGCGGAATTTTTTGATCTTGTAGCGCAGCACGCGCTCGCTGATCCCCAACTCTGCCGCTGCCCGTGTCTGCACCCAGTTGTTTCGCTCCAGTGAGCTCAAGAGCATTTCCCGCTCCACCGCTTCCAGGCGCCGCGCGAGCGTTCCGGTCTCTGCGGCCTGGTGGTAGCGTACTTCCTCCGGGAGCTCATGGGCGGAGATGACATGACTTCGCGCCAGCGCCAGGACCCGCTGCACCATGTGCTCCAGCTCCCGGACATTGCCTGGAAAGCTGTATTTTATAAGCCGTGTTTCGGCCTCTGATGAAAGCTTTTCTTTGCCCGTGCCGTGTTTGTCCAGAAAATGGGAGACCAGGGCCGGAATATCTTCTTTGCGCTCCCGCAGCGGCGGGATATCGATGTCGAGCACATTGAGGCGGTAGTAAAGATCTTCCCTGAATCTGCCTTTTTCCACCCGGTCTTTCAAAGGGCGGTTGGTGGCTGCCAATACCCGAACATTCACATCAATGGCCGCCTCCGCGCCCACGCGGGTGACCCGGTTTTCCTGCAGGGCCCGAAGCAGCTTGGCCTGAAGGTTCAAGGGCAGCTCGCCCACTTCATCCAAAAACAGGCTCCCGGTGTTCGCCAGTTCGAAGCGTCCCTGCCGGTTGGCGCCGGCCCCGGTGAAGGCGCCCTTGACATGGCCGAAGAGCTCGGATTCAAACAGGTTTTCCGGAATGGCGGCACAGTTGACCTCAACAAAAGGCTTCCGGGCTCTTTTGCTCAGCAGGTGAATCAGGCGGGCGATCAGCTCTTTGCCCGTTCCCGTCTCCCCCCGGATCAATACGGTCCAGTCGGTCGGTGCAATGCGCCGGATCATGGAAAGAACGGTTTTCATGGCCGGGCTGCTGCCGATGATATGGATCGGCAGTGCCGTCTCCGCCACGGTCCGGCTGATCTCCGCAGATTCCGCATCAACCTGGATGGATTGTTCAATGCTCTGGATTTTATCCAGAAGTGTTGACAGGTCGATTGGTTTTTCCAGAAAATCATCCGCGCCCAGTTTCATCACCCGAACAGCTGTGGTTACATCTCCATAGGCGGTGATCATGATCGCGTGAATGGCCGGGTTGCTGCGCTTCATCGCTTCTATCGCCTGATCGCCGGACATGTCCGGCATGCGCTGGTCGATCAGAACCAGTTGAAAGGGGTGCTCGGCAAAACGCTGCAGGGCGGTTTCGCCGTTTTCCGCAACAATCACCGGATACCCCTGATTTTTCAGGAATCCGGCGAGCAGGTCGCGCTGCAATTTTTCATCGTCCACCACCAGTATCGGCATCTTGCTCATCCCGGGCCGTCCTCCAGTCACTCGTTAGTTGGTTCAGGCGCCTGCCTGCCTGTGTCGCCGCTTATTGAAAGCATCAGCTGAATCCGGAAAATACCTTCCCGCGGTGACGAAAGATTCAGGGCGCCCCCGTGAGCCCTTACAATCCGGTCCACCATGGCAAGACCCAAGCCGGTTCCCCTCGTTTTTGTCGTAACATAGGGTTCAATCAGCTGCTCAATCGTCTGGACGGCGGCTGCCAGGCCGGGGTTTTCCATGCGAATGACAGCGAAACCGGTCTGCCGGGAGAGCCGGATGGTAAGGTAGCCGCCCCCCGGCTGGGCTTCCAGGGCATTGCGGATGAGGTTTTCAAAAACAATGGCCAACAGGTCGGGGTCGCCTGAAATGGTTCCGGTGTACGCGGGTGTGTAGTTCACTGTGATGCCGGCATTTTGCAACTGTTTTTCATAGAGCGTGAGCTGGGAGGCAATCAGGGAAGCGGGGTGGAGCTTTTGCTTGTCCGGTTTAATGGGGCGGGTAAACTGCTTCAGGTCCGCTATCAGTCCATTGCTTCGCTCAACCGCGGCCAGCAGGGAGGCGAGCAGCTCCCCCTGCTGCCGGTTCAACCGGGCGCCCTCTATTTCTAAACGCTGCAGCCCCATGCTGATGGCATTGAGGGGATTGCGCAGTTCATGGGCAATGGCGGCTGTGGCGCGTCCCAGGGCGGCATCCTCTTTTTCCTTTGCCAGTTGCCGCTCAAAAGCCCGGGTCTGATCGACGTAAGCGGATTGATACCGGTAGAGCCCCCAGGACAGTAACAGCCCGATAACAGCCGTTACGCCCCCCAGGATAAAAAACTGGGTCCACAACTGCCGGCTTCGTTTAAAATAGGGATCTGCATCGAGGCCAACCTGCAGCTGGCCGTTCTCCAGAGGCATTCGGGCTTCGGCGATGCGGTTGCCGGGTTTACCGATAAACCGCACTTTTGGAGGGTCTGCCGATTCAGACGCCATGGTGGACGCATCAATACGCACATACTCGATTTCCGGAATGGCGGAAAGGGTTTTCAAAAGTTTTTGTAAACTGAGTTTGCGGCGAAGGGTTTGAATCCGCTCGGATTGAAAGCCCACAAGGATACAGCCACCCCCCGCCCTTGGCAGGCTCAGATAATACAAGGCATTTTCAGGGCTGAAGGAAAGGGCCCGGGCTTTGGAGCGGCACATCGCCGCCGGATCCGGAACCCAATTGCCGGGGCCCTGGATGATGTGGTTGTCCGGATACCGGATCAGGATTCCCGCCAATCCGTTTTCGCTGGCAAAAGCTGTCAGTTCGTTCGGGGAAAACGGTTCAATCGTGTCGAGATAATCCACAAAACGGGCGGTGTTGCCCAGGAATGCCTGCATTATCGCTTCAATCGCGGTTTTGGATAAAACTGCGGTATTGGCCTGCCTTTGAATCACGTTGGCCAGCAGCCGGCCATGATCCTTGACATGGGTGACAAACGCCCCTTCATAGGAGCGAATCTGCCAATACACAAGCCCAAGGACAATGCCAATCAAGCATCCGAATACCAGGAGGTTGGCCTGCCAGGTGGGCGCAAAGCGCAGCAGTCGGGAACGGAAAAGACCGCCTGGTTTTTGTGGGTGTGAGGCTTTTGTAAATTTGCGGATCGCCATTGCTTTAGGGACGGCCTCCACCGCGATGTCTTCCCATGCCCATACCATTGCCGCGGCGGCCGCAACCCTGTTTCAGGCGTGAGCGCACGCCGGTCGGGTCGTTCTCACGCCCGCGGGCGCCGCGGCAAATAGACTCGGAGTTAAAGACTACCGGATCGTTGGCCATATATTCCCCCCATA
>P_1C_Sed_2_UnCtyDRAFT_1000192_pt1 | contig 19004 bp, 20 predicted proteins | sample Pon1CUnioCityCA_4_FD_10229 | JGI IMG/M metagenome (IMG submission 10229) | reverse complement strand
GCGTCGCAAATCCCGAGGAATGCAGCGTACATAAGCGTACGTGAAATTCCGAGGGATGCAGCGCAACGCAGATATTGGACTTTTTACGAAGCCATCAAAAAAATTGCTTGACAAATACCGCTTGCTTTCATTACAGATTGAAAAACCGTAAGGATAGTTAAAGAGAAATGACAGATTCACACATGCATACAATAAAAACGGAAATTAAACGTCTCTGGTGGTGGCGGGGCCAAATGAACTGATCCGCCCGACTGTCTATCGCTAATGGTGTAAAATAGAAACCAGGACACAGAAGCTGATATAACCGCGGGGGGGTCAAGCCCGCGGTTTTTTTTATTTTTAAAAGGCCGTGGGAAGTTTCCCCGGCCTTTTTTTATGCAGGCAGATGACTTGTAAAGGGCCATGGAAAGGCGCTTTCGATTTGCACAAGGCCATCCAAAATCCGATTTATACGAACTCATTAATCAAAACCGGACCATAAAAGGAGCATTCAATGCAGTTGCAGCAGTTTCCGGATACAGAAACCTTTAAAAAATTATACCCCGCCTACAGCGTGGTGCCTGTCTGCCGGGAAATACTGGCGGATCGCGACACCCCCGTCTCGGTTCTGGAAAAAATCTACAGGGCAAGTGATCCTGCCCTGCTCCTTGAAAGTGTCGAGGGCGGTGAGCGCTGGGGGCGCTACAGTTTTTTGAGTACTTCTGCGCGGACGCATGTCAAAATATTCAGGGACCTGGTGGAAATTGAAAAAAATGGCGGCACTGAAACGATCCCTCACAATAACAGTCCCTTCGATATTCTGAGGCAATTCATGAAACGCTACCGGGTGGCCGAGGTTCCCGGCCTGCCGCGGTTCTGGGGCGGCCTGGTGGGATACATCACCTATGAGGCGGTCTCCTTTTTTGAATCCATTCCCAATCACTGGCCGCCGGAAAAACCGCTGGCCCATTTTATCATGCCGGATGAAGTCCTGATCTTTGACAATGTCCGCAACGCCCTTCAAATCATTGTCATTGCATTCACTTCGGATGAGCCCAGTGCGGAGAAGGCATACAAGAAAGTTTTTGAGCGCATCGAGCGCCTGCATCAGACCATTATGCAGCCATTGCCGAAATATCAGCCATCCGCCAGCCAGACGCCCCTGGCCTTAAAGCCGGTTTACGAGGCAGCGGACTTCCGAAGCCGGGTGGAGCGGATCATCTCCTGCGTCACCGCCGGAGAGGTCATCCAGACGGTTATTTCGCAGCCCTTTATCTCGACGGCGCCCGCGGATTTGATAGCGCTCTACAGGGCCCAGCGCTACATCAACCCCTCGCCTTATCTTTTCTTCCTCAAACTTGATAATATGGCGCTTGTGGGCTCCTCGCCCGAAACCCTGGTCCGCCTGGAAAACGGGGTAGCCACCCTTCGGCCCATTGCAGGAACCCGCCCCCGGGGAAAAACCGAACAGGAAGACCGGGCCATGGCCGATGAGCTTTTAAGCGACGAGAAAGAACGTGCCGAACACCTGATGCTGGTAGATTTGGGACGCAATGACCTGGGACGCGTGGCTGAAACCGGCACCGTCCAGGTAACGGACCTCATGTTCATCGAACGCTATTCCCATGTCATGCACATGGTTTCCAATATCTGCTGCGATCTCGAGCCCGGATACGACGCCTGGGATCTCCTGGCCGCCAGCTTCCCGGCCGGGACGCTCTCCGGCGCGCCCAAGGTGCGGGCCATGGAGCTCATCGCGGAAACAGAAGACACACCCCGCGGCCCCTACGGGGGTGCAGTGGGCTACATATCATTTTCCGGCAACATGGACCTGGCCATTACCATACGCACCGCCTGTATCGAGGCCGATAAACTCACTGTCAATGCCGGGGCCGGCATTGTGTATGATTCCGATCCGGAAAAGGAACGCATCGAGACCGAGAACAAGGCCATGGCCATTGAACGGGCCCTGGATCTCATTACCCGGCGGCCGCCAATCGGGCCTTTCCAGACAGGAGACAAGCAATGATCCTCGTAATCGACAACTATGACTCTTTTACTTACAATTTGGTGCAATACCTGCGTCAGCTGGAGGCTGAAGTTCTGGTACTGCGCAATGATCAATTTTCCCTGGAGGCCTTAAATACGGATGCGATTGAGTCCCTAGTGATCTCTCCCGGTCCGGGGACTCCGGAGAAGGCGGGACTTTCCATCCCCATCATAAAGCAGTTTTCGGGAAAAATCCCCATTCTGGGTGTCTGTCTGGGCCACCAGGCCATTGCCGCCGCCTTTGGGGGAAAAATTGTCTCCGCCCAAAAGATCATGCACGGCAAAACCTCTACCATCACCGCGGACGGCAAACGGGTCTTTCACAAAATCACCAAGCCCTTCATCGCCATGCGTTATCATTCATTGGCCGTGTCAAGAGCTGACCTGCCGGATTGCCTGGAAATAACTGCCGAGGCGGACGACGGCGAAATCATGGGCCTGCGACACCGAACGCACCCGACAGAAGGCATCCAGTTTCACCCGGAATCGATCATGACCCCTACCGGCAAACGCCTCTTACGCAATTTTATCACCTGTTAAGCAAGGAGATGATCCATGTTCACTGAAAAATTGAAGAAACTCACCGGCCGGCAAGACCTGGATGCATCCGAAATGGCCCAGATGATAAGCGAAATTTTTTCCGGACGCCTCACTGACGCCCAGATCGGGGCTTTCATGGCGGCCCTGGCCACCAAGGGCGAAACTTATGAGGAACTGGCGGGCGCGGCAACCGCCATGCGGCGAAAAGCCATACGGCTTGAGACCCCGTCCAATACAGTGGTCGATACATGCGGCACCGGTGGCGACGGCGCCAGGACCTTCAACATTTCAACCACCACGGCATTTGTAGTGGCCGGATGCGGTGTCACCGTTGCCAAGCACGGCAACCGCTCCATTTCCAGTCAGTGCGGCAGCGCTGATCTGCTGGAAGCCCTGGGTATGAACCTGGACCTGGATACGGAACTGGTCGAGGAAGCGGTGACGGAAATCGGCATCGGCTTTCTTTTTGCGCCCAAGTACCATGGCGCCATGCGCTTTGCCGCAACCGCCAGAAAGGAAGTGGGGATCCGAAGCATCTTCAACATGCTGGGGCCGCTTACCAATCCGGCGGCCGCCAACTGCCAGCTGCTGGGCGTATATGCCCCGGAACTGACGGAAATGTTTGCCCGGGCCCTGCAAAAATTGGGAACCCGTCGGGCATTTGTGGTACACGGCCATGACGGGCTTGATGAAATCTCGGTTTGCGCCGCAACCCGGGTATCCGAACTAAACGAGGGCCGTATCCGGACCTATGACATCACCCCCGAACAGTTTTTCGGCGAGCTTGCAGCCCCTGAAACAATGACTGGCGGAGACCCGAATGAAAACGCCACCATCACGCAAGGGATTCTGTCCGGTGAAAAAGGTCCCCGGCGCGACGTGGTATTGATCAATACGGCTGCCGCCCTGGTTGCGGCAGGCAAAGCGGAAAAGCTTGCAGACGGCATCGTGCTTGCCGAATCCGCGATTGACTCGGGCGCAGCACGGAATAAACTGTCCGCTTTGATCGCATTTACCAGGGAGCATGCCTGATGATGGATGATTTTTTGCAGAAAGTCACATCCCAGAAAAAAAAGGACGTTGCAGCGGCAATAAAAATCCGTCCTGAAGAGGCGCTCGTGGAAGCGGCAGAAGCAAAAAAAGACCGCAACCCGTTTATCGAACGCTTGAAGCCGACGGCAACCGGTGATATCCATGTAATTGCGGAGATCAAACGGGCTTCGCCGTCAAAAGGCGATATATGGGCGGAACTGGACCCGGCAAAACTTGCCGGGGCATACGAAAAAGGGGGTGCGCAGGCGATCTCCGTTTTAACCGAACCCCACTGGTTCAAGGGCTCGATAGCGGATTTGCAGGCCGTGAAAGCAGCCACCCAGCTACCGGTCCTGAGAAAAGATTTTATCGTTTCATCTTACCAGATTTTTGAATCCGCTGTGATCGGCGCGGATGCCGTGCTGCTGATTGCCGCCATCCTGTCTCCGGAAGCGCTGTCGCGATATCTGAACATCTGCCGCCGATTAAACCTCGATGCCCTGGTGGAGGTCCACCGTCCGGCGGAGCTGGAAGTGGTCAAATCCAGTGGCGCAAAGTTAATCGGCATCAACAACCGGGATCTGCGCACGCTGAAAACAGACATTCAGATCGCCATGGATATGGCCAAACGCCTGGATCCCGGCCAGATCCCGGTTGCGGCAAGCGGCATCCGGACCCGGGCGGACATTGAAAAAAGCCGAAATGCTGGAATACACAATTTTCTCATCGGCGAACACCTGGTAGGGGCGAAGGACCCTGAAAAACTTTTAAAAACCCTGAGGGGAAAATAAGAAAGTACTGGGATGGAAACGAACCCCACAACCTGCCAGATAAAAATATGCGGGCTCACCGACCCGGATGAGGCGGCAGCCTGCGCGGATGCCGGGGCCAACGCCATTGGCCTGGTCTTTTATGAAAAAAGCAAACGCTGCGTAAGCCCTGACCTGGCCAATCGCATCAGCCAGGCCCTGCCGGATACGGTCCCGGCTATCGGTGTATTTGTCAATGAAACGGCTGCGACGATATTGACGGTCGCTGCCAAGGGCGGACTGAGCGGCGTGCAGTTGCACGGCCAGGAACCGCCGGAGCTGGTGCAACAGCTTAAATGCCGGGGCCTTCTGGTTATCAAAGCCCTATATCTCAAAAGCGCGCCATCGATTGCCAGGGCCGGGGAATATGGCGCCGATGCCTGCCTGGTCGAATGCGCCGGGGGGGTCCTTCCAGGCGGAAACGCCATGGCCTGGGACTGGAAAGAAGCCGCCGGTTTTGGAGAAACCCACCCCTTGATCCTGGCCGGCGGCCTGGATTCGGAAAACGTGGCCACCGCCATAGAAAGCGCCCGGCCCGACGGCGTGGATGTAAGCTCCGGGGTGGAATTCTCTCCCGGAAAAAAAGATATCAATAAAGTCAAAGCGTTTGTCAAGGCCGTGAACCAATGCCTGAGCCATACCCCGATAAGGAGGATTTTCAATGTCCATGGAAAATAAATCTGCGAGCAAATACGAAACCGGGCGGTTTCCTGATCTAAAAGGTCATTTCGGGCCCTATGGCGGCCGGTATGTGGCTGAGACCCTGATGCCGGCCTTAATTGAACTGGACGCGGCATTCCGGAAGCATGTGCCCACCCAGGAGTTTCAAGCCGAATTCCAGGAACTGCTGAAAGACTACACCGGGCGGCCCACACCACTGTTTTATGCGGAGCGCCTGAGCCGGCACCTTGGAGGGGCCCGGATTTACCTTAAACGCGAAGATCTAACCCACACCGGTGCGCACAAGATCAACAACACCCTGGGGCAGACCCTGCTGGCACGATGGATGGGCAAACGAAAAATCATTGCCGAGACCGGCGCCGGTCAACATGGGGTGGCCACTGCCACAACCGCGGCATTTTTCGGCATGGAGTGCAAAATTTTCATGGGGGTTGAAGATATCGAACGCCAGGCCCCCAATGTCAACCGGATGAAACTTCTGGGCGCCGAAGTGCTGCCCGTTGATTCCGGCACCGGCACTTTAAAGGATGCCATGAACGAGGCCATCCGGTACTGGGTATCCAAAGTCCGGGATACCTACTATGTCATCGGCTCCGTGGCCGGCCCCCACCCCTACCCGGAAATGGTCCGGGAATTTCAAAAAGTGATCGGCGAGGAGAGCCGACGACAGATCTTGAAGGCGGCCGGACGCCTGCCGGACCTGCTGGTTGCCTGTGTGGGCGGCGGCTCCAACGCCATGGGGCTTTTTTATCCGTTCATGGATGACGCAGTGGCGATGCTGGGCGCGGAAGCCGCCGGAGCCGGCATTGCCTCGGGCAAACACGCAGCCACCCTGTGCGCGGGCACCCTGGGCGTACTGCACGGCTCCAAGTCATACCTGCTTCAGGATGAATTCGGACAGATCAAGGAAGCCCATTCCGTGTCCGCCGGTCTTGACTACCCGGGCGTAGGCCCTGAACACGCACTGCTAAAGGATTTCGAGCGGGCTGCCTACGTTGCCATAGAGGACAATGATGCCCTTGCTGCATTTCATCTCCTGTGCCGCAAGGAAGGCATTATTCCGGCCCTGGAAAGCTCCCATGCACTGGCAGCCGCCATGGTGGAAGCCCAAAAACGGTCGACGGAGGATATTCTCCTGGTCAACCTCTCCGGCAGAGGCGACAAGGACCTGGGCATCGTCGCCGCTCACAGGTCTTGATGTTAATCTTAATCTTTTTTTACAGGAGCAAAAACCCCCATGTCCCGGATTAGCGATACATTCAACACCCTTTCCCTCAAAAAGGAAACGGCCCTTGTCGGTTTTGTCACGGCCGGCGACCCGGATATAGAGACCTCCCAGCGCATTGTTGCCGCCATGTGCGATAACGGCGTGGACATTCTGGAGCTGGGAATCCCCTTTTCGGATCCCACAGCGGACGGGCCGGTCATCCAACGTTCCTCCACCCGGGCCCTCAAACACCGGGTCTGTGTGAAAGACGTCCTTGAGATGAGCGGCAAACTGCGCAAGCACAGCACGGTGCCGATAATCCTGTTCAGTTATTACAACCCCATTATGGCATACGGACCGACTGATTTCTACAAGGATGCTTTAAGTGCAGGGACGGACGGTCTTCTGGCGGTTGACCTGCCGTCCGAAGAGGCGGGGGAACTGATCGGTCAATGGAATCCGGACGAATTTTCCTTTATCCGCCTGGTCGCCCCGACGACAGGGCACGAGCGAATGCAACAGATAAGCGCCAATGCATCCGGATTCCTGTACCTGGTGTCAACAACAGGGGTCACCGGCAGCGGGGGCATCGATACAACAGAAATTCGCGCCCATGCCGATACCCTGCGCTCTGTCACCAGCCTGCCCATCTGTGTTGGCTTCGGCATCTCCACGCCCGAAGATGTGGCCACCATTTCCGCTTTTGCCGAAGGCGTTGTTATCGGCAGTGCATTTGAGCGCATTATCGAAGAGAACCTGGAGAATCCGGATTTGCCGGAAATCATTGGACGGCAGACGGCCGCTTTTAAGGCGGCTACCAAGCGCGGGGCGGATTGATGTAAGCAAGCCGGGTGGCGCAGGAAGCGGGGGGCAGGCGCCCCCTGCGGTAGAATCCACGGGGCAATTACTTCCAGAGAGCTTACAACCGCCAGAGCCGGATCCCGTTTCCGGTCATTTCCGCCTGGTCCAGAATGGATTTCACATCAATGAGGCATCCATAAGGGCTGAGCATATTCTTGTATTCCTGAGCCGTCATTTTTTTATAATCGCTGTGCCCCACAGCCAGAATTACCGCGTCCAAATCCGCCATGGACTGCCACGGCACCAGGTCGACCCCGTAGAGCGCCCGGGCTTCTTCGGAATCCGCCAGGGGATCGTGTACCAGTGTGGCGATCCCGTAATCCGCCAGTTCTTCAATAATCCCCCGCACCCCGGAATTCCTGAGATCAGCACAATCTTCCTTGAATGTCAATCCAAGAATGCCCACCTTTGCCTTTTTGATGTTACCGCAAACCTGCATCATGAGCTTGACGGTTTTTTCGGCAATAAATTTTCCCATGTTGTCGTTGATTCGGCGGCCAGCCAGGATCACTTCCGGATGATACCCGGAGGTCTCCGCCTTATATGTCAAATAATAGGGATCCACCCCGATGCAGTGGCCCCCCACCAGGCCGGGTTGAAAAGGCAGGAAATTCCATTTGCTCCGGGCAGCCTGCAACACCTTGGTGGTGTCGATCCCAAGTTTGTCAAAAATCACCGCCAGTTCATTCATCAAAGCGATATTTAAGTCCCGCTGGGTGTTCTCAATGACCTTGGCCGCTTCCGCCTCTTTAATACAAGCGGTTGGGAAAATTCCGGCCGCGATGATGGCGCCATACAGTTCCGACAAAAGGCTAAGGGTGGCTTGATCGTCACCGGAGACCACTTTTACGATGCTTTGGAGGGTATGTTGTTTATCACCGGGATTAATCCGCTCCGGGGAATAACCCACGTGAAAGCCTGTTTTCCAGACCAGACCGGACATTTTTTCCAGGATGGGCACGCACACCTCTTCCGTGGCACCCGGGTAAACGGTTGACTCGAAAACCACAACCGCCCCGGATTTCATGTATCGCCCGGCGGTTTCCGTGGCGCCTATCAAGGGCCGCAGATCCGGCTGCCGGGCATTGTCAATGGGTGTTGGGACCGCCACGACAATCACATCCGCTTCACCAATACGCTGGGGATCAGTGGTGAACTCCAGGTAGGCCGCCGTCAGCATCTCCTCTGTCGAAAGCTCGCCCATGGGATCCACCCGGCGCCTGTAGGATTCAATCAGACTTTTCTTTAAATCATAACCAATAGTCGTAAACTGCCTTCCGAAGGACACCGCCACCGGCAGCCCCACATAACCCAAGCCAATTACTGCAATGGTGTTTGCCCGCTTTGTCATGATCAGATATAGCCTTTCTTGCCTAAGAACAACAATATTTCCTGAGCCGCCTCGACCGGCGTCATGTCCGTTGTATCCAACCGTATCTCTGGATTTTCTGGGGTTTCATAAGGATCGTCAACGCCGGTAAAACCTTTTATCAAGCCGGCCCGGGCCTTGGCATACATGCCTTTGCGGTCCCGCTTCTCACATTCCTCAATGGGGGTCGCCACATGGGCCTCGATAAAGCCGCCGTATTCCTCGATGACCCGGCGGATTTCATCCCGGGTATAATGATAGGGGGCAATGGGCGCGCAAATGGCGATTCCCCTGTTTTTCGTGATTTCACTGGCCACAAATCCGATGCGCAGCACATTGATATCGCGGTGCTCTTTGGAAAAAGAGAGTTCACTGGAAAGATTGCGGCGGACGATGTCGCCATCCAGCAAGGTGACCGGGCGATCGCCGATCTCCAGAAACCGGGAATAGAGAACTTTGGCAACGGTTGATTTGCCGGCCCCCGACAAACCGGTTAAAAATACGGTAAAGCCTTGGCGCCGGGGTGGCGGGTAGGCTTTCTGCAATTCATTGACCACTTCCTGGAATGTGGCCCAGTCAGGAATTCGCCGGCCTTCCCGGATTCTCCGGCGAATGTCCGATCCGGTGAGCGAGATCGTCTGGGTGCCTTCCGGCACCCGGTCCACGGAACGATACTCATCCTCAAACGGAAGATAAACCATCTCTTCAAAAGGAACGATTTCAACGCCGATCTCTTCGCTGAACTCCGTGGCAATGCGCCGGGCGCGGTCACATTCGTAAAAGGGCCGTCCGCTTCTGTCCGGGCCGGGGCTGGCATGGTCATGGCCGACAATAAAATGCGAACACCCGTAATTTCTGGCAAGGATTACATCCAGAACGGCATCCCGGGGGCCGGAGAGCCGCATAGCCAAGGGAAGCAGCGACAGAACATGGGAGTCCGGGGGATAATGCCGGGCCACCGCACGGTAGCATCGCACCCGGGTATAGTGGTCAAAATCCCCGGGCCGGGTCATTCCGGCCACCGGAAGTATCAAAAGATTGGCCCGGGCCTGGCGCATGGCCTTGGTAGTCATTTCGAACTGGGGACGATGCAGGGGATTGCGGGTCTGAAACCCGACAACCCGCTGCCAGCCGAGCTTGGCGTAAATCTTTCGGACTTCTTCCGGCGGCATGCGGAGCTGCTTGAAGTCAAAATGAAGCGGCAGGCTGGTCACCTCAAGACGCCCGCCGATATAGTAGGCGCCGGATTTATTAAACAGATAGGCCACGCCGGGATGATCCTGGTCCAGGGTTTCATATACCTGCATGGCTTCCTTTTTCCGATCCACCGGCCAGATGTCTTCCACGTGCATAACCGCCAGCATGAAGCCTTCCGGATCTCTTATGGCAACGGATTGCCCCCCTTCAAGATTTACAGCCACGGATTCGCTGACATCCAGGCATACAGGAACCGGCCAGAGGGTCTGGTCTTGAAGCCGCATCCGGTCAAGGACGGCCTCATAATCCGGGCGCACCATAAAACCTTCCAGGGGAGAGAAGCCGCCGGTGGCCAGAAGTTCCAGATCGCAGAGCTGCCGGTCGTTTAAAACAACATCCGGGAGATCCTTGGCTGTCTCTTTTAGCAGTTCGGCCCGCTGTTCATCAACCATCAGGTTGACCAGGCTGCCGCCATGCGCCTCATAAATGGGTTCACTCATAGCTCATCTCTTTGTTTATCGCGGCCGTTGCTTACAACAAACCCTGGATTTTTCAGATTTTCCTTATTATACAGCAATTCGGCGCCCGTGTCCTGACGATAAACCCTTGCCCCGGCTGCCCGGGCAATCGCCTGGCCGGCTGCGGTGTCCCACTCCATGGTGGGCCCGAAGCGGGGATAAATATCTGCTTTTCCTTCGGCAATCTGGCAGAATTTAAGGGAACTGCCGGCTGAAATAAACTCCACCTGCCCGTAAATACGCTTTTTTTCTTCGACAAATTGAGCGACTTCCGGTGTTGCATGGGAACGGCTGCCGACAATGGTGTAAGGCCGGGAAGGATCCGTATGGACTGAAATGCTTACGGCCGTCTGCATCAAGGCCTCAAGCGAGGACTTTTCAATATCGCCCGGGCGGGCGATATCGGCCCGCCAGGCGCCCTCTCCAGGTATGGCGTAATAGAGGCGCGACGGCACCGGAACGTAAATAACCCCCATGACCGGGACCTGATCTTCGACCAGGGCGATATTAATGGTGAACTCACCGTTTCGTTTGATAAACTCCTTGGTCCCGTCCAGGGGATCGACAATCCAGAGACGGTGCCAGTCCTTTCGCTCCGAATAGGCGATATCCGCGCCTTCTTCGCTTAAAACCGGAATCCCGGTGGGCTCCAGGGCCTGGTTAATGATTTCGTGAGACCGCGTATCAGCAAGGGTCAGCGGCGAATGATCCGATTTCTCAGTAACTGAGAAATCCTGGTCGTAGATTGCCAGGGCCGCGTTGCCGGCCAGAACCGCCGCCTTCAGGATTGTGGGCAAATATTGAAGCATGCGCATTCTCTTGTTATGGTAATGGTTCCATTCCAACTAAAGATGGATTGGTGGTGGCGATTATGCTAAACATTTAATTTTACGGTTTTCATATCATAATAGCAAAGAAAGTCAAAGATGGATTCAACACCCACACGGACTTTTAATTCCGTATACAACGGGTCGGATTGTTATTACGGACTTGAGGTGCGGCCCGAATTTTCAACATACTTTGCAGACAAAAATCTCAAGGGACGGCAGGCGTTAGACATTGGATGCGGTGAGGGGCGCTACGCCCTCTACCTCGCGGCCCGGGGATGCCAGGTAAGCGCAGTGGACTGCGCCCGGGTGGGGCTGGAAAAACTTGAGCAAATGGCTGCGAAAAAAAAACTGCCGATCCAAACCCATCAGCGCGACCTCAACGAATTTGAATTACCGACCGGCGCCTTTGACGTAATTGTGGCTGCAACGATTCTGGATCATCTGTCCATCGCAGGGCGCCGGCGAACCATTAACGGGATCAAATCCGCGCTTAAACCCGGAGGGATTCTATATGCCAATGTGTTTACCGTGGCAGACCCCGGCTACGAGTTAAAAAAAACCGGCGAAGGGGCTCCTTCTACCGCCAGTGTCAGTGAAACGGCGGCATGCATGGCCCATTATTTTGCAAGGCAGGAGTTGAAAAACATTTTTTCCGATTTAAGCATTATCGACTATCATGAAACGGTGGAGCCGGATCACTCCCACGGCCGCCCCCATTTTCACGGCTGGGCCTGCCTGCTGGCACGCAAGCCTGAGGGGGGACAGGCGCAACCCGGCACCCCCTCGCCCGAAAACGGTTAAAACTTCAGGCCGCATTCCTTCAAGCCCGCGATTCCGGGGGCCACGCTGACCGTATCTGAGATACCTTCCGCCGCCAGATCAATCTGGGCCTCGTAGGAACGAACCCCGGTGTTGCAGACCAGGATCAGCTTTTTATCCCTGGGCACCTCGTCCATGCGCTTGTACAGCTCATCATGGGGAATGCTCTTCCATAGCTCCGGATATTTTTCTTCAAATGGCTGCGCATCGGCACTGGCCCGGCAGTCCAGAAAAAAACAGCCGTTTTTGTCCCCATCCAGCCAGCATTCATTGAACGCACCCGGTTCAAGCGGCTTAAACCGGCCTTCAATAAAATTTTCAGCCGCATTGCCAAGGGCATTGACCACATCCATGGCCGAGGCAAAGGGCGGCGAATAGGCCAGTTCCAGGTTGCTGATCACGTCCACGGTGGGATTGTACTGGAGCACTGCGGCCACGGCATTTACACGGGCAAACATGCCGGAGGCCACCCCGCCGAAGCCCTGGATGCCAAGCACCCGGCGGGTTGACTTATCAAAGACCAGTTCGAGATAGATAATCTCTTTTTCCGGATAAAAATGTGCCCGGTCAAATTGCGCCACCTGTACACTGTCTGCATCAAAGCCTGCTTTGACGGCGGCTTCAACGGTCAGTCCGGCCCCTGCCAGCGCCCCGTCAAAAACTTTAACCACGAAACTGCCGACGCCCCCGGAAAATCTGGCATCGCCGCCAGCGAGGTTCGTCCCTATCACCCGACCCTCGCGATTGGCCATGGAGCCCAATGGAAAAAAGCCCGGGTTTCCGGTAATCAGGTTGGGAATCTGAACGCAGTCCCCGCCCGCATAAATATCCGGGTCCGAGGTCTGCAAGCGGTCATTGACCACGAGAAAACCGGCCGGAGACACTTCCAGTCCGGCATCGCGCGCCAGGTCCGTATTAGGCTCTATCCCCACGGCCATGATGACAAGATCCGCGTCCAGGCGCCGGTGATTCGTCCGCACCCCTTCGACCTTTTCATCCCCCACGATGGCCTCCACGGATTCAGAAAGGTAAAAGGTGACGCCGTTTTCCGCCATCCGGTGCTGGGCCATCCGGGCAAAATCCGGTCCCACGAATCCCGGCATGATCTGATCGCAAAACTCCACCACCGAAGTTTCAATTTCCCACATATCCGAGAGTGCCTCAGCCATCTCCAGTCCGATGAAACCACCGCCAATTACAACCGCCCGCTCCGCCTGGCCGGAAACGATCATTTCCTTGATCTGAATCGCATCGTGGAGATTGCCGACCCGGTAAACATTATCCAGATCCAATCCTGGAATGCCCAGCTTTTTCGGTCGCGTTCCCGTGCCCAGCACCAGCTTGTCATAGGCCAGGTCCTGTTCGGCGCCGTCCTTGCTGCGGATTCGAACTCGCTTGCTGTCCCGGTCAATGCCAAGTGCTTCCACGCCGGGCATGGCATCCACGCCCTTGTCTGCTTTAAAAAAGCGCTCATCACGCACCATATGAAAACTGGTCGAACGCAGCTGGGACGCTTCGCTCACGTCACCGGAGATATAATAGGGGATCCCGCAGCCGCCGTAAGAGATATATTCATCTGCATCAATCAGAGTCACATTGGCATCCCGGCGCAAACGTTTGAATCGGCAGGCTGCCTTGGAACCAACAGCCACCGCGCCGATGACAACGACATTCATGGACATTTTCAATTCCTCCTTTTCAAAAAACACCGCCCGCCGCCTGCATTTCTGGTATAAGCATTCAGGCATGAGCACAGGCGGATTCGCATACCATTAATTTTTTCAAATATTAATAGAACGTAAGAACCGGCTGTTGAAAAACATCCAGCCCGCAGCCGTTTCCCGACAGGTTATTAAGCATACGCTCAAAATTAATCACTATAGAAGCTCCATTTCTTTTCCGCAAGGCCAAATTTGATGGACTCGTAAAAAGTCCAACATCATAGAGAGCGCCAACACACAGGTTCCTCCAGGAAAAGCACGAACACGCAGGTTCGCCCCTACCGCCCCCCTGCCACCGACCGTCCGATCCATTCCAGAAAGTCCGGATTTCCATCGTTTACAGGCAAACAGACAATGCAGGGACAATCATAGCTGTGATTGTCCCTGACCGTTTCGATCAATTCAGGAATCCGCGATTCAGCGGTTTTGGCAATCATAATGACCTCCGTATCATGCTGAACCTCACCCTCCCATTCAAATATGGAATTCATCTGGTCGATCACATTGATGCAGGCAGCCAGCTTTTTGGCCACCAGCGTCCTGCCGATACTAAAGGCTTCCTCTTTACTGCCGGCTGTCATGTAGACGAGATTAACCGGTTCCATCTTTACCTCCTCAACCTATATACTTTGAAATCTTCTCCAACCTATTCCCATTTGGCCCAGGAATGCACCATTTCCTGCTGCTGCCGGGTTTTGCGGAGAAAAAATACCAAAATATTCCATATTTTTTCTCAAACCCGCTATATAGTGCATTAAGAGAACGGGGAAGTGTTTAAACAAATCGAAGGGGACATTTATTCACAGAGTTTATCCTGACAGGCGGTTTCCTGTTGTTTTTCTTCCAGCCGCGTTTTGCGGCGGGCCCGGGCTTCCCGGTTCCGGCGCCTTTCATCGGCTGTCTCGGAAATCAGCGGAGGGGCGGTTTGCGGTTTAAAATTTTCATCCAGGGCCACATAGGTCAAATAGGCAGAAGCGATATGATAGCGCTCGCCGGTTATTAACCGCTCGGATTCCACGCGTGCCCCGATTTCCATGGATGTTCGACCTACCAGGTTCATGCTGGCTTTAATGACCAGCAAATCACCGATATAAGCCGGATTATGAAAATCGATCCGGTCCACGGAGGCCGTTACGGAATTGCTGCGGCAATGGCGGATGGCTACAACCCCGGCGGCATTGTCAATCAGTTTCATGATGGTGCCGCCATGGACATTTCCAGCCAGATTGGCATCCTCCGGGTGCATCAGCTGGGTCATGATCACCCGGGTTTCAGCTACGGTCCTGCTTTCCATAAAAAATCTCCTCCGGCTGTCCAAAAATAAGGAACAAAACCACCGTTACGAAACCTCATTGAAATGAAAAAATGAACGGATAAGCGACACTGTGCGCTCCGGCGCTTCCATGGGAATCATGTGGCCCATACCCGGCACTTCTTGATAGGAGCCCTTTGGAAACATTTCAGCCGCCCTGCGGAAACGGATTAAAGCCTGTTGCATGCAGCAGTATCAATGAGGGCCCCTCGCCCTCGTAGAAAAGATACGGAATTTCCCTGTGCCCTATGTCAATCGTCGATTGGACCGGCCCTGTTTCAGCCATTAAACAAGGCCCCGCCTAAAGGTCAATTTTTTCCGGCGGGCGGCGCTCCGGGACATACGTGTGGGGAATTTCATCCGCGTTCCACTGCCTGGATACATAAAGACCGCAGTAACAGCTGCCATATTCCGCCACATCCGGTTCGCGATACACGCAGGGGCAGATGATATCCTTGTCTTTTTCACGATCTCCGGAGGCCAGACGGCACGGACAGGCCATATACCCGTACCGATCCTTGTTAACGAGCAGGGAATTTATAAGCTCCATCACAAATTCCGTATCTTTGTTAAAATAGTAGCCCTTGGGTTCCTGGATTTTTCGCAACTGCTCATATAACTGATCCGCATTCATGATAATCCGAGCGCCTCCTTGATTTCCTTTTCTTTGTATCCGACAATGACCTGCTCCCCGATTTTAATCGTTGGAAACGAGCATTTGGGGTTGAGCGCCTTGACATCCTCCAGGATCGCTTTTCGCTCTTCGCGCTCCAAAAGGTCCACATCAACGAAGTCATATTCCACGTTACAGTCGCTCAGCAATCTTTTCGTCGATTTGCAGTGACTGCACGTACTCAATGCATAAATTTTTACATCCGGTGTCGACATACTTGTTTCTCCTTATTATTATTCAATCCCCTTCCGGTTCCGGCTATTCAAAAGAAACCACCACTTCATCGTATGATTTTCGCCATTTCGGCGGTGCCAGGGGCTTGTCGGACCGGAAATAGCCGACCGCCAGCAACAGGGGAATCCAAAACTTTTCCGGTATATTAAATTCCTGATGCACCTTATCCATATCAAAACCATCCATGGGATGCGTGTCAAGCCCCAGGCTTTTGGCAGCATACATCAGAGACATGGCAAAAAAACCGGTATTTTTACATGCATAAGCCACGCTCCGGGATTGCGAAGCCCCGTAAAGGGATTCGCACACCCCATCAAACCAGTCCCGCTGCGCACTTCCCATCAATTCCGATTTCACCATTTCGTTGAAATTTTTTTCAACAACCGGGTGGCCCGGCCGCCAGCCCTCCATATCCGCGAGGACAATCAGGGTAACCGGTGCCTCACTGACTTTTGGCTGGTTCCATGCATGCTGCTGAAGGCGCAGCTTCTCCGATTGATCCCGCAAAACGATCAGATTCCACGGCTGCAGGTTAAAACCGGAAGGCGCCCTGGCCGCCATTTCAATCATCTCTCGTAAAAGCGAGTCAGAAACAGCCTGGTGGGGATCAAAAAAATTGACCGCCCGTCTTCCATGAACAACATCCCGAAATTCCATAAATCCCACTCCGTTTCACAGGACAGGCCCAAAATTCAGGATAATCCATTGCAGTTTCGCATTTTCAGCATTACCCTGATGACCATCTGTCACCCTTAACCCTACTTATCGAAAACCTTCCATACTTTAATATAAAAGGGAAGCGCATGAAAGCAAATCTGTCCGGATTAATCGTATGGCTTGCAGTCCTCGGCCTGGTCAGCCTTCTTTTCATGCGCGATCGGCAGCCATACCTGACGCTTTCCCAGCTAAAAGCAAAACAGGATGTGTTTGCGGTCTTCTATGCCGGCAACAGGGGTTCAAATCCCCTTGGGGGCGCCACCGTTTTTTTCAAATCATTGTTTCCGTTTTGAATATAGCGTTCCGAACTGGCATTCCTGTGGCGCAGTGCCCTGCGGATTGCGTTGGTTGATTTGCCCGAATCAGGCAGGATGGAAGCTACACGGTCATTTTGTGTTGACGAATCCACGATTGCATGGCCTCGGGGGACATCACTTCAGGGTTACCATAATCTTTTTCATCCGCATCTTCTAATTCTAAAGGCAGATGATCAATAATCCTTTCCAGGTCCTTGTGGTTAATGATCTCCTCATCAATTACACGCGCCATTTTTTGGCTGGCAGGCGTTTGGAGCAGATTATAGCGACGCATGGACTTTAAGAGCCCCAGGAGCAGCATCTCCCAGGTAGTCATCGGCTGCTGCTTTGCTGTTGCCGATTCAGCCGAAGAATCGAGAAAGGCAAACGGGATTTGCGCAAACGCTTCATCACGGGCAATGAAAGCTGCCATCCAATCGGTGTCAAAAGAAAAATCAAAAACCGTTGGGTTGGCAATGATCTCTTGGAGAAGATGGCTATCGTAGAGCTTAAAAGCCGCCTGTGTATCCAAAATGCCACGGGAAAATACAGCCTGTCCGATCATGCGCTGCATGTGACGCAAATTTTTGATGCCGATACCCCAACGGGCGCTGTCTTTAACCAGTACCGAATCAGGATGCCTGCGGTTGCCAAGTACGACCCTTATGCCGTCTTGTATAAACGGCCTTAGCAAAAGGCCTATTTGCCCTAAATGCACGGAATTGTCCGCGTCGGTATAGATAACCGCGTCCGCGCCATCCGCTATTGCCTGGCTGCAGCCCAGAATAATCGCGCCCGCCTTTCGCGAATCATCGACCGAGGCGAGACTGCGCAGCGGGCCTGAAGAGGCAGGCAGATGTTCGGCCAGAAACATAATCCGGATTTTATTCTCCCGATTATACGTGGACGCAATTTCGCGGGCCACTTGACCGCTGCCATAAGGGCAGCCATCATCAACAGGGTAAAGGGTCCAATCGACAGCGGTGTCCCTGCATATCCAATCTAGTTGACGGATTTTGTTGCGCAGTGAATCTTCACCATGCGGATTGGCATTACTTTTCGGCTGCAGGCGGTTTTGTTCACCCCACATGGCAAAGACAACGCCAACTTTTAGCGGTCGGTCGTTTTGCAAAAGAAAGGAACGCGAACTCACCAATTTGGCGGCTATTCTAAATTCCAGGGGGGCAGTTGGCCGACGTGACATTTCTACCACATCGGCAATCTCAATATTTCTATCAAGAATCGCATTGGATAGCTTCAGCAATTTCGTCTGGTGGCCAGGCTCTGTTAAATCAAAGTCTTCTTTGGCCTCGGCCATTAATGGCTCAAGATGGTTTATGGTGCCCTCCATGCTTTTTGTACTAAGGGTTTATCGTCCGTTTTTTCCGGAAAAGCGGGCATTTCCAAAAAGTTGGCCACAATCCGGCGCGCTTCAATTGTCTGGAGCTGCCTAATAAATCCATGCAATCCCCGGCCATCCATGATGGACAGTTTTTTGACCATCCGGATACAGGCGTCTCCATCCGTCATGTGAAAAAATGCATTGCCGTTCTCTGCAGGGTCTTCACCCCTGTCCGTCAAGTTTTGCCATCAGGTCTTTACGAAGATCCTTTTTAAGAATCTTGCCTACCGGGTTGCGCGGTATCTGATCACATATTTCCAGCCGTTCCGGATGTTTGTACCGGGCCACGCCCTTTTCGTTCAACAGGGCGGTCAGCTCCTCCAGGCTCACCGCCTGATCCGGGGCGGCCACCACATAGGCGCACATGCGCTCACCCAGCTTCTCATCGGGCATTCCCACCACTGCCGCCTCCTGGACCTTGGGGTGGGAAAGCAGGTGGTTTTCAATTTCCTGGGAGCTTATGTTGTATCCCCCCCGGATGATGATATCTTTGGCGCGCTCAAAAAAGGAGATGCAGTGGCCCTCACGGATCTCAAACAGATCGCCGGTCCGGAAAAACCCGTCTTTTGTAAAACTTCTTTCCGTTACCTCCGGGTTTTTATAATAGCCCGAAATCAAACCCGGCCCCTTATATACAAGTTCCCCAACTTCACCCGGTTCGGTGAGCTCTTCGTCACCAGGCCCCAGGATCTTGACCTCCACAAGCTTGCTGGCCCTGGAACTCCAGCTCGATCCCGGCTTGCCCCATTGGGGAAAGT
>P_1C_Sed_2_UnCtyDRAFT_1000191_pt1 | contig 19118 bp, 16 predicted proteins | sample Pon1CUnioCityCA_4_FD_10229 | JGI IMG/M metagenome (IMG submission 10229) | reverse complement strand
CCGGAAACTGGTCGGAGTCCGAATCACGTTGCGGTCGACGAGACTGTGATCCAACTCGACGATGAACGATATTGGCCGTACGCTGCTGTCGGGGCTGACTCAAACGATCTGCTACATACACGGCTTGAACCGACGAGACATAACGCTATCGCAGATCGGTTTTTCGCGGGGCTACGTAATTCTATGTTGCAGTGATTATGGATGGGTCTGCTTGTACTCGTTAACCAACGCTTGCATCGACTCACGAGCATCGCCGAAGAGCATGAGCGTGTTGTCCTTCGTAAACAGCGGGTTGGAGATCCCGGCGTAGCCGGGACTGAGACTGCGTTTATTGACGACGACCGTCTCTGCTTCCCAGACGTTCAGGACCGGCATCCCCGCGATCGGACTGTCTTCCCCCGAATAGGCGGTCGGGTTCACCACGTCGTTCGCCCCGGTCACGAGGACGAGGTCGGTCTGCGAGAACGCCGGGTTGATGTCCGAGAGCGCTTCCAGCTGCTCGTAGGGGACGTTCGCCTCGGCCAGCAAGACGTTCATGTGGCCTGGCATCCTGCCCGCGACCGGATGGATGCCGAAGGCGACCTCGATACCGTCTCCCTCCAGGAGCCTCGCGAGTTCAGCAACGGCGTGCTGAGCTTGCCCGACGGCCATCCCGTATCCCGGGACGATAACGACGCGACGGGCCGTCTCGAGGAGCATCACCACCTCTTCCGGAGACGTCGTCATGACGTTCCCCTCGTAGATGTCCGCCCCGTCTTCTCCCGTCGTCCCGCGCGGTCCCCCGTACTTGCTGAAGAGGACGTTCCTGAGCGAGCGGTTCATCGACCGGCACATGATCACCGTCAGGATGATCCCCGAGGCCCCGACGAGCGTCCCGGCGATGATGAGCACGCTGTTGTTCAGAACGAATCCCGTCGAAGCGGCCGCCAGCCCCGAACAGGCGTTCAGCAACGCGATCACGACTGGCATATCCGCCCCACCGATCGGGATGACCAGCAGCACGCCGAGGAGTGACGCCACCGCGAGCAACACCCAGTACGGTGTTACCCACGCGCCAACGTCTAGGAGGCCGAACAGGGTCGACTGCGTGACCAGCGCCAGCCCGACCACCACCGCGAGAAGCAGCGTCCCGACTTTGGCTCCGTTCTCACCGGGATATCGAATCGGGTCTTCGAACACGCCGTGTAGTTTCCCGGCTGCGACGAGGCTTCCGCAGAACGTGACTGCCCCGACGAGACCCGTAACCGCTGCTGCACCCGTCACGGTTCCCGTGAGCCCACTCGTCGGGCCGGCCGCACCGACCCGATCGACGAGTTCGGCGCCCGCCACGAGCGCGGAGGCTCCCCCGCCGAAGCCGTTGAACAACCCGACGAGCTGAGGCATGTCCGTCGTCTCAATGGACAGTGCCAGCCAGGTTCCGATACCCGTCCCCACGAGAAGCGCAGTCACCAGTATCAACGGGGAGAGAATCTCGAACCAGAGCACGGTGACTCCCACGGCGAGGGCCATTCCGGCAGCCGAAATGAGGTTCCCTTGCTTCGCCGTCCGCGGATGCGTCAGCTTCCGGAGACCGAGGATGAATAGAATCCCGGAGACGAGGTACACGAACGAGAGCGTGTCGGGGGGAAGGCCACTCACGAGTCCAATCATCGATCAGTCCCCCCGACGGCGGCCGAAGTTTCGGAGCATCTTGTGACTGACGAGATAGCCGCCGACGACGTTGACAGTCGCCAATACCACTGCCAGGAAGCCGAGGACAGTCGTGAGGGTCGACTGCCCCGAGCCAGCGACGAGGACCGAACCGATGAGGGTGATCCCGGAGATAGCGTTCGTACTCGAGATGAGCGGTGTGTGGAGGGTCGCCGGGATCTTGGTGATAAGCTCGTAGCCGAGGAACCCTGCGAGGATGAACAGCGTCAGGTTCTCGATGAACGCCATCACTTCCACCTCCGGCGGTTACTCCCCATCGACACCACCTTCCCGGAGTGGCGCTCGAACCGTCCCGTCGTGCGTGAGGAGCGTGGAATCGACGATCTCGTCCGTGACATCGATCTCTAGCTCTTCGTCCGTGAGCAAGCCGTCGAGAAAGTTGGTGACGTTGTTCGCGACGAGCTGACTCGCCGTGTGAGACACTGTCGCGGGAAGGTTCGTCGGGCCGATGACCGTGACGTCGTCATAGACGGTCGTTTCTCCCGGCTGGGTTGGTTCGCAGTTGCCGCCTCCTTCCGCAGCGAGGTCGACGATCACGGACCCAGCGTCCATTCCCTCAATCATCGCTCTGGTGACGAGTGTCGGAGCGGAACGGCCGGGAATCGCAGCCGAGGTGATGACGACGTCCGCACTGCCGACTGCAGTAGTCATCGCCTCTCGCTGTTTACGGTAGAAGTCCGGGTCCTGTTCTCGGGCATACCCGCTCTCGGTGGCCGTCTCGACGGTTTCGAGTTCGAATTCGAGGAAGTCTGCGCCGAGACTCTCGACTTCCTCTTTAACAGCCGGTCGGATGTCGTATGCGTGTACTCGTGCGCCGAGCCGTTTGGCAGTCGCGATGGCCTGCAATCCTGCGACCCCAGCGCCGACAACGAAGACGTCAGCGGCCGTCACTGTCCCTGCGGCGGTCATCTGCATCGGGAACAGGCTCGGCAGGGTGTCCGCTGCCATCACTACCGCTTTGTACCCCCCAATGCTTGCCATCGAGGTCAGGACGTCCATACTCTGTGCCCGACCGATACGCGGGAGCAGTTCGAGGGCGAAGGCGCTGACACGACGCTCTGCGAGAACATCGAGCGTCTGATCAGTGATGTTGTACGGACCGAGCAGGCCGATAAGCGTCTGTCCTTCCCGATAGGGGTCCACTTGCGTGTCGGATAACGCACCCAAGGAACGAATTTGCAGAACGACGTCTGATAGATCAAAGACGCTCCGGCGACGTTCGACGACAGCACAGCCGGCATCGGCGTACTGTGTGTCGCTCCAGTCCGCACCCGTCCCCGCTCCGGCGGCAATCACCACCTCGTGGCCCCGATTGATGAGCCTCTGCGCGACTGGAGGCGTGAGTGCGACGCGGGTTTCGTCAGCAGCCGTCTCCCCCGGAACACCGACTTTCACCGTCATGCTTCGCTCAAACCGCCACGGCCGATATCCCGAAGTGTTGGCGGAACTCGATCCGTCTCCGGACTCATCGCCAACTTGTCCATCCGCCGTCGACGACGAGTGATTCGCCGGTCACGTAACTCGCAAGGTCGCTTGCGAGAAACGTTGCGGCTCCGGCGATGTCGTCCGGCTGTCCGTATCTCCCGAGCGGAACCATCTGCGTGAACTGCTGGGCCTGTTCGGCGGCTGCCTCTGGATCGGTCGTTTCGCCGCCGATCATCGTTTGAATCCCTCCGGGATGGATGGCGTTCACTCGGATCCCGTGTTCTCCGAGCTTGTGCGCCAGTGAGTAGGTGAACATCGTCAGTCCACCTTTCGACGCGGAGTACGTCGGCCAGTTCCCGTTTCCGAAGAGCCCCGCGATGCTGGAGATGTTGATAATCGTCCCACCGGTGTCGTTTTCCACGAGATGTCCGGCGGCGATCTGTGACCCGAAGTACGCGCCCTTCAGGTTGATATCCATCATCTGCTGGTACTCCTCTTCGGTCACCTCGAAGAAGTCATCAGCGTGCCAGATCCCCGCGTTGTTCACCATGACATCGATGCCGCCAGCCGCTTCTGCGGCCTCAATCGTTTCGGTCAGGTCCGATCGGCTTGTGACGTCGCACTCCACGTATACCGACGAGGTGTCAGTCTCCTCCTCGAGGAGTTCGTGGGTCGGGAGGCCCTCCTCTTTCGGCTCTTCTCGGACATCGGCCACGACGACCGCTTCGGCACCGTGCTCTGCGAACCCACGTGCGATACCCCGACCGATACCCGAACTTCCGCCCGTGACGACCGCCGTTTTATTGTCAAGAAGTGGCATGGAAACTTCACCAGTCTAACCATTACGAGCAGTCGAGTTAAATTCAGGGGGCTGTCCGTGACCCGACACGAACCGAGTCCTAACGGTGTGAGTGATTCGAACAGCGCTCGTGCAATCCAAGCTCATAGCCTCGCCAGAATCGCTGTTTCGCTTAACCGTTGGTTGTAGCGATTCTCCGTGCATTCCTGCGATAGTGACGACTGGAAGTCAGTCACAGATTTCGCCCACAACGCAGACACCGTGCCCGGACCGAGGCAAATCTTTAATGATCGTTGTCAGTAGTACTACGCATGCCAACGCTGACCGACATGGACCGCGAGCGGCTTCGGGCCGAATTTGACCGCCAGCTCGATGTCGGCTTACATCACGGGAGCCAACTAGCGGTCTACGTTGATGGAGAGCTCGTGGTTGATTTCGCCGGAGGCACGACCGCCCCCGAAGGTACCGAGACAACCCCCGAGACGCGACATCTGATCTTTTCGTGTACGAAGCCGTACGCAGGAGTCGGTCTCCATCAGCTCATCGAGCAGGGCGAAGCCGACTACGACGACCGGGTCGTCGATCACTGGCCGGGATTCGCTGATCCCGGAACGGCGAAAGCCGAGATCACGATCAAACACGTCCTCAGCCACACAGCGGGGATTCCCTACGGCGAGTTCGACGACCAAGCCGAGGACTGGGGCGACTGGGACGCCGTCGTAGCAGCGATGGAGGCGATAGATCCGGTCTTCGACCCGGGCGAGCAGCCGGCGTACCACACGTTCAACTACGGCTGGCTCGTTGGCGAGCTCATCCGACGACTCAGCGGCCAGCCGGTCGATGAGTACGTCGCCGACCACGTGTTCGAGCCACTCGGCATGGAGCAGTCCTCGATCGGACTTGACGCCGATGAGGAGAATGATGTCGCCACCCTCGCCGGCTTCGAGATGTACGACCGATGTCGCGACCCTGGCGAGGGGCTCGGCATCCCAGCCGCCGAATCCGCCGCGGCGTTTAACGATGACGCCGTGCGTCGTGCCGTGATTCCGGCTGCTAACGGGATCAGCACCGCCCGCGAGATGGCGCGGTTTTACGCCTGTCTGGCGAACGGCGGCACGCTCGACGGCACCCGACTGCTCGACGCCGACACCGTCGCACACGCAACCCAGACCCACGCTGAAACTGAGTCAGACGGCACGCTTTCCCGGCCGGCACGCTACGGACTCGGGGTCTGGACCGGCGGGCTCGCAAACGACATGTTCGGTTCGTATAGCCGCGAGCGCATGTTTGGCCATGCGGGGCTTGGCAGTATCTTCGGGTGGGGCGACCCGGAACTGAACGTTGGTTTTGCGTACGTCACCAACGGAATTCGGGAAGAATCCTGGGAACATGCGGCCCGCGTCAGTGGCCTGTCGGATGCGGTTCGGCTCGCGCTCTGTGAGTGAGCCGGCAGCCGGCCCACCCGGCTCCGTCGTGGGGTGACCCGCGACGAGTGCTCACCACGATAGTGCCGCGTCGTTCGAAGTGATCGTGGCTGCCAACAGCACTTGTCGAGCCAATAGACTAAACTATCCGCCAGGATGCACCGATCTGAGAGCGACTCCACACGGCGAGACAGTGCCACACGCCACACTCGCGGTGTGAATAGACTCGGAGAAGGCCCTCACCACGTGTGATTCCGCCTGCAGAATAGTGCGGGCCCAGCCTCAACGGCTCGCATTGGCCGGTGTGTCGATTGACACGCTCCTCGGCGGGTCGGCGACGCAGCGGTCTGTGCGTCCTCAGTTCCGATTATGACGATGGGCTCGGCGACGGCAGTTTCACCAGCGCTAGTGGCGGTGAACGTACATGTATGTATAACCTACACACGGCCAAATGGGCGAAAAACTCGTGTCGATTTCAACGACCCGAATTCCCTCGTCGAGCGCGCTGACAGCGTCGTCGAGATCCTCAATGTCTCTCGAACGCGACTCCTCATTGATGCCTTGGAAGGCGAACTTGAGGAGGTCGCGGCCGACGAGGAGTTCCGCCGACGGCTCAGTGACGCCTACTATGACGGCCGTATCGGGTACGACACTGTCGACGCTGTCCTTGGCCGTGAGGAAGCACTCCGGATGGAACTTGTGCGAGAATCGATGGCGGTGTTCAGATACGGTCTGAAAGGTGAGGCGGTGCGTTTTCAAAGTGGTTTATGCCCGAAAACGACCGCCTCAGCGGCTGTTTAGACGAGATCAACTTTGGGTTTGTGGAGCGAGAAGCAACACCGAGGCCGTTGACGAAGCTCAGTATTCAGCTCCAGTCGTCTGGACTATCGCTTTCGTATACTGTCTCGTTTCTTGAGATATTTGGTGTTGATCGAGTTCGATCGACCGTTCATAACCAGGTTCACAAAGCCGATATACAGCCGGAAACTAGTCGAAGTCCGAATCACGTTGCGGTCGACGAGACTGTGATCCAACTCGACGATGAACGATATTGGCCGTACGCTGCTGTCGGGACTGGCTCAAACGATCTGCTACATATACGGCTTGAAACGACGAGAAACAACGCTATCGCAGATCGGTTTTTCGCGGAGCTACGTGACAAATACGACGTCGATGACGCGATCTTTCTCGTCGGTGGTGCGGCTCCACTTCAGCGAGCTGTCGCAAACACGGCCTCGGTTTCAGATACGAACGACATGGAAATTGGAACAGCGCTAAAAGTATCGCTTGTGAGACAAAATACAGAACTACCCGTTTCTCAAACTGTTTCAGCAACGCCGAAGCAGAAACAGCAAACGAGTAACTTAAATCATTCGCCTTCGCGTGCAATCAGCTTATCTGAACACTACCCGACGGCGCCCGCCTCAACGAGTTCGCGGTCGATCTCCGGACCGACGCTCCCGCCGCTGACGACTGTGACTATTAGATCTCGCTCGCCCGCATCCGCAGCAGCGGCCAGCGCGGATGGGACGGCTTTCGGATGTCCCACGCTCCCGAACCCACTGACGAGGACGGTATCGTCGTCGCCGATCTCAGCCGCGGCGTCGGCCGCCGTGGTGGGCGTGAGGTCCCACTCGATGCGGTCGCCGCTCATTCGAAGTCCTCTGGCTGCGTGCCCACCCCCGCCGGCCAGCCCGGGGGCTGTGCGGCGGAAGGATCGGCGTAGTCGCGCTTGAGGACCATCGGTGTGCGCTCCAGCGAGAGCACCAGATCGTCGTCCTGGTTGTAAGTTCTGAGCTCGGTGGTGACCATGCCGACGCCGTCGCGGCTCTCGGACTCCCGTTTCGAGAGCACCTCGGACTCCGCGAACAGCGTGTCTCCGTGGAAGACGGGTGCGTGGTGTCTGATATCATCGTACCCGAGGTTCGCGGTCGCATTCATCGACACGTCGACCACGCTCATCCCCACCGCGAGCGCGATGACGAACGTCCCGTTGACGAGTCGTTCGCCGAACTCTGTCTCGGCCGCGTACGCCTCGTTGAAGTGCATCGGGTTTACGTTCATCGTGATGTTTGTGAACCATACATCGTCCGTCTCTGTCACGGTGCGTCCGTAGGGGTGTTTGTACACCTCACCCACACCGAAGTCCTCGTAGTAGCGTCCCTGCCAGCCGGTTTTGAGTCGTCTGTCGGCCATCAGTAGGCCCTCGGTAGCCCGAGTACTTTCTCGCCGATGTAGTTCAACGCGAGTTGCTGGGTGATCGGTACCAGCCGTGTGAGCCGTGCCTCCCGGAAGTAACGCTCCACGTCGTACTCACGGGCGACGCCGAAACCGCCGTGGGTTTGGACTGCGGCGTCCGCGGCGTCGAAGGCGGCCTCGGCCGCGAGGTACTTCGCCATGTTCGCACGGGCGCCGACTGCTTCAGCCTCTGCGGTGTCGCCCGCGTCGCGCGCGGCGCCGTACACCATCCCTTTCGCGGCCTGTACGTGAGCGTGCGCCTCTGCGAGGGGGTGCTGGATCGCCTGGTTCGCACCGATTGGCCCGCCGAACACCTCGCGGGCGTTCGCGTACTCCACGCCTGCCGCAACGGCAGCCTCGCCGAGGCCGACGCACTCGGCCGCAATGGCGAGCCGCTCCTCGTTGAGTCCGTCGAGCATTTGGTAGAATCCGCGTCCCTCTTCACCGATCAGGTTTTGTGCCGGGACTTGGAGGTCCTCGAAGAACAGCTCGTAGGAGTGGACGAAGTTGCTCGCGGTTTTGTCGATCTTTTCTATCTCTAAGCCGCCCTGCTCGTAGGCGTCCTCAAGATCAACGAGTAACATCGAGAGCCCGCGGGTCCGCTTTTCAACCTCCTCGCGCGGTGTCGTCCGCGCCATCAGGATGAGGTAGTCGCTGGCGTCGACCCTGGATATCCATATCTTCTGGCCGTTCACCACGTAGTTGTCGCCGTCGGCTTCCGCGCTCGTCTGGATGGACGTGGAGTCAGATCCCGCGTTCGGCTCCGTGAGGCCGAACGCTTGGATCGAGGTCTCGCCGCGCGCGACCTCTGGGAGGAGGTCCGCCTTCAGCTCCTCGCTTCCATACTTCACTAGTGGGACGGAGTTGTAGATCGCGCCGTGGACGGCCTGTGCAGCGCTGAAGCCACCACCGGAAGCTGCGATCTCCTCCAACATCACCACGACCTCGTTGGTTCCCATGCCGGCGCCGCCGTGCTCCTCCGGGAGGAGGGCTCCGAACCACCCTCCTTCGGCCAGCGCGTCCACAAACTCCTGCGGGTACTCGCCCTGTGCGTCCTTCTCGCGCCAGTACGCGGCGTCGAAGTCGGAACAGATGTCCCGGATCGTTTCGCGCACGAGGTGCTGTTGGTCGGTCAGTGCGACCGTATTTGTCTGAACCATCTATCGACCAGTAGAATAGCTGGGTTTTTAATTAAAGATACCGGTGCGGTTAACGCCGGGATGCGGTCCACGAATACGACCGCCGCACGCACGGTGCCGTCGAGCCTGTTATCGGTATATCCCTCGGCTGCCGGGTCAGAAGTGACCAGCGAAGACGGTGTCGAATAGTACGCCGATCGTGACCCCGATCGTCAGATTACCGCAACCTCAAATAACCGGCAAGTTTAATAAAAAGTCGCACATTTATTTCATCGTGTCTCGTACTTCAAGTTCACTCTCACAGACTGATGTAGAGGTTCGAAATATCGGCGGAATAGACGAGGCCACGGTGACGCTGCCGCCGGGTGTCTCTGTGCTCACCGGCCGCAACGCGACAAATCGGACCTCTTTCTTACAAGCGCTCATGGCCGGCCTGGGAAGCGAGCGGTTGTCGTTGAAAGGCGACGCTGATGAGGGATCTGTGACGCTGGAGATAGGCGACAACACGTACACCCGGACCCTGACACGGAGCGGGTCCGGTGTCGTGTTCGGCGGCGATCCGTATCTCAACGATCCCACCGTTGCGGACCTGTTTGCGTTTCTGCTCGAAAACAACGAGGCCCGCCGCGCCGTCGCTCGTGGCGACGACCTCCGAGAGATTATCATGCGTCCGATCGATATCGAGCGCATCGAGGCGGAACTCGAGGGGTGCAAGCGGAAGCGTGATGACGTCGAAGCGCGGATCGAGGAGCTCGACGAGCTCGAACGAGAACTCCCCAAGCTCGAAGCAGACCGAGAGGAGACAAGGGCGGAACTGGAAGCGGCCCGGGAGACACTCGAGTCGAGGCAATCGGAGCTCGAGGGTCTCGACGCGGGCGTCGAAGAGAGTCGTTCACAGAAGAAGGAGCTCGAAGCGGCGTTCGACCGCGTCCGTGACGCGCGCTCGGCGCTCGAAGACCTCGAGTTTGATCTCGAGACCGAACAGTCAACGATCGACCAGCTCGAGGCGGAGCGTGCGGAGCTCGAGGGGACACTCGAAGGGAGCGAAGAGGTCTCTGAGAACCCAGACAGGTTGGCTGGCCGGGTTCAGGAGCTCCGGGAGCGAAAGCGATCGCTCGACGAGACCGTGAACGAACTCGACAGCGTCATCAACTTCAACCAGGAGATGCTTGACGGCGACGGGATCGACCTCACGGAGGCGGACGACCCGACCGAGATGCTCGTTGCTGACGCCCAGACGACTTGTTGGACCTGTGGGTCTGAGGTCGACACGAATCAGATCGAAGACACGCTCGATCAGCTTCGAGAGCTCCGGTCAAAAAAGCTCGATGAGCGTAACGAGATCCGTGCCGAGATCAGCGACGTGACCGACAGGCAGTCCGCTATCCACGAACGAAAAAACGAGCGTGAACGTGTCGAACAGCGGCTACAGGAGATAGAGACCGAACTAACGTCGGCTCGGGAACGAGCCACCGATATCGAAGACCAGATTGCCGATCAAGAGGAGACGGTCGCCGAACGCGAGGCAGCGGCAGAGGATATTGACGTCTACAGCCACGACGAGACGCTCGAACTCCACCGCGAAATAAATGGGANCGAACTGCGTATCGAGCGGTTGGAGTCCGACCTCGCGGAGATCAACGACGAGGTGGATGACCGCGAGGAAGCGGTCGCTGAGCGGGACGAACTCGTCGCAGAGCGCGACGAACTTGCCGATCGGCTTGTCGANCTCCGTACGCGGGTCGATCAGATCGAACGGGAGGCCGTCGATGCGTTCAACGAGCAGATGTCGACGGTGCTCGACATCTTGGAGTACGACAACCTCGATCGGGTCTGGATCGAGCGCCGCGAGACGGAGGTCCGTGAGGGTCGACGGAAGGTCGCGAAGACGCGCTTCGATTTGCATATCGTCCGGTCGGCGTCCGACGGGAGCGCGTACGAAGACATAGTCGAGCATCTCTCCGAGAGCGAGCGCGAGGTCATCGGCCTCGTGTTCGCGCTCGCGGGCTATCTCGTTCACGACGTGTCAGAAACGATGCCGTTCATCCTGCTCGATTCGCTCGAAGCGATCGACTCCGACCGGATCGCTCGCGTCGTCGAGTTCTTTAGCGCGCATACAGATCATCTCGTGACGGCGCTGTTGCCCGAGGACGCCGAAGCGCTCACCGACGAGTACGCGTACGTGGAGAGTATCGAATAACGAACTGTATCGTCTCACTAATCTCCCAGAAGCAATTACATACATAGAGGTGTAATTGATAGGGCGCAATCGGCGGTCCGCCAAACACGAACGGGGGCTGGCGGACGACAGTCGATCGCGTGATAATTCGCCGTCGAAGACGGCCTCTGGGACGAAGCGAACGGGATTCTGGACCGGTGATTCGTCTCGGTCCGGTTCTCATATGTTGAATGCCGTTGTACGGGAATCGTACAACGAAGCGTCGCACTGTCCCGCTCGTTGTCTGAATATCCTCAACAAATCCGGGGAAAATTCGAGACGCATCTACAGATGCCGTCCGTGCGAGTGTCGACGACCGATCGAATCTCGTGGTCTCCACCGACAGTCGACACAAGTGAAGTCCCGTAATGCGGGATTCAATTCGAACCTGGATCTGTCTCGGCTCTGCCCCGTTTCTATCAGGAGTATTTGAGGTTCAGTTCGACCTCGTTTGCGGCGCCCATAAGTAGGTCAGGGAGCTCCTCTCGGAAGTACGCGTCCCGAAACCGGTGTGCCGGTCCCGAGACGCTGAACGCACCGAGGATAGACCCATCGCCGTCGCGAACGGGGACACCGACCGCACGAAGACCTTCGGTCGATTCCTCGTCGTTGTACGCATATCCGCGTTCACGAATCGCTTTGAGTTCGGCCCGGAGTGCGTCGGAATCAGCTATCGCGTTTTCTGTCGGTCCGTCGAGGGCCGTACCGCGGAGTATCGTCTCGATCCGTTCAGGCGGGAGATGCGCGAGGATAGCCTTTCCTGCCGCGCTCACGTGGAGCGGCCCGCGCTTCCCGAGTGTCGCGTCCGTTTTGACGCCACTCGGACCGGAATACGTGTACACGTACACCCGCTGCGCGTTTTCTTCTACCATGAACTGGACGCGTTCGCCGGTGAGGTCGCTCAGCTGCTGAACCTTCCGATCGATTATCTCCGATGTGAACAGCCGATCTCGCGTCCGACCGCCGTACGTGAGAAACAAGAGACTGAGGGAGTACAAACCCGACGTATCGACGACGTACCCTTGCTCACGAAGCGTTGTTAAGTGCCTGTGGACTGTGCTCTGACTCCGGTCGACGGCCGTTGTAATCTCTTCCATCGACGCCTCCTCTCGCTCGTGGAGAAACTCCACGATATCGAGGGCCGTCTCGACGGATTTGACAGTCGACCTCGCCTTGCCGCTGTCGGTGTCGCCGCTCCTACCTTCGGGTCCGGTTCCGGCGTTGGCGTTTCTATCGCTCATGGCTGATATTTCGAGATGCATATATAAAAACCCGCGATGCGGGAACAACTGAGACGTAACGTGGCGCTTGTCGGTGGTCCCGCGTAGATATTTCTACGTGAGGGACTCGGCTGCCTGCTCAGCGGCGATCCGTCCGAAAACCGCGCCGTTCGCGAGCCCAGTGCCGCCGGGGTAGTTGTCGAAAAATAGCCCGCCGGTGGTGTTACCGGCGACGTACAGCCCTGGAATCGGTCGATCGATTGTATCGAGGGCACGGGCGCGGTCGTCGGTCGCGGCGCCGCCGAAGCCGAACGTGATCCCGCCGGTGACGCGGTATCCATGATACGGCGGTTCATCGATGGGGAGCGCCCAGTTGCTCTTCATAGGCTCAACGCCGTCTGTTGCGTTTCCGTCGAGGATCTCCGGGTCGAACTCATCCGGGTCCGTGCCCGAATTGAACGCAGCAACGGTCGCGTCCCCGCGCTCTGGTCGGCTACAGCCGAGTTCGGAGAGCACACCGGCGACAGTGTCTCCGGAGACCCAGCCACCGGGACCGGTGGCGCGCATGTGTTCTTTGAGCGGATCGTCGATGATGATGTACGCCTCGTGGTTTGGTTGCTCGAAAATGATTCTCCCGAGCTTCGCGTACGTATGAGCGCGGGCGTCTTCGCCTTCGTCAAAGAATCGCTTTCCCTCGTCGTTGATCAGCACGCCGTATTGATACCCGTCGACGCGGTTCGCGCCGCCCTCGTATTTTGGTGCCGCGCTGTCGATGAGCGCCATGTGAGCGCCGCCCCACTGTCCGGTCGCACGTCCCCCTGCGTCGAGCACCATCTCGATTCCCTCCCCCGTGTTGTACCGGCTACCGCGGACCGTCATCGCGTCGTACTCGGGGCCGTAGTATCGGGTCCGGCGCTCCTCGCTCGATTCGTATCCACCGGCAGCGACGATGACTGCGTCGGCACGAAGCTCCACGAGACCCTCGTCTGCCCGCGCTCGAATCCCCGAAACCGTTCCGGCCTCGAAGAGGATCTCCCGCGCCTCGGTGCGGTATCGGAACGTCGCTCCCGCGTCCTCCGCTGCGCCGACGAGCGCGTCAACTAATTGAGGGCCGTCGAAGAACGTCCGTGCAGCGGTGTAGCCGACGTTGAGCGGCTCCATGTCCCACTCGACGCCAAGCTCGGTGAGCCACTCGACCGTCGGGCCGATCTCCTCGACGATTGCGCGTGCGAGCGCGTCGTCGGCCCGGCCGTTCGTCTGGCCCATAATGTCTCGATAGAAATCGTCCGGCGAGTAGTCGTCGATCGCGAACTCATAGCCGAACTGCTGGAGATCACACTCGGTCGAGGCGACGCGGAACGACTCGCTGTATCGCGTGTGCCCTCCTCGCTTGTCCTTCGGTGACTTCTCCAAGACCGTCACGTCGAGACCGAGTTCGGCTGCGCGGTTTGCCGCGGCCAGCCCGCCGATCCCACAGCCGACGACGACCACATCCTGGTCGGTAGCAAGCGTCATACGTACGCGAATCGCAGACGGGAGCGGCTATAGCTGTTGCGGGTGAACCGAACCGAAAGCGCCTCCGGCTACCGGAGCGCCTCTAGGCCGTTCACGTACCGGTAGTACGCCGACCCGATCATGATCGGTCTGACGGTGCGGCCGATCGAGACCCGTTCAACGTCGATCTCTTCGTCCTCATCGGCGTCGCGGAGAATTGCTCCGACCGACATCGTTCCTTTCGGATGGCCGATGGTCGTCCACTCCTCGTCGGGATTCCGGACGAACTCGTTGGCGATGGTTCCGGGAATGCGCGCGGCCGCGCCGAGACAGAGCCCGCTGGTCATTGCGTACGCGTGGTGGGGGTCCTGCATGCTGATGACGCGGGCGGTGATGTCAATGTCGGCGGCGTCGACGTGGCGGTCGACGGAACAGTCGTACGACTGCGGTTCGGAGACGACGGCGAGATGCGGGAAGATCGGGTACTCCGTCTCCGCATCTGCCGGGTCGTCGACGAGCCCGAGTTCGACGCACGCCGCCCCGCGGATGCGCTCGAACCGGTCAAGCAGCCCCTCCGTGTTTCGCATCTCTTCCGGTAGCTCCGTCCCCGTCATGCCGACGTCCTCGGCCCGGACGTACACGATGACGTTCGTCACGTCTACGAGGGAGACGTCGAGCGATTCGCCCTCGACCTCGATCGTATCGACGACGTTGCCAGTCGGGAGGGCCGAGTCGAGCACGCCCCCCGCCGGATCGAGAAAGTGCGAATCGACGCGCGCCCCCGTTCCCGGCACGCCGTCGATATGGTAGTCGCCGTATATCCGCGGGACGCCGCTTTCCGTCACCGGGACATCCTGTTCGATCCGTCCGTCGGCGTTCGTGTTGTAGAGTGTGACCGTCGTCGTCGGGTGTGTGACCTCGACGAGCCCCTCGCGGATCGCGAACGCTCCGACGGCAGCGGTGAGGTTTCCGCAGTTGCCGCCCCATTCGATGACGGGGTTTTTGACGCCGACCCCGCCGAAGGTGTACTCCACGTCGGCGTCATCGCGGTCGGTCGGAGACACCATCATGATCTTGCTCGTGTGCGAGTGCGACCCGCCGATGCCGTCCACTTGGAGGGGATCTGGAGATCCGAACAATTCGAGGAGAAACGCCTCGAACAGCTCGTGACCGGGCTGTATCGGAAGGTCTTCTTTCCGAACGAAGAGCCCCTTGCTCGTCCCGCCTCGCATCAACAGGCCGTCGACGTGACCCTGTAACTCGCTGTCACGACTTGTGTTCATAACGGTGTATGATACCGATACGGGACATATAGCTCTACCTTCCGGAGCCGGATATTGCCGACTACCCCGGGACGAACACCGGGGGAGGAGCCCGTTTCCGAGGAGGCGACGGTGGAGCTGCGTCCGCAGAGTACCGCGGTGCATGAGTATATATCACCCCGGCGCGGACTGTGTGGTATATGTCACCAAAGATTACCGCCGGGGTCGTCGGGCTTGGACACATGGGCGGTGCAATGGCCCGGAACCTGGTCGATTCCGGATACGAGACGGTCGGGTTTGACCTGAGTGAGGATGCGCTGGCGGCCGCCGTCGATCACGGAGTGACACCTGCCGAGTCGACGGCTGATGTCGCGACGCGGGCGGATATCCTCATCACGAGTCTGCCGACCCCGTCGATCGCTGAGGAGGTGTATCTCGGTGAAGGCGGCGTCGCGGAAGGCGCGACCGACAGTCTCGTTGCGTTGGAGATGAGCACCATTTCGCCGGAAACGACCCGATCGATAGTGGCGGAATCCGAACTCACACTCCTCGACGCGCCCGTGAGCGGCGGTCCGGAGAAAGCGCGGAGCGGCAAACTCACGGTGATGGTCGGAGGTGAGCGCGAGACGTACGAGCGCGGCGACGTACAGCGCCTACTGGAGGCGCTCGGCGATGACGTGTACCACCTTGGCGACCTCGGTGCCGGTCACACGACGAAGCTGTTGAACAATCAGATCGGTTCGGTGGTGAGGGCCGTATCACTGGAAGCAACTGCCGTCGCCGCTGTTCAAGGAGTCGATTGGGAGCCGTTCATGCAGGTCGTCCGGCACTCTAGCGGCTCTTCCTACCAGTTCCGCAAGCGGATTCCGCGGGTGCTCGGTCGGAACTTCGAGCCGGGCTTTTCGACGAGCAACACCCGGAAGGACATCCGGCTCGCGCTGGATATGGCGGACGCCGTCGACGCACCGACGCCGATCACGAGTACGGTCCACGAGCTCTACAAGCGCGCGGAGGGCGAGGGGCTCGGGGAGGAGGACAGCGTCTCGATCGTCAAGCTGTTCGAGGGTACCACCGGCGTCCCCGTCGAGTCAGAAGAGCGGTTCGACGACGACTATCTCGACTGGAAGGAGATCTGACTCGACGAGACACAGCGGCGAGACGAACGGAAGGTGGACAGACTGACGGGGATGGGCCGGAAGGAGAGATCGGAACGAGCGGTCTGGGGCGGACATTTCACCGATCGGCTCCTGCCGGGGAATGTTTATACACTAACCGAACGTCCCGATCGACGATGATCGAAGTACCCGAACCATTCGAGTTCGATTACTCGCCAACGGGGATAGTGTACGGGCGGGGCTGCGTCGGGAAACTCGGCGACGTCCTAGACCGTCACGGTGTCGAGCGAGCAATGGTTGTCACGGGGTCGAACGTCGGCGCGAACCGAGACGTGATGGGTCCGATCGAGGAGGGGCTCGGCGATCGGCTCGTCGCCGTCTTCGACGAGACGACGCCCGAGAAGTACTTGAAAACGGTGCTTGATGGCGTGGAGTTGATGGCGGAATGCGACGCGGACGTGCTCGTCGGGGTCGGCGGCGGGAGTTCGTTGAACGTCACGCGTGCGATGTGCGCCATCGCGCCGCTCGGCTGGTCGCGCGAGCGTGTGGTCGAAGCGGTCGTGTCGACGCGCGACGTGCCGTCCCCAGAGGAGGAGGAGGCGCTCGTCCCGAACGTGGTCGTCCCGACGACGATGCCCGGTGCAGACGTCTCCGCAGGCGGGAGCGTGTTCGTCGCCGCTGCGGACCTACCTTCGGATGCGGCCGTGTCCGGCCGGATCGACGCGACCATCTCCGACCCACGGCTGATCGCGGAAGCGAACGTGTACGATCCGGACCTGTATGCGACTACGCCGACTGGACCGCTCGTCTCCTCCGCCATGAACGGGTTCGACAAAGGGATCGAAACCCTGTATTCCAGCGAGTCGACACCGATTGCAAACGCCCACGCGATAAAGGCGCTCCAACACTACCGCGCCGGCCTCCCGAGCCTCGTCGAGGCGACACCCGACGACGTGGCGTACGATCACGCCGTATTAGCCACGGTCCTCGTCCAGTACGGTCGGAAGACGAACATTGTCCACACGTTCGGCAACGGGATCTCGTTGCATTACGATGTGCAACAGGGTGCGGTCCACAGTATCGTCGTCCCGCACGTGCTCCGGTATGTGTTCGACGCGGCGTACGCTCACCGCCACAGGATAGCGGAGGGGCTCTCGATCGACGTCGAGGGGATGGACGACGACGCTGTCGCCGAGGCGATAATCGACGAAGTGCTCGTCGTCCGCGACGCGCTCGGGCTCCCGCGTCGCCTCCGGGAGATTGACGGAATGGAGCGGGATCACTTCGAAGCGGTCACCGAGGACATCCTTAATAACCACAAGCATGCGCGGAATCCTCCGGGTATCGACCCGACCGTCGAGGATGTCGTCACCGTCCTCGAAGCCGCGTGGTGACGGCCGAGGGGGAAACGGTCGACGCTGACGATGGCGGACTGGCGAACGCTTCCTCACGACCGCGGGCGATCCAACTCCGGTCGCCGACCGTCGGCGACCGCCTCGACCGCGGCGCGGTGTTCCGGATCGGTGACGCACTCCCACTGCTTTTCGTGTGCCGCCGCGCAGTACTCGGCGAACGACCGTTTCGTGTCGACGAGCGCTTTCGTGTTTCTGACTGCGGTCGCGGGCTTGTCCCGGATTTCGTTCGCAAGACCGCGAGCGACCCGCACGAGTTCGTCGCCGGGAACTACGTCGACGACGAGCCCTAGATCCTCGGCGTCAGCGGCGGTGATGTCCCGGCCTGTGAGCAGATACTCCTTCGCCTTGCTCTCGCCGATCAGCCGCGGGAGCGTCCACGCCCCCCCGTCTCCGGGGACCAGGCCAATGTTCACGAACTGCTCACGGAGGAACGCGTCTTCGGCCATCAGTCGGAGGTCACAGGCCAACGCGAAGTCACAGCCTGCCCCGACCGCGGGACCGTTCACTGCTGCGATGGTCGGTTTCTCCCCGAACAGGAGCTGACGGTTGACGTACTGGACTGCCCAGAGATGCGCCCCGTAGGTTGCGGCATTCTCGCGATCTTCTCGGCCGTCCATGTTCGAGACGTCAGCCCCACTACAGAACCCGGCTCCATGCCCGGTGAGGAGGATGACGTAGACGTCTTCGTCCGCTTGCGCGTCGAGTAGGCGCTCGTTGAGCGCGGCGAGCATGTCGCCGTCGAACGCGTTGTACGTCGCGGGTCGATTCAGGGTGATCTCCGCGCGTCCCTCGATAACCTCGTAAATGATGCCGTCGCTTCGCGGTTCGCCTTCGGTCATACCCGTCGATCCACGGGGGAGGTATTAAATGGCCAGTCCGGGAGGCCGCGGCTGCAGTGCGACGGTGGGCGATCACTCCCCGGTACGGAGTCGCCCCAGTTCCTCCGGGCCGTAGCCGGCGATTTCCGCGAGCACCTCTTCGGTGTGTTCGCCGAGCAACGGGGCTTGCTCGACGGTCGGCTCCGCGACGCCCTCGAACTTGATCGGCATCCCCGGAACCGGCACTTCGGGGCGTCCCTCGCCCTGGTTCGGGAGGCGATGAATCATCCCTCTGGCCGCGAGGTGCTCGTCGTTGATCACGTCCTCGACGGTCTGGACGGGAGCACAGGGGACGCCGTCGCCGAGGAGCGTATCGACGACCTCGTCGGTGTGTCGCCCGTCGAGCCACGCCTCAATCTCGGTATCGACCGTCTCTCGTCGTTCAGCGCGCGCGGCCTTCGAGTCGTACCCCTCGACGCCGACGAGATCCTCGCGGTCGATTCGCGTCGCAAGCGCCTCCCAGTGGCGTTCGGAGATGCAGATGATCGCGACGTAGCCATCCTCGGTGGAATAGACGTTGTACGGCGCGATGGCGAGCCCCGAGTGTTGGTTCCCCGTTCGGGGCGGTGCCTCAGACCGAGAGACGTGCGCGGAGACGGGTGAGGTGAGCGTCGGGTACATGCAGTCGTACATGCCGACTTCGACATAGCGACCCTTTCCGGTCCGGGTGCGCTCGAACAGCGCGCTCGTGATCCCGAGAGCGAGGTGGACCGCACCGAGGAAGTCGCACACGGCGGGCCCCGCCTTGACCGGGTCACCGTCGGGAAAGCCCGTGGTATGG
>P_1C_Sed_2_UnCtyDRAFT_1000190_pt1 | contig 19160 bp, 17 predicted proteins | sample Pon1CUnioCityCA_4_FD_10229 | JGI IMG/M metagenome (IMG submission 10229) | reverse complement strand
GAGCCATGCCACCGGAATCCGCGAGAAAGTCAGCCCCATGGCGCGGGCGGCGATTGCGGCAGGTGCCGACGGCCTGATGATCGAGGTGCACAACGATCCGGACCGGGCCACCTCGGACGGCGCACAGAGTCTATATCCCAGACAGTTCGGACAACTGATGCGCGACATTTACGTCATTGCCCCGGTCGTCGACAAACAGCTGGATTTTGGCTACCTGGACAAAGCCCGGGCGGTTGATCACATAGAAGCCGCGGACGACGGCAAAGGACAAAAGGCCGCCTTTCTCGGAGAAATCGGAAGCTACAGCCATAAGGCCTGTATCCAGTTTTTCGGCGCCCAGGTCACCCCCAAGGCGGTCGATTCCTTCAAATCCGCCTTTGAGGCGGTAAAAGAAGGCAAAACTCATTTCGGCATCATCCCCCTGGAAAACTCTCTGGCCGGCAGTGTGCATGAAAACTATGATCTGCTGCTGGAATACGACCTGCGCATTGTGGGGGAGATCATGCTTCGGATCAAGCACAACCTGATCGGGCATCCGGAGGCGGAAATCAGCGGCCTCAGGCGCATCTATTCCCATCCCCAGGCATTTCAACAGTGCAGGCAATTCCTGGAACAGCATCCGGAATGGGAAACCATATCGGTCAGCGACACGGCCCGGGCAGTGAAATACATAAAGGAGGCAGGTTCAAGCTCGGACGCGGCCATTGCCGGACTCGATGCAGCCGACACCTACGGCATGGCCGTCCTTGAGGAAGGCATTGAAACCAACCCCAGAAACTTCACGCGCTTTGTTGTCATCAGCCCACATCTCCTTGACAGCGGAGACAAGCAGAAATCCTCCCTGATCTTTTCCACCGGCAACCAGCCCGGCTCCCTGTTTGAAGCCCTGAAAATATTCGCCGACAACGGGATCAACCTGGTCAAGCTGGAATCCCGGCCTATCCACGGAAAACCCTGGGAATACATGTTCTACGTCGACCTGGAAGGCGACGTGCAGGCGGATGGGTTCGCCCCGGTGCTCAAACGGCTCCGTGAGAAAACCGACTACCTCAAAATATTGGGCAGCTATTAACCGGCGCCTGCAAGAAAAATCCCGGTTTCCGCTCAGGCACGATGGCTAAAGGGCGTACATGTGGTCAAAGACGCCGCACAACAAATCGGTTACCTGTTGATTGCCCTCAACGGTTCCGGCAAGCCCGTACAAGGCACTGCTCTGCGCCGGGGTGCCGGCATTTTCCCGGGCGTATTTAACCCCCTCGCGAAGGTCCCGGGCAAAGGTTTCAGTAAGGTTTGCCACCCGGGTCTGGGGCATGGTGACACAAAAATGGAGCGCCGGCGGGAGTTGCAGGCAGTTGAACCGCCAGCCCCGCGTTTTCATAAAATCATTGACGTGAAAGATATCCACCGTTTCTGAGCGAAAACTGATGAGAAAGGTGGGCTCGCCAATCACAATGAGCTCCTCTATTGCTTCAACGCCGGCCTTCATCTGGTCCGCCACGTCCATGATGGCTCTGGCGGCCTTTAGATAGCCCGCTTCACCCAGCGATACCATGGAGGCCCAGGTGGCTGCGCTCAAGCCCCCGGAGCGGCTTCCCGCCGAGGTGGGAGAAGCATAAATGCCGCCGGGCCAGTCCGGAAACGTGAAGTACTGATATTTTCTATAGTCATTGCTCCGATAAAGGACCACCGAGGTCCCCTTCAAGGCAAAGCCGAATTTATGGGTATCCGCGGACATGGACGTCACGCCTTTCAACCGGAAATCAAAAGGCGGCAGATCATAGCCCAATTTTTCAATCCAGGGCAGGATAAATCCCCCCAGGCAGCCATCCACATGGAAACCCACATCATGCTCCAGGGCAAGCTCGGACAGGGAGGCCAGCGGATCGATCAGTCCGTAAGGATAGTTGCCGGCACTACCCACGAGGGCCGCCGTGTTCTCATTGATGCAGGCCGCCACCGCCTCCGGATCGACCCGGAAATCCGGAAGGGCCACCGGTAGCGTCACCACCTTGATGCCGAAATACTGCGCGGCCTTGTTAAAGGCCGGGTGGGCGGTCTTCGGCAGGATAACCTCCGGGGCAGACATCAAACTGGATGGTATTGGCATGGAAAAAAAAAGAAAAGGCTTTGTTCAGAAACGCCCGGTGATCATCGCCGGCGTGATAGAAGGTGCCGGAGACCTTGCCGGTTTTCCATGCCGCATCCTCCTCCCGGGCCATAACGGAAATCTCATCAATAATTCCTGACTGACGCCCTCCTTCGGAAAGCGCGCATGTGTCTGAAAACGGCCCTTGTAGGGTTTCAAGGGATCCGACGGCGGGTCGTCATGATTTTTTTGGGTCATCACACACCTCTGCTTTTTTTTCGTGGCTTGCGTTTGCGCCCTTGGCATTCAAGGCGGCAAAAATTTTGCGGTTCTGCTTAAATAACTGCAGATACGGCTGATATGTTTTGTCATACACCCCCCGGTGGGCCGGGTCCGGGTAAAAGACCCGCTGAATCCGGATTCGCTCGGCAATCTCATCCAACTGGAGAATCCCCAGGGCGACCAACGCCATCAGGGCACAGCCGCGAACCGTGGTGTTGACCGGGTCCTTGACCTGATGAACCGGGACATTGAGCACATCCGCATGAATCTGTGCCCAGAGCTCAGACAAGGCCCCGCCCCCGGAAAAACGAAACCCGGAGATGGAGCGGCCCAGAAATTTTTCCGCTCCCCAGCGGGTCCACCGGTTGTTAAAGGCAAGCCCCCCTCCATGACCGCGCGCGCCAGATGCGGCCGACCGGTATTCAGTGAAATATTAAAAAACCCGCCCCGCACAAAGGAATCCTCCACCGGCACGATGGAGCCGTTCAACCACGGCAGAAACACCAGCCCGTCACTACCTGCCGGGGCCTGCTGCGCCATCCGGTTAAACCGCTGGTAGGCATCGGCCGGCATTGGGGGAGATTCAAACCCGTCATCGGGATAAATAATTTGCTTAAGCAGAAATTCCAAACACTTGCCACCAACCCCCTGCTCTCCCAGCAGGTAATAGCGAAAGGGTATCGGGCTTGGCAGAGAGGCCATCATGCAGGAGAGCCGGGTCCGTTTGAAGGGCACATGGCAGGTCAAATACTGGGAGGTGCCGATATAGATAATGGGGTCGAAATCCCGGATCGCCCCGGAGCCGATCAAAGAAGCGTTCGAATCGCCAATGCCGGTGACCACCCGGGTGGACGGCAATAGCCCAGCGCCTCGGCGATATCAGGGGCAAGCGGGCCCACTACCCCGTTGTTGGGGATCATCTCCGGCAGTTTATCGCGATCAAGGCCGGTTATTTGTAAAAGGGCATCGTTGTATTTCCCGTGGTCCCATTTACGGTTGTCCGCAATCATGAAGGGCGCCATTGTTTTCTGGGTTGCCGTGACCCGTCCGGTCAAACGCGAAGTCAGGCAATCCATGGGTTCCAGAAATTTAAAGGCCTTTTCATAAATATCGGGCCGCTCGTGCTTGATAAATGGAGGCGATTGGGATTCACCCGGCATATGAGGGGCCAATCTGTCTAATTTTTTGATACTACCCTAAACTTCCATTGCTTCAAGGTATTTCCGGACTTTGCTCAAAGTTGACAGGATCATCTTGGAGCCGGTCATGGAGGTAAAGATATCCTTTTTATTACCACAAACCTCCGCAAACTCCGGGCCAATAACCGTAGCCGGCTCCGGCGCGTCGGGATTGCGCGACAGTGCCGCCACGTACAAATCCAGACGCTCTTTGAGCACCTGAAAATAATCGATGTCCTTGCCGATCATAAGGCCGGTGGTGTTGGACAAATTCTGCGCATACTCGCGAATGGCCTGCCAGAAAAGCGTTGACAGATGATTTTTATGGGGGCTGTTTTCCAGAAAATAGGAGATGCTCCAGCCCGTTGAGACTATTTTCAATATCTGGAGCTCATATTCCACTGTCACCCGGTTAATGTCGGCCTCAGTGGGCAGATAATCCATCAGCCACTTGATGTCGTCACGATCCACTGCATAGTTAAACAGATCCGCGGCTGCCTGCTCGATCAGGCTTTTTCCGGCATCGTTTGCTTTGTCTGCCATATATCTCCCATCATGGTTCATGGTTGAACAGAACCGGCGCGTTCTGCGCCTTTTTTTGAAGAATACGGTGCCGCCCGCCGGTCTGTCAAACTTAAAAACCCGTACTTGCAACCGGAAAAACCGTGTTCGCCAGAGAATAGCGCACGGACGGCAATTTCATCTCAAATGTAAGCGGCGCAGAGCACCCCGGGCGTTGCTGCCTCCGGCGTCCCATACCGCATTTTTGAGCGCATCACCCTTGAACCGCGGCACCGAATCATGGTATATTAAAAGAAATATACAATAGTTGATCGCCTAATACAAAACGGAGCACTTATGGATGAATTTTCCCTTGCCGATCAATCCCGTCTGGCCATCCGAACGTTTAAAACCATTGCCGATGCTGCCCTGCTTCGCGGCTACTACCGTATGGGCGGGCGCACCGGCAATACGCTCGAAACTGCGCTGCGCGCTTTGAGCCCGGAAATATACGGCGCTATGAACGACAGCCGAAGTATTGAATTAAACGGCCTGGAATACGTCATTGACCGGCTGCCCAAGGGCATCGAAGCCTGCCACCGGATTGTCATGACCGCACGTGAAGATTATCAGGGGGCGTCCTTTGAAAAAATCCAGCCCCTCAAACGGCGCCGCGTCTCTTACCGGATCAGCGATACGGAAATGAGCTTCGTGATCACCCGGGGGCACAGTGAAATCTATGACATCCTGACGCATATGACCTTTCTCTACATCGAAGCCAAGAAAATCCACAATAAAATGCGCGACGACTATGGGAAAATCACTACTGAATGGGAGCGGCTGGAAAGCCACCTGGACTGCATCGAGGACCTATGCAGCGGGGAGCTGGACCAGGCTCTCTGGAATTTGAGCCTGCTGATGGGCAGAACCTTTGATGACACCAAAAAAACCTACACCGCGCTGGAAAAAAATCGTCGGGAGTTCGGTAGTAACAACGGGCTTTTCAATATTATCCACAACCTGGGAAGATGCGTGGACGGCGAATGTGAAATTGTCAATGCCATTGCTATTCATTTCACCCCGTCGCTGAACAACTGGATTCTAAACCGCACCCATGCCAGGCAGTGGGCGGCCAAAATAAAGTCCACCATCTGCTCACTAGGCCTTCAGGAGCGGCCCCTGCACATTATCAGCGCCAACCTGCACAGCATGATCAATCTGATTTACGGCTACGCCGCGTTTAAAGAAAATTCAGACCCGCCAGCTGAAAGCAGCCTCTATGAGCTTATACAAGAGATCAAAGACAAGGGGGATACGGTTAAAGATTATGCCGTCCGACACGGCTGCCACATGATTCCCGACACCAGCGGGTCCCAGATCGATTGTCAGCTGATCGATACCCGGGCGCTCCAATCCCTGGATATGCACCCGGACCTATCGGTCCGTCCAACCCCGGAGGATCCGGAGAAACCGGTTATTCTGGTGATGGATTATGCGTTTGGAGAGCAGGCCTTTGAACTCATGGACGAATTGCTGTATCCTTGGCAGGAAAACCAGAGCACCCGCCTGTTAAACACCCAATCCATATCGATAATTGGCAAAGCCGGTATCCTTCCGGGCGATAAGGGCGATATCATGCTGGCCAATGCGCATGTACTGGAAGGAACGCCCCACAACTACATTATTGACAATGATCTTGACGCATCTGAATTCGACGAATCAACCAACGTGTATACAGGCCCGATCATTACCGTTCTTGGCACATCCCTCCAGAACCGGTATGTACTGAAAAAATTTCAGGATTCAAGCTGGAAGGCGGTGGGGCTCGAGATGGAAGGCGGCCATTATCAACGAGCCATCAATGCGGCGATTATCCGGGGCCATGTCTCAAAAGGCATCAAAATCCGCTATACCTATTACGCTTCGGACAATCCGCTGAAAAGCGGCCAGACCTTGGCTTCCGGCAGCATGGGAGCCGAAGGCATCAAGCCGACCTATATGATCAGCAAAATTATCCTCCAAAAAATACTTACGTCATAGGAGCCTGCCGCCTCAGCCTTCCCTGGATTCCATGGCAGCGCTACGGGAGTGGATCCGCCAAGTCGTGACAATCGGGGAAAGCGTATAGAGTATCATCTGAAAGAGTACCAGATAGCCAAAATACGGAGTAAAGACAAAAATCAGCATCAAGCCCAGGTTGACCCATGTAAACCAGGGATTCCGGTCCATGTATCGCCCGATGTGAAGGTATTTCACCGGGTACAGATTCATAAGAAATGCGGTGAAAAACATCAGGCCGAACGAGAAAACCGTTATGATACCCCCCCATTCGGTCCCGGCGATATTGGTGCGGGTCAGAATGAGCAGGGGCGCGGTCACCAGCAGAGCAGCCGCAGGTGTGGGCATGCCCTTGAAAAATCCGGGAACGGGATTTCGATCCAAGGTAAAATAAAGCAGCCGGATAAATCCGGCCCCGGCATAAATCAAGGCGGGAAACGCCGGGGAGAGTTCAATAATACCCGAATCCGGATACCGGGACAAGCAGATATAGAAAATCCAGGCCGGTGCGATGCAGAAACTCACCCCGTCGGCAACATCGTCCAGGATGCCGCCAAGAGTGATATGCCGCATATGGGAGGTACCGGGAAGCGGTTCGGTCAGGCCCATCTTCCTGGCCATGGCACCATCGAGCTTATCAAAGATGGCGGCTCCGATAAGCAGCAGGTAGGATTCGGTCACCTTCCCCTGGAAGGCAAAAAATACCGCCAGCATGCCCATCATGGCATTCATCACGGTCAGTGCATTGGGAAATATCGCAAGAACCCGCCGCCTGAGCAGTTCATCATCCCCACACAGCTCGTCCAGACAGTAATTGCCGTATTTTCGGCAATAGCCGGCAATAGAGCCAAAATTGATGATCAGGAAAAGAATCTCAATGACAAACAGGTGCCGCACCGGCATGGTACCCAGCCAGGTGAATGTCTCGTAAAAAATGATGGCCGCATCTTTTGCGGGAAGGTAGAAGGCATGGACATACAGCAAAAGGCCCAGGGGGGCGGCAACGATGGTTCGCAGGCGATTGAGTTCCTGCAGTGCGGGCTCCTGTCCGAAACGGATGGCAAAATCCCGCATAAACCGGGCAAAATTATCCCGTACCAGAACCGTTATACACAGGATCATGACAAAAATGGCATGCAGCAACTCCAGCCGGCTGTAGTCCGGCACTTCATATACCAGCCGCCACATCATACCCACGGATACAAGGGGAAACACAATGGAATAAACGATGCGATCCATGATCCGGTCCGCCAGCTGGGCGAAATTGGTATCATGGCTAAAACGGGCGGCAAACCACCCGTCAACCAGATCAAACATCATGGAGGTGAATAAAAGCAGGGCGCCAGCCGCGTACAGCAGCGGGTGGCGTGTGAGCATGACCCCGATTCCGCATATCATGGCCGCAAACACCAACGGTGGCCGGCCGTAGACCAGGATCATGGTAATTCGTTTTGAAATTTTTGGATTTTTCAGCATAAAAGCAATCTAATGGCAAAGACGGTGGTCTGTAAAGCTAAAAAAGGGCCCTGCATTTTTGCACCTTAGCGTATCTCCTTTTCTCTTGGAGTGTGAAATTTTTAGAAGACAAGCGGATTCTCAAAGTTAAAACCAAAGAGGGCCGGATTTTGACCAATGACCGCAGCTGAAAAAATATAGAAAACGTAGTCGTATGTTTGCCGCGGAATTCTTTCGCGATTGTTTCTTAAAAGATTCCAGAAATTTCTCTCTTCCGGGCGCTCCGGCATTTTATTAATCATCCGGTTGACCCGCCCTTCCCCCCAGTTGTAAGAGGCCACCACAAGCAGTGCAGAGGCCTGGGCATCGGTATCATAAATATGGCGGATGTATCTGGCCGCTGCGCGGGTGGACTTTTCAAAATCATGACGCTCATCCAATTGGTCCGGTTTTGGGACATCCGCCAGCGGGCCGATTTTGAGGCCGTATTCCTGAGCAGTGGCGGGTATAAACTGCCACATGCCCTTTGCAATGCCAAACCGGGTCTTTGGCCCGCAAGCATTGATGTCGAAATTGCTCTCCTGGAGACCAAGGTAGAAAAAATGGGGCGGCAGATCATAGCGATTCATGGCCTCGATAATGGGTGACACATATCCGTTTTTTTCCGCCCGCCGGACAGCGTTTGCCAAACGCCGGGTGGACTGCCACTTGCGGATATAGCGCAACACCTCATCCTTGAACGCCTCGGGCATATTGATTTCACACTCCCCGAAAGCCCTTGCCGTTTTCAGTATCAGTTTTTCTTTCTCGCCCACGGATTTCCCATAGACATTCAGGGATTCGATGAAACGATCATATTTTTGTTCCAGGGACTGGTATTTGGCCTTAAACTTCGCCACGGTCTGCTTCACCTGCTGGTCCCGGCTCTCCCTGGCAAGGGCCAGTACCTCGGCGAATTCCAGCTCCAGGGATTTCATGGTGTAGAAAATCTCTTCCGCCAGTGCTTTCTGCTGCTGGAGCTGACGATGTTTTAAAACTGCAAAGGTAACACTCAAAAGACAAATACAGACAGAAGCCGCAATGATCCAGCGATAAGTACGTTTCTGCCTGCGCCGGACATTGTCAAAGGCTTGTCGCACCATGCGGGTTCGCTCGCCTATACCCTTTTCCGAAGCGTCGCCGAAATAATGCCGGGCATAGTGTTCCATGGATTTTTCACTCTGGGGGGCATCCGGCCGCCCGGCGGCTGTTTCGGGCAGTCGGAAGCGAATTGACGAGCCTTCCCTGCTGAATGCGATTTCCGTGTTATCGTAAAGCGGCGCCTCGGTAACCTGACGCCCATTGATCCACAAGCCGTTGCTGCTGCCAAGATCGTGTATCCACCACTGACCTTCCCTGAATTCGACATTGGCATGGTGTCGACTGACGTCATCCTCCAGAATCTGGATATCGCAGGCTCCGGCACGGCCAATCGTATGGGAGCGTTTAAACCTGTAAGAGTTGCTTCCGGCACGGCCTTTGCCTATAATAACTTCAATGACGGGCGGCATTGTGTCTTACCTTTTTACGCGTACGTTAACTGTTGACAATGGCTGTCGGCAAAACAAGGAGCGAGGGTAGTTGTTCGGACAAGGTTTTTCACTAATCTATACGTTGCCGCTCCCCGCTTTGTCAAGCATTTTAAGTAAAAAACGTAATAAATCAAGAGTGATATGGAGTTAAAAGAAACGGATTTCTATTGACACAAACCTGGATTGCGCATAGCGTAGACGGAGGGGTGCTTGTGAAAAGGGGTTAATACGTCAGTGTCGGGCCGCCCCCGCCTGGCCCGCACAGCAATCCAGCGGACCATGCAGGGGGGCGACCTGAAAAAGATTCCGTGTATACCCAATTATTTTCAATTCTGTCAGGAAAGGACGCAGCCATGGATAAAAAAGTGACGGTCATCGGAGCGGGAAATGTCGGGGCAACAGCCGCCCAACGGCTTGCTGAAAAGGAACTCTGCGACGTGGTCTTAATTGATATCGCCGAGGGGTTGCCGCAGGGTAAAGCCCTGGATCTCCGGGAAGCCGCCCCGATTGAAAAACATGATGCCGCCGTGGATGGCAGCAACACCTATGAGGCGTCCGCCGGGTCGGATATCGTTATCATAACCGCCGGCATCCCGCGCAAACCCGGAATGAGCCGGGACGACCTGTTAAAGACCAACACCAACATCATGAAATCGGTTTCCGCCGAAGCGGCCAGAAAGTCCCCGGAGAGCATCCTGATCATTGTCAGCAATCCCCTGGATGCCATGTGCCACGTGGCCATGGAAACCACCGGTTTTCCGAAAGAACGGGTCATTGGAATGGCGGGCGTCCTCGACTCCGCAAGGTTCCGAACGTTCATTGCAATGGAGCTCAATGTATCCGTGGAAAACACGCATGCCTTTGTTTTAGGCGGCCACGGCGATACCATGGTTCCCCTGCCCCGTTTTTCGACAGTTGCCGGCATCCCCATTACCGAACTGCTCTCAAAAGAGCGCATCGAGGCCCTGGTGGACCGTACGCGAAAAGGTGGCGGCGAAATCGTGGGCCTCCTGAAAACCGGCAGCGCTTTTTACGCCCCGGCCTCCGCAGCCGTGGAAATGGCAGAGGCAATCCTTAAGGATAAGAAAAAAATCCTGCCCTGTGCCGCCTACCTTAAAGGAGAGTATGGAATCTCGGATATTTTCATGGGTGTCCCGGTCAAGCTCGGCACCAAAGGGATTGAAGATATAATCGAAATCGAACTCAGCGATACGGAAAGAACTGATCTCAACGCCTCAGCCAAGGCCGTAAAAAACCTGATAGAAGAAATCCGGCAGTTGATGTAAGGTTTTAAGGCTTGAAAGTGGCCCGTCCCGGAACGGGGCACTGCTTGTCACCTTTAGNCAGTGAGACCTTTTCGGCCTCTTGCAGATTGCGTTTTGTAAATTGCAGATTGTAACCGATGACACTGCTTTTTTTTTCGTTACTTTTTCATTCATCCGCATTAAGGGTTTTCCGGACATTCTCGGCTGCACGGCGATTCATTCCGGGCAACCCGGCAAGCTCCTCAACCGAGGCGGCCTTAATTGCCTGCATGCTTTTAAAATGTTTCAACAAGGCTGTCTTGCGCTTTTCACCGATGCCCTGAATACTATCCAATCGGGATTTTAGAGCCGTCTTGGTCCGTTTCTGACGGTGGTAGGTTATGGCATGGCGATGCGCCTCATCGCGAATCCGCTCGATAAAGTACAGCACATCTTTGTGGCCGCCCAGATTTAAAGGGTTTCGGCGGCCCGGGGTATATATTTTATCTTCTGTTTCCGATCGTTGCGCATCCGCCTTGGCGATACCCACAACGCTGAACTCCCCTTTCAGCCCAATTTTATCCAGAACCGACACGGCGATGTTCAACTGGCCTTTTCCGCCGTCCACGATCAAAAGGTCCGGCAGCACGCCGGATACCGTGTGCTTATGGCTGAACCGACGCTCCAGCGCCTCGGCCATGCAGGCATAGTCATCCGCCAGCTCCACGTTTCGGATGATGTAGCGGCGATATTCGGATTTATTGGGCATCCCGTCCTCGTAGACGACCATGCCGGCCACCAGTTCCCTGCCCGAGATGCCGGAATTGTCAAAGCATTCAATGCGCCGGGGCAGCCGAGCAAGTTGAAGTTTCTGCTGAACCGCCTCCAGCAGGGACTGGTTGGCCATCGCAGCCTCGATCCGGCTGGCAAGCCGTGTCCGGGCATTTTCTTCAGCCATGCATATCAGGCGGAGTTTATCCCCGCGCTTCGGGTTATGCACCCCTACTTTTTTGCCTTTTCTATGAGACAGCCATTGCGCGTACAGAGAATCATCCTCGTGGGCCCGGGGGATTAAAATTTCTTCAGGAATATCGGGGGCGGATTCATAGTGCTGTTTCATAAACGCAGCGATGATCTCGGTGTCTGTCGCCGTTTCATCTTGCACATGAAATTCCCTGGCCCCCTGCATGACTCCGCTGCGCACAAACATGACCCACAAAAGGGCATACGGGGATTCGGTGGCCACACCGATGACATCACGATCGACAAAATCGGTGGTTACCACCACCTGCTTCTCCACGGTCTTTTCTATGGCAAACAGCTTATCCCGCAACAACGCAGCTTTTTCATATTCCTGGTGCCGGGCGGCCTCGCTCATCTCGTTTTTGATTTTGGTTCTCAATTCCGAGGTGCGGCCATTTAAAAACAAGCGCACCTCATTGACGATATCGTAGTATTCCGAGCGGCTGACCGGTTTGCAGCAGGGCGCCAGGCACAAGCCCATCTGATGGTACAGACACGGACGGGAGCGGGCCTTGACATTGGTTGAAAGGCATTTGCGCAGCCTGAAGGTCTTGTTAATCAGTTTTAAGGTCTGACGCACCGCTCCTGGCGAGGCGAAGGGGCCGAAATAAACCGCACCATCATTGCGGATCTTCCGAACGACCTGCAGACAGGGGAACTCGTTTTTCAGGTCCAGGCGGATGGACGGATAACGTTTGTCATCCTTGAGGATGACATTATAGCGGGGCCGGTGTTTCTTGATCAGGTTGGATTCCAGGATCAGGGCCTCTTTTTCAGAACTTGTCTGGATGGTTTCAAAAGAGGCGATATGGGCCACCAGGACACCGGTTTTAACATCCATCTGACTGCGGCCGCTGAAATAGGAGGCCAGCCGATTTTTTAGATTGGCCGCCTTTCCCACATAAATAATGCGCTGCCGGGCGTTTTTCATGATATAGACACCCGGGCCGGTTGGGGCGGCAGCCGATTTTTCCTTAAGATTCGGGCTCATGGAAAATAGATTGCTATGGATCAGGGGCTGGCTTCGAAATCAAAGACCATCAGTTTTTTGAGATCATTGATCCGGTCCCTGAGTTTGGCCGCTTTTTCAAACTCCAGGTCTTTTGCGGCCTGGTTCATTTCTTTTTCCAATGTCTGGATTTTTTCATTCAAGTTGTCAAGCGATGTATAATCCGCCAGAGGCTCTTCAACCTGCCCCGCGCCCTGGCCGGCCGTGGGATAAATATGTTCAAAGCCGGAGCCAATCTTTTTGTCGATGGTCATTGGCGTGATGGTGTGCGCTTCATTATAGGCGGTCTGTATCTCCCGGCGGCGGCTGGTTTCATCAGCCGCCCGGCGCATGGAATCCGTAATCCGGTCGCCATACATCAGCACCGTTCCATTGACGTTTCGGGCCGCCCGCCCGCAGGTTTGGATCAGGGACCGGGTGGATCTTAAAAACCCTTCCTTGTCCGCATCCAGTATGGCCACCATGGCCACCTCCGGAATATCCAGGCCTTCGCGCAGCAGATTAATTCCCACCAGCACATCAAACTCCCCCATCCGAAGGTCCTGGATGATGTCGATGCGCTCCAGGGTCTTGATATCGGAATGCAGATACCGCACCCGTATTCCCAGGTCGGCATAATAGTCAGTCAGATCCTCCGCCATCCGCTTGGTGAGCGTGGTGACCAGCACCCGCTCATGGCGCCCGATTCGAACCCGGATTTCATCCAGCAGATCATCCACCTGATTGACGGCTGGCCGGAATTCGATGGCCGGATCAATCAAACCGGTGGGACGGACGATCTGTTCAACCACCGCCTCACCACTGTTTTCCATCTCATAATGGGCGGGGGTAGCGGATACATACACCACCTGCGGGACCCGGGCTTCAAATTCATCGAATCGCAGCGGCCGGTTATCCAGTGCAGACGGCAGACGGAAACCATAGGTCACAAGGGTCTGCTTGCGCGAACGGTCGCCATTGTACATCCCGCTCAATTGCGGCGCGGTGATATGGCTCTCGTCAATAAAGACCAGAAAATCATCCGGAAAATAGTCCAGGAGGGTCGGCGGCGGTTCACCGGACGCCCGGGCGGTGAGATGGCGCGAGTAGTTTTCAATCCCGTTGCAGTAGCCGATCTCATGGATCATCTCGACATCATACTGGGTCCGTTCTTCAATGCGCTGGGCCTCAATGTGTTGTCCGGCATCCAAAAACTCCTGCATCCGCTCCTTTAATTCGGACTGGATGGCTTCAATGACCCGCTTGCGGGTGCGCTGGCGGGTGACATAGTGGCTGGCCGGGTAGATGGTCACCTGGTCCAGGGGCATCAGGGTATTGCCTGTCAGCGGATCAATCTCCGCTATGCCGTCTACTTCATCACCGAAAAACTCGAGCCGGATGGCGGCATCCTCTTCATAGGCCGGGAATACTTCGACACGATCGCCCCGAACCCGGAACACCCCTCTATGAAAATCCGTATCGTTTCGCTCGTACTGAATCGCCACAAGGTCTGAAAGAAGCTTTTCCCTGGACAGTTCCATGCCTGCATGCAGCTGCAGACGCATGGCCAGGTAATCTTCAGGCGCCCCCAAACCATATATACAGGATACACTGGCAACCACAATCACATCCCTTCTGGAAAGCACGGAGCGCGTGGCGGAATGGCGCATCTTATCGATCATCTCATTGATCGACGAATCCTTTTGGATATAGGTATCACTGACGGGGAGATAGGCTTCCGGTTGGTAATAGTCATAATAGCTGACAAAGTACTCCACCGCATTTTCCGGGAAAAGCCCCCGGAATTCGTTGTAGAGCTGGGCGGCCAGCGTTTTGTTGGGCGCAATCACCAAGGTGGGCTTGCCAACCTTTTCAACGACATTGGCCATTGTAAAAGTTTTGCCCGAACCTGTCACGCCCAGCATCACCTGGTGCATTTTTCCGGCATTTACGCCATCCGCGAGGGTTTGGATAGCCTTTGGCTGATCGCCCCTCGGGATCATTTCCGTTTGCAGCTTAAATTGTGTCATACAAGATTAATATAAGTCATAAAACGCAATTGAAAAGCCAATGGACAAAGATTCGTAAACGGCGATGGAACGCGTTTCCAAAACCACCCCGCGAATTTTCATGTATCCATCCAGCCTATACGGGAAAGATGCGTTCAAAAGGAATGGTTGACTAGCGGGCAAACCGCCAGATGGTTCCGTCCGGCCGGTCTTCCAGCTGAATGTTCATTTCCTTTAGCTGGTCCCGGATCTGGTCGGCTTTTTGAAAATCTCTGGCCTTTCGTGCTGCTTCACGTTCCTTGACCAGCTTTTCGATGGTTTCCGTATCCAGGGATTCATTTTTCAGGACGCTCTGACGATGTTTTTCGAAATACGCCGCCGGCGGGTCTGCCAGGAGGCCCAAAACATCGCCGACGGAGAGGATTTCCTGACAGATGGCATGCACTTCGTTGCGTGACTGCCCGTCTTCGCTTTCCGAATCCAAGCGGCGGTTTAAATCGCGGACCGCATCAAAGAGCACACCAATGCCCTGGGCGGTATTGAAATCGTCGTCCATGGCCTTACAAAATGCCTGCCAGTAACCCATGTTGCTGCCACTGCCGGCACCGCCCGGTTCGATTCTGCCGGGCAAAGCCCCCAGAACGGATTCCACCCGTTCAAGCAGTGTGTAGATTTTATCCAGGCCGCTGGCCGTTTCCCTGATGGCCTGATCGGTGAAGTCCACAGGCGATCGGTAATGGTTGGAGAGTAAAAACAGGCGAACCGCTTCCGGATGATAGGTCTTTAAAATATCTTTAATCACTAAAAAATTGCCCAGGGACTTGGACATTTTTTCATGATTGATATTAACAAATCCGTTATGAATCCAGTACTTGACAAACCGCTGCCCGAATACGGCCTCTGACTGGGCGATCTCATTTTCATGGTGAGGAAAAATGAGATCCTTACCCCCCCCATGAATGTCAAAGCTTTCCCCCAGGTAATCCGCACTCATGGCTGAGCATTCGATATGCCAGCCGGGCCGGCCTTTCCCCCAAGGGCTGCCCCACGCAGGTTCATTGGGCTTGGAGGCCTTCCAAAGGACAAAATCCATGGGGTTTCGTTTCTGCTTGTCAATTTCAACCCGTGCGCCCGCCTCCATATCGGATAACTTCCGTCCGGACAACTTGCCGTAGCCGGCAAACTTTTCAACAGCAAAAAAAACACTGCCGCCCGACTCATAAGCATAGCCTTTTTCAATCAATCGCCGGACAACCGCTATAATCCCGTCAATATGTTCCGTGGCTCTGGGTTCCAGATCAGGCCGCTTGACATTTAAGGCATCCATGTCAACATGGAATTCATTGATATACTTCTCTGCCAGTTCGTTGGTTGAAATCCCGAGTTCACCGGCCCGGTTGATGATTTTATCGTCCACATCGGTAAAATTTCTGGCATAGGTCACGCTATAGCCGCGCAGCCTGAGATACCGATAGATAACGTCAAAGACTACGATGGACCTGGCATGACCGATATGACAGGAGTCGTATACAGTGGGTCCGCACACATACATGCGCACGCGGCCGGGCGTTATGGGCTCAAAAACTTCCTTCTGCCGGCTCAGGGTATTATAAACGCTAATTGTCATTGAAAAATCATACTCCTTTGCTTCCCTCATTCTGCCTTGTAATCGCTTAACCCATGACGTTTTATAACGACCGGTGCGCTAATGCGGCGGGGGGGGTTGTGTCGGAGCCTCCATATCCATCGGTGCCTGCCCGCTTCGGATCAGGCCAGCAGAACAATGCACATGGCGGCAATACCGCGACCTGCCCCGATAAAACCCAGACCCTCCGTGGTAGTAGCCTTTATGTTAATACAATCCGGTGAAACGGCCAGTGCTGATGACAATTTCTCCCGCATGGCCGGCTTGTAGGGAGAAAGTTTCGGGGCTTCGGCGAACACGGTGGCATCCAGGTTGATAAGCGCCGGATGATCCCGGCTGACCCACTCCCAGGTTTGTTTCAGCAGTTCGATGCTGTCGGCGTCTTTATAGCAAGGCGCCTGATCCGGAAAATGATCGCCGATATCGCCCATGCCGCCGGCACCCAGCAATGCGTCGCAAACCGCGTGCACGAGCACATCCGCATCGGAGTGCCCCTCAAGACCCATTTNATAAGGAATCTCGATTCCACCTAAGATCAAAGGCCGGTTGGGAACCAGCGCATGCACATCATAGCCGAGCCCTATTTTCATAATCGGGTTTCTATCATCTAAACTGAGCGTTTCAAATTAAAGTTTTTTTGTTAATTAATTTTTTTAATAAGAATATTGGACTGTTCCGGGACATCCAGGTGTTTGGCAACTGTCCGATATCAATGGGCACGGGATCAAATCAAGTAGTAGCGCGGATCACCGGAACCGGTCGCCGGGATATCGATATTTCGTTTCAAATGGACGATATATTCGATAATCACCGCCACCGCATGTTCACATGGGGCCACCATGGGATTGCATGTGCACCTGGAAAACAGTTCATTGTTCTCCATTTCAATCAGGACCGCAAAGGGTTCCTCCAATTCCACCCAGGCCAGGAGGCCAAGACCTTCACCGGTCCTCATCAAGGAATGGACGGCGCCGCTTTGTTGAATTCGATGCCCCGCACCAACGGCTGCTTGACTGGACCATGCCGCAAGCTGGCCCCATGTCAGTTCTCTACATGTATCCGTAAGTGAGCTCATCAGCCGGCAAACCTGTATAGGTCTGAATGAAAACCCGGATTTTTCGTTCAGGAACAAGGCAATTACCATTACAGGGATAGTCCGTTCAGCAGGGCGACAACATTTTGCCCCAGAACGGAATGATTGTACCCCCCCTCAAGAAGCGCAAAACAGCCCCCTTTGTTTGCCGCCGCCGTTTGCCGAACCATACGGGCGATGCGCTGGTAATCTTCCGTGCGAAGAAGCCCGCCCCAATCCTGGCGGTGGTTGTCAAAACCGGCGGATATCCCGATAATATCGGCATCCACCGAAACCAGTTGATCCTCAATCGATTGGATATAAGCAGCTCTCTGATGGCTGGCGGGATTAAAGATCCCGACCCAGTCTGCATCGCCTAAAATGTTGACCGTGCCATCGCCGTAATGCAGGTCAATATCGAGTACGTATGCCCGATTTATCAAGCCTTCAGCCTTAAGGGCCAGCAGGGCAATGGCCATATTATTGAAAAAGCAGAACCCCCAGGCATCTTCCGCCGAAGCGTGATGCCCGGGCGGGCGAAGCAGACCGAAGGCGGGTTCATCCAGACCGATTCGGGCGCTTTTGACAGCCGCACCGGCAGCCAGGGCAGCGATGTCATAGTGCCCTTCTTCCTCGATTGCTTGTATATGGTGCTTCGCATGCGCCCGATGGATCTGGTCAAAATCCGCCGGCTCGGGCTCAATCAAGGTGACATCCCCGGGAAGCGCCTGGACGATAGCCTCCATGCGCCCGGCTTCAGAAGCGGGATCAGATGTGTAAACAGAATAGAAGGCCTTATCAAACACGACTTTCATAAACACCTCCCTTGCTCCGTGCGCAAAAAAAGGAAGCCATCAAAACTGGTAAAAAAACCCGAGTTCTGTAACCCAGCCGCCGATATCGGTTTCATTTTCACCGAACCGGTCCATAACGGCGTAACCGGTTTCAAGGAGAGCGCCCGTGCCTTCATAGCGCTCATCCGTATTATAGAGCATTACCCCGATTTTTCCGTGGTATCCCCCCACCCACTCCTTGACATCTGCTTTGCCGGAACTGTTCGCCGGCTCTTCCTTGACATACCAGAAGTCGGGGCCGAGGCCGATATAGCCAGTAATATAATCCGCCACCGGAAAGTTGAGCTTCAGCGACAGGGCGGCGGGCACCATTTCGATCTCTGATGGAATGGCTGTCGAACTGCCGGATAACGTTCGCAGGCGGCCTGAATCCTTCCAGTAGCCGGCCTCAATTTCAATGGAGAGCCACTGATTCAGCAGCCGGTCATAAAACAAAGAGACCGGAAAGGAATTATCGCCGTAAAAATCGTCGTACTGCGAGTCCTGAGCCACGAAATAACCGAGCGTCAGACCGGCTGTGTTGACGCCGGCCTTCTCCCAGTTCTCCGCCCGGGCCGGGCCGGCAAAAGACACAGCCAGCAGCAGAATTAGAAAGAGCCTCAGCACACGGGGTTTTCTGAGGGCCAGACCCGCGAGGAGCAAAAAAGCCCCAAAACCGGCGGCTGCCCCCAAGGAAGAAGACTTATTATCCATTGCATGAACAAAGCATCCCCCTTCAAAATCCTCAGCGTTGTCTAAAAACAAGCTCACTTCCTCAACCTCAACAGTAATTTCGTCGGTTATGGCGCTTTCATTGCCGGATCGGTCATAGGCAGAGGCACTGAAGAACCAGGTTGATTTATCTTCAGGAAGCGTTTGGAAGGTAAATTCCCCCGCCTCGCCGATATCCCGGGAATAATCATAAACGCCGGATTCGGTTCCATAATAAATTGTATTGCCCGCAAAGTCCACCATACGTTCGTTGCCTGAATCGATCGTTACTTGCAGTGCATTGGAGCCGGCCAATGCGCCGTCGATGGCCGCCGGCGGATTCGGCCCCAGGTTGTCCGGCAGGGTATCCACAATCAGTTCATCGGGCTTCTCCGAAACATTTCCCGAGGTGTCAACGGCCGCTATCGTAAAAAAGTAGCGGGTCGATGCGCTCAGACCAGTGACGGTCTTTGCACTGCTTTGAGCACCGGCATTAATCTCGCC
>P_1C_Sed_2_UnCtyDRAFT_1000188_pt1 | contig 19282 bp, 8 predicted proteins | sample Pon1CUnioCityCA_4_FD_10229 | JGI IMG/M metagenome (IMG submission 10229) | reverse complement strand
AATGCCCTTGTGAGAGGTCAAAACCCCGCCGATGACGACCCGGCATTGGATATCGGCATCTGTTGTGTCAATAACCTCGAGTTCCATCATCCCGTCTGCCAGGAGAATGATATCACCCCGGGTCACATCCGCGGGCAACTCCGTATAGCTGACCGAGACCCGGTTATCCGTACCGTCTGCCGGCTGATTGGTAAGTGTGAGGATATCGCCGGGCTCCAGGCGGATGCCGTTGGGCGCATCGATTGCGCCGATTCTGATTTTGGGGCCGCAAAGGTCCTGCAAAATGGCTACCGGCTGATGGTTATTATCGGCGACCGAATGAATACGCTCTATTACCGCAGCATGCTCCGCGTGCGTGCCATGAGAAAAGTTGAGCCGGGCCACATTCATCCCAGCGCGGATCATCGCTCCCAGAACACCTTCATTGCGACTGGCCGGACCAACGGTACAAACAATTTTTGTTTTCGCCATAATCTTATATCTCTTTGATAAGTATCAGGTTTTAAATGTCGGGAGTTGGTTGTCAGGTTTCGGCCGCCGGGTTGCTTCCATAACCCGACGGCGGCCTTTTAGCCCAGTATCACCGCAACTTTGTCCCGCCGCGCACTGACGTGCTGAAGGGTCACCTGGACAAGATCCCCGGGCTTCAATTCCCACCCGCCGGATACCGGCATCCGGCACTCCAGAAGGTAAGCGGTCAATAAAATTGTATATTTATTCCATTTTTTATCAAGAACAATCGCCTCTTCCTTCTGACCAATCCGGTTTTCCAGGTGTTTGAGCATCCAATACCGAAACCGCCGGGCCTGGACAATGGCGGCATGCGTCAGGGGCTGCTGTACCTGCTGAATAATCTTCTCGATTTCCTCGGCGCTGTAGCCTTCCTCTAAATCAAAACAGGAACGGATCTGCCGCTGTGTCACCAGATCAAAGTATTTCCGGATGGGCGATGTGGCGGTCACATAGGCTTTAAGCCCCAGCCCGGAATGATACTCAGGTGCCGTGGCCAGCACCATCCGGCTCAACATCCGCCGCTGCATCCAATTCTGAAAAAGTGTGGCCTCATCGGGGTTCTGGTACAAGCGGCCGCGAGGATCGGGCTGGGAGCGGAAAACCGCCGGGATCTCCCGGTAGTGCAAAAATTTGGCCATAACCCAGTTGGCCATGATCATCATTTCGGAGACCAGGAGCCGCGACGGGCTGTTGCGGTCCAGCCGGCGAACGCTGATCTCGCCGTTGTCAAAAACCCGGAGGCTGACCTCAGGCAGTGAAATCAGCATGGCGCCGTCTGCGAGGCGTTGATTTCTGAAATTCACGGCAAACTCGTACAAGCGGCCAATGGCAGGGTCCGAACCGACCATGTTGTCGGCATCGTTATAGTTCAACTGGCGCTTGACGGAAATATGAGAAGGCGCAACCGCCTCCTCAATAATCCGGCCGTCAGGAGCGACGGTAAAAAAAATACTGATTGCCGGCCGCACCGCCCCGGCCCTCAGGCTGCAGATATCCTCTGCCAGGCGGGACGGCAGCATCGGAATTTTTAAATCCGGCATGTAAACGGATGTCCCCCGGCTGACAACCTCCTTGTCAATCACGCCTCCCCGGGGAACATAGGCCCCCACATCGGCAACATGGACACCCACCCGGAATCCGGCTTCAACTGTTTCAATGCTTAATGCATCGTCGTAATCAAGGGTCCCCTGACCGTCAATGGTGATCAATTCAAGACTGGTGAGATCCATTCGCGGCGGCTTACCAACATCGGAATAATCCGCAGGCGGCAGATTGGCGGCTGTTTCGCTGACCGGCCCGGAAAACCCGACCGAGACCTCAAAACGATCCAGTTCCAGGTTCTGGTTCAAGGTCCAGACACCGAGCCGGACCAGGGCATCGAAAATGGTGTCCGGGTTGTCCACCCCGGCCTTTGCCAGCATTGCCCGGGCAAAGGAAAAATAATGACTGTCCTTGCCAAACAGATAAAAGGATTTCAAAGCGTCAATAATATAATGGAAGGACTCCGGCGGCGGCGGGGCTTCGCCCGAGACCAGCCTTCGCAGCCATTGTCCGCCGTTTTCAATCAACTGCTGACGGCGCACCTTCTCCTGCTCGCGGGCGAGATTATTCGCAACATCTTCGGCGGAATAGGGGAAGAAAGAATTATGGTTAAACTTGAAGTAGACCCGGTTTTCAAAACAAGCCCGAATCAACGCGGCCTCGTGGTCCCCGTTGGAATTTCCGGGGAAATACAGCCCGGTCATGGTCTCCAGGTCCACCCATTCGCCCATGGGGCTGACCACCTCCCATAGCTCCCTTATATCAATGCCCGCACAGATTGCCCGGCGGCGCTCGGCGGTTTCTTTTAAAAATGCAACAAGCCGATCCCGGCTGCGACTGACATTGATCCGGGTCTCGGAGGTATGGGAGAGGCGGTTGACCTTATGATTGACCTCCTCGCCTTTTTCATTCAACAGACGCACCCGGTGCTCGCGGTCTTCAAGGGCCACGGCGCAGAGGATCTGCTGCTGTTCAATATATTCAACTAAAATTCCAGGTTCCATAACCGTCATGAATATCAGTGAGGACCTGGAAAGTCAAATGATCAATATCCGATCCGCCGGCGCATCACTATTTTATTTGCGTTTCACGATCAGCGCCTTGACCCGGTGACCTTCCATTTCCTTCACGGTAATAATGTATTTATCAATGACTATCTGTTCTTTTTCCCTGGGGATCCGCCCGATCTGCTCGAGGATATATCCTGAAAAGGTTTCGTAATCATTGGATTCCGGGATATTCATATTAATCTTGGCATTGACTGTCGCAACGTCGGCCGCCCCGAGCACCAGCCACTCCTTGTTGCGGATTTTTACGACCGGCGGCTTAACGATATCGGTCTCATCCACAATATCGCCCACAATGGCTTCAAGCACGTCCTCCAGCGTGACAATTCCGGAGACCTCCCCATATTCATCCACCACAATGGCCGCATGGTCCTTTCGCTTCTTGAACTGGTTCAGCAACTGATCCAGCTTTTTGATTTCAGGAACAAAATAAGGCTCCCGCATGATCCGTTCAATACTTAAATTCTGCGGGGATGTTGTATGCTCATGAAACAGGTCCTTGATATTGACAATGCCCACAACATGGTCGATATCGCCCTCGATCACCGGAATCCGCGTATATCCGGACTTGAGTATGCGATTGATCTCCGGGTTCTTGGATTTATCAATGACAAACATATCCGCACTCGGGGTCATGATCTCCGAGACGGAGACATCATCGAGCTTGACAATGTTGTTGATCAGCTCCTTTTCTTCCGGATTGATCTGGCCCTCATCGTGGACAAACTCCACAAACGTGATCAATTCCTCCTCCGTGACATCCGGCGCATTGCTCACCATTCCGGCAAGCCGGGGAATAAAGTTCAAAAACAGAATCAGGGGATAAAAGATAAAAGAGAGCCAATAAAGCGGTGCAATGACGGCTTTTGCCACCAGCACATTGTTTTTGGTGGCCACCGTCTTGGGGAAAATCTCGCCGAATACCAGGATCAGAAAGGTCATGATGCCGGTGGCTGCGGCCACAGCGTTGCCAAAGGCCTGGCCCGGCGCAATGCTTGCCATAAAATTAATCGCAATGGCCGTGGCAAGCGAGGATGCGGCAATATTGACCAGGTTGTTGCCGATCAAAATCGTGGTCAGCAGTGTGTGGGGCCGGTCTTTCATGTAAATGATCAGGCTGTTCAACCAGCCGGGCTCCTTGGCCAAATGCTTTGCCTTGGCCGTACTGATGGAAAAAAGTGCGGTCTCAGATGAGGAAAAAAATCCTGACAGCACAAGCAGCACTGCCAGTAAAACAAACTGTGTCGTCATTTGCAACTGCTCCTGTGTCGCCGGCCGCCCCGGATCTGGCCGGAATCATCAAATGGAATAAACCCGATTTTCAAACACGGCCAATCCCCTGGCGGGATAGGCCGGAAGGCGACGCTTGCCCTATTCTGCCGATGAATCCCCGGCTGAGGAAAAATTGCCGCCATCTACATGAACATCTCTCTGGGGAAACGGAATATGAATCCCCAGTTCCCTGAACTGTTCATCAATTTCAAAACGAAGGTCGGTTTCCACGGTTAAAAAATAATTAATATGGGCCCAGACGCGCAACTTAAAAATCAGGGCGTTCTCGCCAAAGTCCGAAAACAATACTTCCGGCTGGGGCCGACGGTAAACCGTGGCATTGTTGGCGGCAATATCATACAACACCTCCCTGACCAGCTCGGTGTTGGACCCGTAGGCCACACCGACGGTTATGGTGCGCCTGACCCGGGCATCCTTGAAGCTCCAGTTGGTCACCTGGCGGCTGATAAAATCCGAGTTCGGAATGATCAGGTCCGCATTGTCATAGGTCTTGATCTGGGTGGCACGCACGTTGATCTTGGCAACCGTTCCCCAGATGCCGTTGATCTCGATGACATCGCCCACCTGGATGGGGCGTTCAAACAAGAGGATGATACCGCTTAAAAAATTGTTAAATATATTTTGAAGGCCGAATCCCAGCCCGATTCCCACGGCACCGAATAAAACAGCCAGCGAGGCCGCACTGATGCCGATGACACGGAAAACGATAATGAGACCGATCACCCAGCCCAGATAGCCGGTAATCGTGGTGATTGAATCCTTCAGTCCCTGCTCCATTTCCCGGTGGGCCAGGACCTTCTCTTTTAACAGGGCCTTCCAGACAATCACCACGGTATGGGTCAGCAATACAATCAACACCGCCACCGCCAGGTCCAGCACACTGATCTGCATTTCACCGAGATTGATCTGGCGATTGAGCGCAAAGAAAAACTCCTTCAAAAACGTCTCCCGCGCCCCCCATGCCATGGGTACGCCCAAAACCGCCACGACCAGAAGGGCGATTTTGCTAAGGCGTATCAGCAGCCACCGAATGGGCGTGGGCTTTTCCTCGCCGGGCGGCAGCGACTCTTCCTCTACATCCTCACCAGGGCCTGTGGGTGAGATTTCCCTTAACACCATGTACAGCGCACCGACCCACAAAGCAACGGCAGCCATCCTGGCCAGGGAGGTGTACCAGTACGAGGCCATGGCACCGAAACCGATAACCTCGAAAAAGAGCCCCACCAGCACCAATGAATAACCGACAGCCGGCATGAGGGGGGACAAATAGGAAAACCAGCGGGTTTCAGAGATAGGCGCGCTCTTGGAATAATTCCGGAACCGGTGCCAGAAGACAACGGTCCAGGCGAGCAGGCCCAGTTCAAACCCGACCCGGCTCATCACAAGCAGCACACAGGTCTCACACAGACCGGCTTCTAAAATATAGTAGAGCACCCCAAAGATCATGATCCCGTAAAGCAGGGTTTTTAGATAGTTGTGGAGGAACCGGTAGAACGCCTCTTGCGTATCAGCCCAGAGAACATGCAGAAAATTGATTCCCCAACGGGCCATCAAAACGATAACCAGCGCCTTGGCAAGGAGGTTTAAGGAAATAAACAGCGGCGTATAGGCATAGGCAGGCTTGACGGGAAAAAAATGAATAAACAGGATCGCTCCTGCCAAAAAAAGCGTGCGGCGGATAAGGCGAATGGTTAAGTACTGCCAGAAATACCCTTTTTCCTTGCACTTATCCCGCACCCGCCGGCAAAACCGCCGGCAAAACGCGAGTACCGTCTCAAGGGCGGCAAACAGCAAAAAAAAGGCCAGAACGAACCAGGTATAGGCCTGGGGGTCGGATACGCTGATATCACGCCAATAGGAAACTGAAAAAAACCGTTTGATCTTCCCGGCCAGGCGCGCTGCCTCAAGTTGAATCTGCTCGACGCCCGCCTGGCTGAATGGGTTGACCGTGCGTTTTAGAAGGCGCTTTTCGGCCCGGGCTTCAATTTGCCGTGTAAAAAGAGTGGCCACTTCTTCATACTCGGACTGAATCTGGCGGGTACGCTCCAGGAGGCGGCCGTAGATCGCCTCTATATTATTTAGCACTTCCTGCTGAGTGGAGAGCAGCTCAATGAGCGTGACAAATTTTTCCTCGACACTGGCAACCGTTCCGGGGAGGCTGGTTTCCTGCTCAATTTCTTTTTTCTGCTGCTTATAGGAATTTAATTTATTCTCTGTATTGACCCGGAGTTCGCGGAGGCTGACCATTTTTTCCGTTAACTCCGTGCTCCGCTCGGAGATTTTGTTCAAGGTCGCCAGGTGCTTGTTCCGGGCTTCCTGGAGCTCATAGTCAGCCATGGTGGGCAAAACCAGGATGTTGCGATGGGCGCTCAACTGAATCCGGTAAGCGTCCAGGCGTTCCCGGGACAACTCTTCATAATCGCGGACCCGCCGGAGTTGATCCTGCAAATTATCGAGTTGTTGGCGCTCAACCGCCAGGCTTTCGTCAAGGGATTGTTTCAGCAGCTTATACGGCGTGCTCAGCTGGTCTTTGTCCGGCAATGAGGGGTGCGCACTCTGGGCTAATGCCCCGGGCACCCAGGCCGGGGCCACCAACAGGCAAATCAACAAAACCCGGATTACAGCTCTCAAACCTGAAACACTCCCCTCCCTTATTGCAGTATACGCGTCACGCTTATGTCTTCCGGCCAATAGCTTAAACAGACCCGTCTGCCCGCATGGATCCTTTGGTACCCCTTTATGTGGTTATATAACACAAAATAAGCTTTATGCACGTTATTATCTAACATGAATTCAATTTGTTTAGCCACAACAGATTTGCATTTGAATAAAATTTTGTCTATATTTGGAATCTTGTAAAAAATCAGATTGCACCGACTTCAACAAAAGCCGTCTATGCCGCCCTGGCGGCTTTTTTTGCAGAAAACAAATTGGGAGCGTTCCCGGAAACATCCATCGTCCATGAAGTCATTCAAGCTGCTTAAGCCCTATTTTTATCAGCGCCGCAAACTCATCATCGCAGGCATTGCCTGCCTGATGACGGTGGACGTCCTGCAGCTGTTCATTCCCCGGGTGATTAAATGGGCGGTGGATGATTTAACCGCCCTATCGATCGATCTTAAAGGGCTTGCTCTCTATGCCGGGCAGATCCTGTTGATTGCCGTGCTTATGGCCATATTCCGGTTTGTCTGGCGGCGGTTTCTGATCGGCACCGCACGGGTGGTTGAAGAAGGGCTTCGAAACCGCTTGTTCGACCACCTGCAGACGCTTTCAGCCAGCTATTTCGATCAGAGCAGAACCGGCGACCTGATGGCCCATGCCACCAATGACATCAATAACATCCGCATGGCGGTGGGCATGGGCATGGTGGCATTTACCGATGCGGTTTTTTTAGGCGTTGCCGCCATCTGCTTCATGGCCTACATCAACATCAAGCTCACCCTGTTTGCGTTGATCCCCATGCCGGTCATCATCTTTTTCACCCGTAAATTCGGTCAGAAGATGCATCGGCGCTACACCCTGGTTCAGCAGAGCTTCTCCGGCCTCACCGAGGTGGTCCGGGAGAGCTTCTCCGGCATTCGCATCGTCAAAGCCTACAATATGGAAGACACGGAATACAGCCGCCTGAGGCAAAGCTCCGGCGACTATATCCGGGAGAACCTGAAACTGGTTCGCATCACCGGAAGCTTTTTCCCCATGATGGTCTTTTTTACCAACATCAGCCTGAGCATCGTGATTTATCTGGGCGGCCGGCAGACCATTGCCGGCATTATAACAGCCGGCGACTTCGTGGCCTTTATCCACTACCTGAATCTCTTGACATGGCCCATGATGGCCATGGGCTGGGTCACCAACCTCATCCAACGGGGGGCGGCCTCACTGGACCGGATCAACAAGATCCTGGAAACCCGGCCGGAAATCACGGACGCCCCGGATGCCGTTTCAGCCGCATCCGTGAGCGGGCGCATCGATTTTGAACACGTATCGTTTGTGTATCCCGGCCAGGCGGCCAAAGCGATCGACGATTTATCCTTCAGCCTGCCAAACGGCCGGGTGATGGGGATTATCGGGCCCCAGGGCAGCGGCAAGACCACGCTCCTGAAACTGATCCCGCGCCTCTACGATGTTTCCAGCGGCCGCCTCACGCTTGACGGAACCGATGTTCACCGGTTTAAACGCGATGCCCTGCGCCGGCATATCGGATTTGTCTCCCAGGAGCCATTTTTATTTTCCGGCACCATTCGCGAAAACCTGGCCTTCGACAAATCCATCGGCGAAGCGGACCTCCTTCGGGCCGCCCGGGCGGCCGCACTGGAGGAGACCATCAACGAATTTCCCAAGGGCTTAGATACCCTGGTCGGCGAAAAGGGCGTGGTCCTCTCCGGCGGCCAGAAACAAAGAATCGTCCTGGCCCGGGCCCTGATCCATGAGCCCCGGATTCTTTTGTTAGACGATCCCATCGGCCAGGTGGATACGGCAACAGCGGCCGTCATTATTGACACCATTCGCTCCCTGGCGGGGGAGCGCAGTATTATTATCGCATCCCACCGAATTTCCGCGATCCAGTTTGCCGACACGATCCAGGTGCTGGACCAGGGCCGGATCATCGAATCCGGCACTCATGACCAGCTGCTGGCAAAGGGGGGGTATTATGCCAGAACCGATCAACTGCAACGACTGGAAAACACAAGGTAGCCATGCAACAGAGCAGCGAAACGCCGTTTAGCGAGAAACAACCTGGAAAATCCCGGGATATCAGCCTGCTGGGAAAGCTCTATCACTATGCCCGCCCCTATCGCCTGATGCTTCTTGCAACCATTTTTCTGATGATTGCAATCACGGTCTTTGAGCTGGCCATCCCCTATATCACCAAAATTGCCATAGACAGCTACATTGTACCCAGCCGATCCCAGAACAGCGGGCAAAACGAAAAAAAAGCGAACTGGCTCCAGGTGGATCTGTCCAAGCCGGGAGTTCAGGCCATTGTTGAAGCTTACCCGGAAAAATTCAGGGTATCCGGGGACACGGCCCGGATCAGGTATCAGGACACATCGGAGCTGCCGCCTGCGGAGATCGCACGGATCCGCTCATCGGACATGAGGGGGCTGGGCTACATAGCAGCGGCCCTGCTGGTGGTGGTCCTGTTAAACTTCGCAGGCAGTTTTTCCCAGGTTTTTTTGATGGAATATATCGGCCAGGGGATCATGCACGATTTGCGGATGCGCCTTTTTATGCACCTGCAGGGCCTTTCGGTGCGGTTTTTCACCCACAACCCCGTGGGCCGCCTGGTGACGCGCGTTACCAACGACATCCAGAACATGCATGAAATGTTTACCTCGGTCATCATTTTTGTGATGAAAGACTTTTTCCTGATCCTGGGCATCACCATCGTGCTCTTCTCCATTGACTGGCAGCTCGCGCTGGTGGCCTATGCCATCTTTCCTTTTGTTTTCTATGCCGCCGCCAAATTTGCCGCCGCGGCCAGGGGGGCATTCCGAACCCTTCGGATAAAAACAGCGGAGATCAATTCCAAGTTTTCAGAAACCATCGGCGGCATGGCCGTCATCCAGCTGTTTCGCCAGGAGACCTCAAATTTCAAATCATTCCGGCGGCTCAACCATGAATTTTTCACCGCCGGCATGCAGCAGGTTACGGTTTTTGCCCTTTTCATGCCGTTTATCGAGCTGATGAGCTCCGTCGTGCTGGCGGTGGTGATCTTCTACGGCGGTGGAAGCCTGATGGCCGAGCGCATCACCCTGGGCACCCTGGTTGTATTTATTTCCTATCTGCGGATGTTTTTCCGCCCCATCCGTGATATCGCGGAAAAATACAACATCACCCTCAACGCCATGTCATCGGCTGAGCGAATCTTCATGGTTTTAGAGGAAACCGACCAGGAGATGGAACCGGCGCCGGAGCAACAAGCGCCCATGCCGCAGACAATCCATAGAATAACCTTTGAGCGCGTTTCATTTGCTTACACCGCGCAAGAGCCTGTCCTAAAAGATATTTCCTTTACCATCCACAGCGGGGAGACCATTGCCGTGGTCGGCCCCACCGGCGCCGGCAAAACCTCTCTGATCAACCTGATCACCCGGTTCTACGACCCGGATGAAGGGCAGATCCGCATCAACGGCACTGACGTCAAAAACTTTGAAATCACTGCCCTGCGCTCCAAAATTGCGCTGGTCATGCAGGACCCCTTCCTGTTCTCAGCCACCATCCGGGAAAACATCTTTCCCAACCGCTCCGAGCCTGCGGGGACGGATGAAATCAACCGGGTGCTGGATAACGCCAACTGCCGACGCTTTATCAACCGGCTGCCCGAGGGCATTGACACCCAACTCTCCGAAGGCGCGGGCTCGCTCTCCAGCGGACAGCGCCAGTTGATCTCCATTGCCCGGGCACTTGCCCACGATCCCGAACTGATCATTTTTGATGAAGCCACCTCATACATCGACTCGGAAACCGAACAGGACATCCAGACCGCCCTGATGCATCTGATGGTCAACCGCACGGCCATTCTCATCGCGCACCGCCTGAGTACCGCACGCGTGGCCGACCGGATCATGGTGGTCAACCACGGGCGGATCATTGAAGCCGGAAGTCACGAAGCGCTTATCCGGCAGCAGGGCTTCTACCACCGGCTCTACCAGCTCCAGGGGTGATCCGGGCGCTCCCGGGATACCAGGCACTGATAGCCTTGCCGGACTTAACCGGCCGGACTTAACCGGACAGCAGGGTTCTCTTTTTCTATTGCAGGCAGTTGAGCAAGAAAAGTATGAGTGTTAGAAAGCCGCCGAATAAAGGCTTACCCCCCTGAATGTGCACACGGCTAGTGACTACTTCAAAATACCAATAAAACATCCACCGCCTGAACCACCGCCGCCTGAACCGCCCGAATCGCAGGGGCCGACCCTCGGTGCTCCGGGATTGTCATTTACAATCATTTTATCGTTTTCAATAAAAACAGTGTCATCCCCAAAAGGGATTCCATCTTCAGCAAAGCCGGCATCCCAGTTTTCATCCTTTACCACGCTGACGCTGAACTCTCCGGTTGAATTGTCGTGGGTGTAGGTTCCGTACTCAACTCCTTCAACCTCGGAACTGTCATAAACGACATATTTACCGTTTTCATAAAAAACAGCTGCGCCGTATTCATCTGAAAAATGATCCCAGGCCCCGACAATGGGAGAGTCTGCGCTGCAAAGGCGGGGAAAGGAATAGATATCTCCATCATCTTCTGTGAAAGTCATTGTATCACCGTCTACGACTATGGTATCTTCCATAGCCGTCGGGATTCCATTGTCAGCAAGCCCGCAGTCACCGTTTTCATCTTTGACAACATTAAGGGTCAATTCCCCGGTAGAATTGTCGTGGGTATAAGTTCCATACTCAACGCCTTCACAGTCGGAATCATAGACGATGTATTGTCCGTTTTCATAAAAAACAAGACAGCCGTATTCCATATCAGGATCAATATAGGGAACATCCCAGGCCCCGACGATGGATGAGCTCGATGGCCCCGTCGATTCTGAATCCATTGGGATCCTGTAATAGGTAATGCCACGGGCATAGTTCATACCGGCATCACTATATGCCCGGGTCTCAAGCCGCAAATACAGTGAAGTGCCTGGCGTCATATCTTTGACCCTGGAGATAATATCAGCCGGTATTGTCAATGAGCGGCTTGAATTCGGCTGGTCGACAAAAAGAAGATCCTCATAGCTATCTCCATCCATAAACCAAAACATAAATTCTTCAAAATCGCCATCGGGAATCGTCCATGACAGGGTCAGGCTGCCATCCTGGTTCCACAGGTGATCAATGGAGTCTTCGGACACAGTTGGCAGGCTCTCTTTGCCTGGAAAATATAAGGGATAGCTTATATTTTCTCCTTCACTGGTTGTTGCATTATAGGTATAGTTTCCCTGGGGCAGATAAGTATCTGATGGAAAGGTTATTTCGTAGCCGGTATAGTTAACAAGCTTTTCGTCGTATTCGACTCGCCTGTTCGATTCATTCCAGCTGCCCCATAAATACGCGTCCTCCCAAAATTTCACACCAATTTCCAATGCATCTCCGTTACTATCAAGCATGGAGATCTGCTCGATGCAATCCGATGTCAGGGGTTGGCCGTTTTGAGTAAACTCAAACCATCCGCGATAACAATCCTGCTCTGATTCCGCACTATAATTCTGGTACTGAATATAGGCAAAATCTACTGAAACGGCTGCACTATCAGCTTCCCCTGATTCCAAATCAATGGCAATGGTATTCAGGCTGGAAAATTCGAATCGGAGTTCATTTTCATCTTCATGCGGGTAATCTTCACCTTCGGCCTGGGCACTTAAGAGATAGATTTCTGATTCAAAATTATAATTTATGTCAATTCGATGGGGGCCGGGATTGGTTTCGTAAATATTGCTTGTGTCCCAATCTGCCCAGAGCCAGAACTCATATTCCCGGACATCGGGCACGGTATCCCAGGTCAATGTTATGGGCTGCGTGTCTGTGTCAACAGTAAGAGGGATAAATTCAGGAAAATAACTTTCTGTATAATTTGCAAGGTTGTAATAAAATGTATCAGTTGAACCATCTGTCCATCTTACACGCAAGCGATAGGTGCCGGAAGAAAAATCCTGCTGCAATTCATTTATATCATAATAAACGAATTCCCGGGTCTCCCACTCACCATCACCTGGCGAAAAACTGAAATTTTTGCCAGTAGGCGTGGTCAAAGTTATAGAATTAAAGGCTTTGCCCTCTGGTTCTGCCCAGACCCAAGCCTCAAAAATGTAGTCATATCCGCGGTTTGCAGCTTCTATATATTTATTAATATGATCAGCATGCTGGGGCAACCTTTCCTTTTGAGCTTCGTACTCTTCAGCGCTGACAACCTTCACCTTAGTCAATTCCACCTCACATTCCATTTCTGTGGCTGCAAAACAAATCTGGGGTAAATACAGCAGTCCAGTAAAGGTTACAACTAAAACCATAAAAAACATTTTGACCTTAGCAGACATACATTTTTTCCTTTCTTCAATTAATCGTTAGTCCAATTTTAAAACAGTAAAACAGTAAAACAGTAAAACAAATTCCACTGACAATTTACTTACAAAATTCAGCGATAGTGAAAGGATTGGGCTTTTAGATAGAGTTGGGTAAGTTCATTGCCGGGAGCAACGTTAAGCTCCTTTTCAAAGATATCCCGACATTGCAAATAGGTTTTTACGGCTTTGGAAGGGGCATTGCGGACGAGATGCAATTTCATGAGGAGAGAATAGGCATTTTCTTCAATGGGGTTGCTGCTGACAAGCGTTTGCAGGCGGTTTTCGCAGGCTGTATATTCCTGGCGGCTGAAGTGCTGTTCTGCCAGGTCCAGGAGAAGTTTTTCGTATTTTCCGGAATAGTGTCTGCGGTAATATTCAGTCCATTCATCATAGGAAAAGTCTGCCAGAAATTCGCCGCAATAAAGATCAAACGCGGCCTGCTTCAGATTGAAGGCCTTTAAATGATTATCTTTTTTCTCAGCTTCCCGTGCTTTGCCTGTCAGCCTGTCAAACTCAAAAGCATCCACATATGAATTTTCCGGAAGAAGAAGCGTGTAAATGCCTTTTTCGGCCAGAATATATTTTGATATGCGTTTGGGCGGGATGCCGGGTTCAAGGATCTGCCGCAGATGCGACACCAGGGTCTGAATGTGAACGGCAGCCTTGCGCGGGTTGTGCTCAGGCATAAAAACATCAATGAGTTTTTCCTGGGTGATGGGTTTTCCGGCATGCATCAGAAAAAACTGAAAAAGGCTGATGGCCATTTTTCTTTTCCAGTCGCCTGGCGGTATAAGCCGGTCACCGATTTTTAGCATGAACGTGCCTAACGTCTGAACGGTCAGGGGCAGCGGGGAAAGGGTGCTGAGCTTTTGTACAGCGTCTTTGGCGGCCTGCCGGACACCTGGATCGGCATCCCTGGCACATGAAACAAGCTGCTTTTCCGTGTGCCGGCACTCATTGGCAGCCAACGCACGGATGATGGCAACTTTTTTTTCCGGTTCTGCGGTTTTTAAAAGGTCACAGAGATCGCTGCAACCAGCTGAATCCAGGCAGATCAAAATGCTGGCAATAAATTCAAAATGTTTTTCCTGCTCCAGCAGAAGCGGGCGAAGTTTTTTTGTTATATCTGGCTCCTTGCAAAGGAAAAGATACCCGTATTGATTCTTTCGGGCGGTACCCACGCTTTTTTTCAGCTTTTTGCAGGCGGCATTTTTTTCATCCTGTTCAAATAAGACAAAAGCGAGCAGAAGCCAGGTATGAGCCTTGAAATAAGGGGTGTCAACGGGGCTAAGACGAGTTTCCAGTTGCTCCAGCAGCTTTTCGGCGGTTTCAGGCTTTCCAATCCTGGCAAACCGGGGCGTAAGGAAGGTATAAAGCAGGTAAAAATCCAGAAAGCTTTGTTTTTGTTTAACCATTTGAATTGCCGTATCCGCAAGGTGCAGGAATTCTCTGATATTTCCGTTGTTCTCGGCAATGCCGGCCTGGGCTGCATAATAGAGGTATTCCTTCCAGACATTGGACTTGCCTATTTCTGGCGGCATAACCGGTTTTGAAATATTTTTACGGAAGTTTTTTAAAGCCTGTTTTGCCATATCAAACTGACCAGAGTCTAAGGCGTTGATGGCCTGGAGAAGCAAAAGCGGGTTTGCGGCAAATATTTGATTGGTTTTTTTACAGGCGCAAATCGCCCGGGCAGCAAAATCGCTGCATTGATCAGAAAAACCCTGAGTATATTTGACGGAACTGTAATAGCCCAGGGTGCGGGCGTAAGTGCCCAGGGCACTGTGCTCCATATCTTTGAGATCATTTTCAACAATCTTGTCAACTTCCTGAATACGGCCCCGCATAAGGGCATTGTTAATGCTTTTGATCGTGTGAATGTTTGCAGCCAGCCGGGGATTCCGGCGCACAAGCCAAAGGTTTTCGATTTGCCGCCAGATGGTTTCAGAATCTCTTATTTTGCCAACCTGGCTCAGGCCAAGGGCCAGCAGGGTAAGAATTTCAGGCCGGGCCTCATGGTCTGAGGAAATTTTACTTGCCCAGCTTTTTACAAAAGACGCCAGTTTTCCGTATTCATCCAGGCCATAGTAAATGCCTGCAATGAGCCGGATACAGGCGATGCGTATATGGGTATATTTTTCTTCTTCAGAACCGTTTATGGCCTTTTGCAAAGATCCCATGGCATTGTGCCAGTCTCCAAGCAGTAGAAGGGCCCAGCCACGGGCAAGAAGACGGAGGGGGTGAGTGTCCGTGTACAACCCGGGCAGAGAATCCACCATACGGAATATTTTTTTGGTCTTTGTGCCGGATAGCAAATACTTCAGATTTTTTTCAAGAACAGCAAATGCTTTGTCATAATACTGGCCATGAAGATAGTGATTGATGGATTGCAGGGGCTGGCCGCGGGATGCAAAGTAAAGGCCGGCCATTTCATGGAGTTTTAAGATTTCTTCTGAAGCAATCTGTTCTGATAAACGGCTGAACAGATAATTGCGAAACAGCCCGTGGTGTTTGTAGCAAGATCCGTGCGGGCCTTTTTTGAAAAATAGTAACCCCTGTTCAAACAGATGGTTTAATTTCTCACAGGCATTTTCTTCTTCTAAGATTTGCTCGCAAATTTCCCCGGTAAATTCGTCAAAAATGGCAGTACGAATTAAAAATTGTTTGGCATCGGCCGGCAGGTCCTTTATCACTTCATTGCTCAGGTAATTGATGAAATCCTGATTTCGCAGTTCTTCAATATTGTCCAAATCCGCATCCGGATGCTGCGGGTTTAAATTTCCGGCAATTAGACAGACGCCAAGGGGCCAGCCGCTGGACAGGTGTTTGATTTTTTGTGCCTGCTTAAAGGAAAGGTTGATAAAGCAGCATTCACTGAAAAATTGCCGGATTTCTCCTGCTGTAAAAACAAAATCGACATGTGTAATGACTCCGATTTCATTGTACATCAGATGCCTTGATAAAAATGATCCAGGAAGGCTTCTGGCTGACAGGAGCAGATAGGTGTTTGCAGGTATTTTTTGGATAAAAAAAGCCAGAAGCTGCCGAAATGCCCGGCTATATCCGGCGGCGTGGCAGTCGTCAACAGCAAGAACAATTTGTTCATGACCTATGGTTTCCAGGGCGTGAAGAAAGTCCGCGCATCTGGCCTGCCAGGAGATGCCGGAGATGCTGGAGGAGCTGGAATGGGCGGCGATGTATCCGATATATTGTTCGGCCTCAGGACAGATCTGAAGGATTTGACGGGACAGAGCGGTGAGCATGAGGCCGGGATCGTCGTCGGCGCTGGTCACGGTGTATGAGAAATACGGGCAGGTAGTTGAGCCACGAAACTGAAATAAAAGGGTGGATTTTCCGAAGCCGGCAGGGGCCTGGAGCAGGACGATGTTATTATCGGAAAATTTCTGGTGAAGTTTTGATAAAAGCCCCGCCCGATGGATACGACGATGGATACGCCGATGGATACACTGATTTAAAGAATCCATAACCTGTGATTTATAAGGCATTTAACCTACGTTGGCAAGAAAAAAAGTATTATCCAATTATCCGACATAGTTTATGTTTGAAAACCAGGAAACACTTTTTTCAGGGGCACCCGGCCTAGGGTTCGGATAGTCCTTGTCAAAGGTTGATTGACATGTTAAAAGGGATATTTTGATGTTGGTGGTCCATAAGCTTCGGATATATCGTGTTAACCTCAAATTAAAAGGAGAAGTGCAAAATGGCATACGATGCAGTAAACATGGCTGACTGGCAGATTTCAGAGGCAGCGGAAGAGCAGATGCCCACGCCCGACCAATGGGTCGAAAAGCTGGGCCTGTCAAAAGAAGAAATGCTGCCCATGGGGCGCCTTGGCAAAGTCGACTTTCTCAAGGTCATCAATCGGCTCCAGAACCAACCGGATGGCAAATACATAGAGGTTACCGCCATTACGCCGACACCGCTTGGTGAAGGCAAAAGCACCACTTCCGTCGGCCTGATGGAAGGACTCGGCAAGCGCGGCAAGAACGTCGGCGGCGCCCTGCGCCAGCCCTCGGGCGGCCCCACCATGAACGTCAAGGGAACCGCGGCCGGCGGCGGCAACTCCATCCTGATTCCCATGACCGAGTTTTCACTGGGCCTTACCGGCGATATCAACGACATCATGAACGCCCACAACCTGGCCATGGTCGCGCTGACCTCCCGGATGCAGCATGAACGCAACTACACTGACGAACAGCTCCAGCGCCTCTCCAACATGCCGCGCCTCGATGTGGACCCCACGCGCGTTGAGATGGGCTGGATCATCGATTTCTGTGCCCAGGCCCTCAGAAACATCATCATCGGCCTTGGCGGGAGATTCGACGGCTACACCATGCAGTCCAAATTCGGCATTGCGGTCAGCTCCGAGCTGATGGCCATTCTGGCGGTCGCCACCAACCTGGGCGACCTCAAGGAAAAAATCAACAACATCACCGTGGCTTTCAGCAAAACCGGCAAGCCCATCACCTGCGGGGATCTGGAAGTCGGCAACGCCATGACCGCCTTCATGCGAAACACCATCAACCCAACGCTCATGTGCACGGCCGAATACCAGCCCTGCTTCGTTCATGCGGGCCCGTTTGCCAACATCGCCGTTGGCCAGTCTTCAATTATTGCCGACCGCGTCGGCCTGAAGCTGTTTGACTACCACGTGACCGAGTCCGGCTTTGCCGCAGACATCGGGTTTGAAAAATTCTGGAACGTCAAGTGCCGCAACTCCGGTCTCAAACCCCACGTCTCCGTTCTGACCTCCACCATCCGCGCACTCAAGATGCACGGCGGCGGTCCCAAGGTCGTGCCCGGAAAGACCATGCCCGAGGAATACACCAAGGAAAATACCGGCCTGGTGGAAAAAGGCGTTGAAAACATGGTCCACATGATCAACGTAATCCGCAAATCCGGCATCAACCCGGTTGTCTGCATCAACAAGTTCTATACAGACACGGATGATGAGGTCAAAATCGTCAAAAAAGCCGCTGAAGAAGCCGGTGCGCGGGTGGCTGAATCCGAACACTGGCTGAAGGGCGGCGACGGCGCCCTGGAATTTGCCGATGCCGTTGTTGACGCCTGCGAGGAAGGAAACAACTTCGACTTCCTGTATCCCCTGGACATGAAGCTTCGCGACCGCGTTGACCTGATTGCCAAAGAGGTTTACGGCGCCGATGGCGTGGACTGGCAGCCCGAAGCCGAGCAGAAGGCCAAGATGCTCGAAGATGATCCCCAGTACGCGGACTACACCACCATGATGGTCAAAACGCACCTGAGTCTGACCCATGATCCCGTCCGGAAGGGGGTTCCCAAGGGATGGCGGCTGCCGATTCGCGACGTCCTGATCTACTCCGGCGCAAAATTCCTCTGCCCCTGCGCAGGCACCATCAGCCTGATGCCGGGAACCGGCTCCAACCCGGCTTTCAGAAGAATCGACGTCGATCCGGATTCCGGAAAAGTCTCCGGATTGTTCTAAGCGCTCGCCCCAAATTAACAAAAGATTAACAAAAGCAAAAACCCCCGCCCGGTCAACGGCCGGACGGGGGTTTTAATTGGCAGTCAGGGGTTTTGGACAGCCGATGGCTTCCAGGCAAGCCCCAGGGCCAAGGGCGGGGTTGGTTTTTGAAGCGCCATGGAGCGTTTTCAGGAAAAATTCAGCAAATGCCGAAGCCTATAAATTGCAAACAGCTTCACCCGACTTAAATCAAGCCGATTTCAGGCAATAGACAAACAATTTGGTGGCCAGCTTTGCCGCCGTGAATTCCGATACCACCGAGCCTTCGATTTTGGCCAGCTCATTGATATCGGCCGCCACCACGTTTTTTTCTTTTCCAACCCGTTTGATCAGCTCAACCACCTGCCGATAGGTGAGCCCCCCGGGCACCGGGGTGCCGGTACCCGGCATGATGCCCGGGTCCAGCCCGTCAAGATCGATGCTCATGTACACATTGTCCGGCAGCGCATAGACCACGTCATCCATCCACGAATCATCGGCCGGGTTGAGGTTATGGGCATAAAAGGGGTACAGGTGGCGCGATTTTATATACGCCAGCTCTTCCGGGCAAAACGAGCGGATACCCACCTGAACAAAGGGAAGCTTCAGATCATCGCCGATGCGGCGCATGACACAGGCGTGATTGTAGCGGCTGCCGTTCCATTGATCCCTGAGATCCAGGTGCGCATCAATCTGGAGGACCCCCAGATCCGTGTATCGGTCTGAAACGGCCTTGGTAAGCCCTATGGTGATTGCGTGATCCCCGCCAATGGCGCACAGTAATTGATCATTGCCCAGATACCGGCTGGCGG
>P_1C_Sed_2_UnCtyDRAFT_1000187_pt1 | contig 19286 bp, 18 predicted proteins | sample Pon1CUnioCityCA_4_FD_10229 | JGI IMG/M metagenome (IMG submission 10229) | reverse complement strand
CCCAAGCCCTGCAGGTCTTTGCTGAAGCCATGGACAAACAATCTGCGGCAGAACCAACGGATTCGGCGGATCTGGATCCGGAGGATTTTTTGGCGCACCTGATTGCCGAGACGATGGAGCTCGCCGATCCCCTGCCGCGGTGCCTGAATGAGCGGCGGCGGCTGGCTTTTATCGGACCCACGGGGGTCGGCAAAACCACCACCATTGCCAAGGTGGCGGCCAATTACATGCTGGCCGGCGGCGGCAAGGTCGTTTTGGCCACCATTGACAATTACCGCATCGCTGCGGTGGAGCAGTTAAAAATCTATGGCCGGATCATGAATTTGCCCGTGGAAGTCGCCCGAAGCCCGGAGCAGCTGCGCGAGATTTTCGAGCGGCACCGGGAGGCGGATTTGATTCTTGTGGACACCGCCGGCAGAAGTCCCATGGACGATATGCGCCAGGAGGAGCTGGCGGCTTTTCTACCGCCTGACTTGCCGGTTGAAAACCACCTGGTCCTCTCGGCCACAACCCGGGAGGGAGATAACTATACCGTTATTGACCGGTTTGCGCATTTAAAACTTCATGGGCTGGTGCTGACCAAGCTCGATGAGTGTGCGTTGCTCGGACAGATCGCCAATATCGGAATCCAGGGGGGGGTCCCCCTGTCCTTTCTGACCAATGGGCAAAAGGTCCCTGAAGACCTGCTGGCACCGGATCCGCGTCAGATTGCGAAGATGATACTTAAGCGAAATGAGGTTGCGGGAACATGGAATTTCAAGGAAACAGAGACCAGGCCGGAACACTGCGTGCATTGAGCCGGGAATTTGAAAGCGAGGCCTCGCCCGGGGAAAAGTGCCTGCAGGCAGCCCGGGTGATGTCTGTAACCAGCGGCAAGGGCGGGGTGGGCAAAACTGTTTGCGTGGCCAACCTGGCCCTGGTCATGGCCAGCCAGGGGTACCGGGTGCTGGTGATTGATGCGGACCTGGGGCTGGCCAATATTGACCTGTATTTCGGCCTCAGCCCGCAATATAACCTCAATCACTTTTTTGCCGGGGAAAAGCCGCTGGAGGAAATCCTTGTACCGGCCCCGGCCGGGATTATGGTCCTGCCGGCCGGTTCCGGGGTGCAGCAGTACACGCACCTGGATGCCAGCCAGAAGCTCTCCCTCATGGAGGGGCTGGACCTCTTGCACGACCGGTTTGATGTTGTCCTGATCGATACCGAGGCCGGCATCTCGGAGAATGTGACCTATTTCAATGTCGCGGCACAGGAAATCCTGGTGGTCACCACGCCTGAGCCGACGGCCATTTCCGATGCCTATGCCCTCATGAAACTTCTATCAACGCGCTTTCATGAAAAATGTTTCAAATTGATCGTCAATTCGGTGGCCTCGGAAAATGAGGCCCTGGATGTCTATCATAAATTGACCCTTGTCAGCAGCCGGTTCATTGACATCTCAATTGATTTTTTAGGGGCCATACCCCTGGATAAGCGGTTTACGGATTCGGTTCGCAAGCAGAAGACGCTCGTTGAGCTCTATCCAAAGGCAAAGCCGGCCCAGGCATTTTCCAGCCTGGTTGAAAATTTGGAACTTAAAAAAGAAAAGCAGGCTTTAAAAGGCTCTCAGCAATTTTTCTGGAAGCGATTGCTGGCTTTTAACGAGGCCCGGTGAGGGGGGATGGAAATGTTGTATCAGCCAACTGCTTGTGATCAGAGGGATGAACTGATCAAGGCCCATCTGGATTTTGTCGATTTTGTGGTGCACCGGATGCGTACGCAGATACCGGGATTTGTTTCCATAGATGACCTGAAAAGCGCGGCCATGTATGGCCTGATGGATGCAGCCAGTCGATTTGATCCCGATAAGGGCGTGCTGTTTAAAACATTTGCGGAAACCCGGATCAGGGGGGCTGTGCTGGATGAACTCCGGAAGATGGACTGGTTCTCCCGTTCCATGCGGGATAAGCACACCCGGGTGTTCAGGGAAATAAAGCGGTTGGAGCAGGAGATGGGCCGGGCGCCCACGGAGGAGGAGATCGCCGAAGCGATGGATCTGGAGCTTGCGCAATACCAGAAGCTGCTGACCGAAATCGGCCATCTGGGGGTAATCAGCCTGCACGAGGTTCTGGATGAGGCCTCCGGCGGGGATACCTTCCTGGATCAGCTCAACGATGATGCGGAGAAAAGCCCGGAGGAGGCCATCGGCAACCAGGAATTAATCCGGGAGCTTGCCGATGCGCTGGATAAGCTCTCCGAAAAGGAGCGGCTGGTGCTGACACTTTTCTATTATGAAGAGTTTACCCAAAAGGAAATCGCCGGCATTCTGGAACTCTCCGAAGGCCGGATTTCGCAGCTTCACAGCCAGGGCCTTTTGAAACTGCGGGCCGGAATGCAGGAATAGGGCAGGCGGAGCGAGCCAATGGATGCGACCGGAATTTTTTTTGTCTTTTGCCTCTTTGTCGGGCTCTGTGTTTTTTTGAGCGGGATTTGCCTGCTGATGGTTATCCGGCAGCACCGCCGTCTGGCAGCCCTGCATGGGGAGGTGGCGGCCCTGGAGCGGCAGATGCGACACGGTGATAACTCCAGCTTGGATAGTCAGGCTGCGGCAACGGCCCGCGCCCCATCGGGCAGAGTGCACCCTCTGGACCAATCCGAGCTGCAGGCGCGGTTTGAAAACAGGGGGGCGGTTAACAGCCGGGTGCCGGAAAAATATCGCTATGTGTACCAGTTGGAGCGTTCCGGTCTCGGGGCCGGTGAAATTGCCGATATTCTGGAAGTGTCGGCCCATGAAGCGGAGCAGATGCTCTCCCTGGCGCGCTCTTCCAGGCAGGGATAGCGGGGCGCCATTGGCAAGGGCCCCCCTATTAACGCCCGTTGTCAGCCCGGGTTAAAGAACAATGGCCAATTGTCGATAAGTAGATTAAGCGGGGGCTCCGCGCAAGCGCGCGGGCGGTTTTTGAAATTTCAGGAGGATCAGGCATGAGCTCAGGAATATACAGTGCGTTGTCAGGGGGGCTGGCCAGGATGCAGGACCTGGATGTGGCGGTCAATAATCTCGCCAATGCCGGCAATATCGGTTTCAAGGCCAGCCGCCTCTCCTTTGAGTCCCTGTTTAATGAGAACCTGCAGAACAACAGGGGAAAGGGCATGAATTTCTGCCGGACCTCGGGCGCTTACATCGATTTTTCCCAGGGGGATATAAAGCAGACCAACCGGAACCTGGACCTGGCGATTCAAGGCCGGGGGTTTTTCAAGGTGGCGGGTGAAGACGGATTCTTATATACGCGGCAGGGCAATTTTAAACTCGACGAGCAGGGAAACCTGCTGACAGCCGAAGGCAACCGGCAGGTAGTGGGTGCGGACGGTCCGGTGAATCTGCCCGGCAAGGACGTTCAGGTGGACGGCCAGGGAAGAATAACGGCAGACGGGGCGCAAGTCGGCCAGCTTTCGATTTACACGGCAACGGATCCCGGGGACCTGACACAAAAGCCCGACGGCCTCTGGGAATTGCGGGAAGGCGGGCAAGAGGCGCTGGCCGGGGATGCGCAATTGGTCCAGGGCGGTCTTGAGCAGTCCAACGTCAACCCCCTGCTGCTGACCACTGAAATTATTGAAACAAAAAGGGCTTACGCGGCTTATTTAAAGACTATGAAGGCTTTCAGCGAGATGACGGAGAAAGCCGGTCAGATCGGTCGGATCGGCTGACCATTTTAATTTAATGTATGTGCGAGGGAACTTATGATTACGGCCTTATATTCAGCAGCAACCGGCATGGAGGCGCAGGAGACCCAGATCAACGTAGTTGCCAATAACCTGGCCAACGTCAATACCACCGGCTTTAAACGCAGCCGGGCCAACTTCCAGGATCTTTTGTATCACAATATCCGGGCTGTGGGCAGTGCGACCTCGAGCGACACGGAGGTGCCCACAGGCATCCAGGTGGGGCTTGGCACGCGAACGGCAAGCGTTGAAAAAGTCTATACCACGGGTGACTTTGAAACAACCGGAAGGGATCTGGATCTGGCCATTGAGGGGGAGGGATTTTTTCAGGTGGCCATGCCCAATGGCGAGACCGCCTATACCCGGGACGGCAGCCTGAAATCAGACAGCCAGGGGCGCCTGGTAACCGCGGACGGCAATCCGGTGGAGCCTGCAATCACGATTCCGGAGAATGCCACCAAGGTCGCCATTGGCAAGCGGGGAACCGTGACGGCGTATTTGGACGGCGAGGCCGAGGGCAATGAACTTGGCGTGCTGGAGCTGGCCAGGTTCAGCAATCCTTCGGGATTAAAGAGTATGGGCGGGAACCTGCAACTTGAGAGCACGGCTTCGGGTACTCCCATATTGGGTGAGCCGGGTGATTCGGGCTTGGGTACCATTGCGCAGGGATTTTTGGAAAGTTCCAATGTGAGCATCATGAAGGAAATGATCAGCCTCATTTCCGGCCAGCGCGCCTATGAGATCAATTCCAAGGCGGTAAAGGCGGCTGATGAAATCCTGCAGCAGACCAATCAGCTGGTGTAAGGAAAAGACCGGAGAGAGGTTTCAGGGGTTTTGGAAATCAGGTATAAAATGATGAAACGATGGGTTTTGACAGTATTTTTGATTTTTTGTTTGCCCGGGCTGGTGATGGGCCTGGAGGTGCGGTTTAAGGAGGATGCCGTGGCCGGCGCAGACATGCTGAGCCTGGCTGACGTGGCCGAGGTGCGGCCGGCCGCCGCGGCTGCCGGATTAAACGGGGTTTTGTTGTTCCCCGCCCCTGATCCGGGGGAGCAGAAGTGTTTTCAGAGTCGAACCCTCAAGGCTTATGTCCTGGATGCCGTTTCGGACAAGAATGCCGCGATTGAATGGGGCGGCGCTGATGTTGTCTGCGTGCGGCATGAGGGTGTGCTGGTGAGCGATGACAAACTCCAGTCCGTAATCGACTCCCGGCTCCGCGCCGCGTTATCTCATCTGGAGCCGCAGCAGGTCAGCTTTAAACTCCGGCAACCGCCCGATCCATTGAGCCTGCCGCCTGGCCGCACGGAATACGAGGTCCTGTTTTCGGATCGCGATATCCTTGACAGCCGGCAGGTGAGCGTCATTGTCAAGGTGGACGGGCGGGTTGTGGAAAACCTCGCCCTGGCCGGAAAGGTCCGGGCGTTTCTGCCCGTTGTGGTGGCCGGGCGGAAGTTGAACCGGGACACTGTCATCACCCGGGGCGATGTCCGGACGGTGTCCAAAAATATTGCAGATTTGCGTAATCCCTGCGTGGATTTAAAAGGCGTGGTGGGCAAACGCCTGAAGCGCTCCGTTGCCGTAAACGAGGAAATCCGCCGGACGGACCTGGACCGGCCGGTTTTGGTGGAGCGCCGGCAAATTGTGACCATGCTCTTGCAGAAGGGGACGCTTCAGATTAATGCCCGCGGGCAAGCTACTGCTGACGGAAAAATGGGGGATGTGATTATGGTCCGGAACATGCGCTCCCAACGCGAAGTCCCCTGTGAGGTCATCGGCAGCGGCCTCACCCGTGTGGATTTCTAAGAGGCTTAAAATGTCAAATAAAGCAAATAAATATTTTTTGATTCTGATGTTGACGCTGCTCCTGGCTTTGGCCGGGTGTGCGGGCCACAAGAAACCGGACAGCACACCGAAGGCGCCCCAGGCGGATCATTCAGCGGTCCTGGAGGAACAGGCGGCCCGGGCGGCACGCCAGCAGCGCACCGGATCCCTGTGGCAGAATAACCAGGGGTCCTTGTTTGCGGAAAATAAAGCCGGCCATATCGGCGATATCCTCACGGTGGCCATTTATGAACAGGCCAGCGCGGAAAAAGAGGCCGGGACCAGCACGGGACGGTCTTCTTCGGCTTCCATGGGCATTCCGAAACTCTTTGGCTATGAAGCCGCGCTTGCCGCCAAAAATTCAAACCTGGACCCCTCCAGTCTGCTCAGTGCCAGCACCGAGAACACTTTTGAGGGCTCGGGCAGCACCTCCAGGGAGGAAAAGCTCTCGGCAACGCTTACCACCCAGGTGGTTGAAGCAATGGGCAACGGCAATCTGCGCATCAAGGGCAGCAAGACGGTGCGGGTCAATAACGAGGACCAGATCATCCGGCTGACCGGGATTGTGCGGCCCGCCGATATTTCCGCCAACAACGTGGTTGACTCCAAGTATATCCTGGATGCCAAGATCGAGTATACGGGCGACGGGGTCCTCAGCGAGAAGCAGCGCCCGGGGTGGCTGGCCCGGTTGATAGACGTTACCTGGCCGTTCTGAAGGGGTTTGATTATGAAAAAGCTAATGACAATTATGGTTTTGGCCGGGTTCCTGCTCTCCGCGGGAGGGGCTTTTGCCGCGCGCATCAAGGATCTGGCCGAGTTAAAAGGGGTCCGTGACAACCAGTTGGTGGGCTATGGGCTGGTGGTGGGCTTAAATGACACCGGAGACAGCTCCAACAACGGCATTACCATGCAGACCGTGGCCAACATGATGGAGCACATGGGGCTCACACTGGATCGCGAGGCGGTGGATGTCGGCAACGTCGCAGCGGTGATGGTTACCGCCGATCTCCCCCCGTTTGCCAAAATCGGGACCGAGATCGATGTTGTCGTCTCCTCGCTTGGGGATGCGGAAAGCCTTTCCGGAGGTGTTCTTTTGCGCACGCCCCTTGCCGGGCCGGACCAGAACACGTATGCCGTGGCCCAGGGCTCGGTTATTGTGGGCGGTGTCTCCCTTGGCGGCAACGCGGCTCAGGTTGAAAAGAATCATCCGACGGTGGGGCGCATCCCGGATGGCGGGACGGTTGAAAGGGAAGTGGGTTTTGCCCTGCCCGAGGACGGCCAATACGTGTTTCACCTGCGGGATGCGGATTTTACCACCATTTCCCGCATGGTCGCGGCGGTGAATGCGAAGTTCGGCAAACCCATTGCCCGTGCCATGGACAGCAAGAGCATGACGGTCTCGCTTCCGGGGAACTTCTCATCCAGGCCCATACAATTTTTGTCCAGCCTGGAAAACCTTCAGGTACAGCCGGACAACAAGGCCCGCATCGTCGTCAATGAGCGCACCGGCACCATTGTCATGGGCGCTGATGTGCGGCTATCCACGGTGGCGGTGGCCCACGGCAACATTAAGCTGACGGTTAAGGAATCCGCCGGTGTTTCGCAGCCCGCCCCCTTCAGCAGACGGGGAGAAACCGTTGTCGTACCGGACACCGGAATTGAATACGAGGAAGAGGAAGCCCGCTTCATGGTTATGGAGGAGGGCGTCAGTGTGGGCGATGTGGCGGCGGCCTTAAATGCGGTTGGCGTCACCCCGAGGGATGTCATAACGATTTTTGAGGCCATCAAGGCGGCCGGCGCGATGCAGGCGGAACTGGTAATCCTCTGATTTAAGGACGGGAATATGGAACTGGCATTTGATCCGAAAATTTTATCTTCCGGCATATCGACCGGAAAGCAGTCAGGCAGCGGGGATCAGGAAGGCCTTAAACAGTTGTGCCAGGATTTTGAATCCATCCTGATTCATTCGATGTTTAAGGAAATGCGGCAGTCGGTCCCGGATGACGGGTATCTGGAGCGCGGTATGGGGATGGATATGTTCCAGGAAATAATGGATATGGAAACGGCGCGCGAAATGTCGCGAAAAGGCGGCCTGGGCCTGGGCCAGCTGTTGTATGAGCAACTCTCAGAATAGGGACGTTCTTTGTCTTTTTGTCCATCCGCCCCCCCATTGGGAGCTTCTCACCTTTTTCACCCTTCCTTTTTTTTCTATGCAGCCATGGCAGCTTGAAAGGGAATCCCTCCGTTGTTAACATAAAGTGGAAAAATTCCAAGTTGATAAGAAATAGGGTTAAAGAATTTTCTCCGGATGTCCGATACAAATATCAAAGGGGGAAACATTTTGTATCAGATTCAAGAAAAAATGGGTGCGGCGGTTTTCAAACCGTCCGTTAACAAAGGGATACTGCTATGAAGATAAATCCGGGTCAAGGAATCAAGCAGTTCGAAAACATCCAGAAAAAGCAGGCGGTGGATAAGACCCAGAAGTCGGGCAAAGCCAGCGAGGGTGACAAGGTGGCTTTTTCAGAAGCGCTTCAGCAGGTGCAGGGCAGCAAAAATGACCTGTCCGTGGATGCGAATCGGCAGGAGCGGATTCAAACCGTCAAGGAACAGATTGCCAACGGCACCTATGCGCCGGACTCTCAGAAAGTGGCAACGAGTTTGCTGAAATACATCGCGGAAGGCCGCAGCAATGGATAGGACAAACGTACTGGCGCATCTGGAGCAGTTACGGGAGGTGATCCTGGAAGAGCGCCGGGCGGCCAAGGCGCTGCTTGTGGAGGAAATGCTGACGCTGACGGATCAGAAGGAAGGGCTGCTAAAAGAGATGCTGCCGGTGGTGGACGCAATAGAGGCGCTTACGCCCGAGGAGCAGGAAATGGCGGAGGCCGTTCATGCGGAAAATCTGCGCAATGCCTATTTTTTCTGGACAGCCCTGCAATGGGTCCGGGAGTCGATGAGTTTTATCAGTGATAAAATGTATCCTGACGCCTACGGCGGCAGCGGCTCCGTGATCAAGGGAAGCGCTTCCGGGGCCTTGCTTTCCGGAAGGATCTGACATGAGCCTGATCACCGCCTTAAACCCGGGTTTGACCGGAATTCTGAGCCAGCAGAAGCAGGTGGAGATAACCGGCAACAATATTGCCAATGTGAACACGCCGGGCTATTCCCGGCAGAGCGCCACCCTGACCCCTATGGCCGCCATTCAAATTCAGGGTCTGTTCATGGGCCAGGGGGTGAAGGTTGCGGATGTGGGCCGGGCGTATGACCAATTTGTCACCGGCCAGCTGGTGGATCAGAACGATGTGTTGGGCCGGGAAAACGCCAAAAGCGGCCCCCTATCCCAGTTGGAGCGTATCTTCGGTATTGGCGAGGATTCCCTTGCCGGCGATATCGAAGGCTTTTTCGGGGCCTGGCATGACCTCTCCCAGAATCCCGCCGGCTCGGTTGAGCGGGAGCAGGTGATTTACAAGGGCGAAAATCTCCTGGATGCCTTTGACAAAACCAAATCCGATCTGGTGGTGGCCCGCCAGAACATCAATGATACCCTGAACGCCGAAGTCGGCGGCATCAATCTCAAGCTCCAGGAGTTGGCCGATCTGAATGCGGACATTAAGCAGAAAGAAACCCTCGGACACGTGGCCAGCCTGGATCAGGACAGGCGCGATCTTTTGGTCAAGGAGCTTTCCAATATCCTGGGGATTAAAACCTATGATACCGGCTCGAGCCAGATAGGCGCCCAGCTTCCCGGCGGCATTCCCCTGGTGGAGGGCGATACCGCGGTCGATTTTCAATCCTACTATGACGGTGACCAGCTCAAGTTTCAGATAAAATCCGGGGATATTACCCTTCCGGCGGACAAAAGCAATTTCGGGGGCCAGTTCAAGGGGCTGCTGGATGTGCGGGATGAATTGATCCCGGAGCTGGAAGGTCGCGTCAATGCCCTCGAATACAATATCGTCACCCAGGTAAACGCGCAGCACGAGGCGGGCTACGGCTTGGACGGCCGGACCGGCCGGTCTTTTTTCACCAAGCAGCCATCGTATCAAAGCCAGGAAGCCTTTGCCGACCCCGATGATCTGGCTTTTAACACGGGCACCATGACAATTCAGCTCGACGGTGCCACCAGCGCCGAAATTGACATCGAGCAGGGCGACAACTCCCTGAACGGGATCCGGGACGCTATCAACAATGCGGATGCGGGGGTGCTGGCGGCGGTCGTCCCGGACAGCGACGGCAACTACCACCTGGACCTGACCCCGGAGACCGAAGGTGCGGTGGTCACCATTGGCAGCGGCAGCTTGACAGAGGATGACGAGTTTGATTGGGATTTTGATGAAGCCCCTTTTGAAGAGCAGCCCGACGGAATTTATCACAGCAGTGGGACTTTGACTTGTTCCGATCCGGATATGTTGAGTTTCAACAAAGGGGAAATCGAACTGGTAATCGGCGAAGTCGGATCAGAGGAGACTTTTACCGTGGATATTGAGGCCGGCAGCAATTCCTTAAACGGCATCCGGGATGCCATTAATGCATCCGATGCCGGAGTTCTTGCCCGGGTTGAGCAGGAGGCAGCCGGCGATTATTTCCTGGCCGTTAGGCCTCCTGAGAAATCCCTGGCGGTCGCCGCTGACCTGCCGGAGGGTGAGGGGGCAATTAATGACAGCTTCCCTGATCCCGGTGAGCCACTGATAGACGACACGCTCACCCTTACCTTCACGGTGGACGGGGTGGATTCGACAGTGACAGTTGATGCGGCGGCCAGCTCCTTGAACGGCATCCGGGATGCGGTCAACGATCAGGTGGGAGGCGATGGCATCCATGCATCGCTAACGTCCGACGGTGACAATTATCAGCTGGATTTTGCAGCTTATGAGCCCATGACGATCACTCCCGCGCTGAGTGATAACGAGGCATATGAATTCTCGGGCCTGGTGGCAATGGCCGGATCGGGTGAGCTGGCAGTGGGGATTGAATCCACAGGGGCCATTGCCGCTGCCGGGATCCCCGGCGGAGCGCCGGGGGACAATGAGAACGCGCTGGCCATTCACGCACTGGTCAATGCGCCGCTTGCCGAAGACAATAAAAGCTTTGTGGACGCCTACGGCCGGATGGCCTCCAGGGTGGGATCGGAGACCAGGCGTAATTCCATGGCCCGGGACGGGGCTGAAGACAGCATGAACCAGCTGGAAAATCTCCGGGAATCCATTGTCGGTGTCTCCATCGAGGAGGAAATGATCAACCTGACCATGTTCCAGAAGGGATTTGAGGCGTCCTCCCGCTATGTGCAGACCATTGACGAGATGCTTGGAACGATCATCGGATTGAAACGATAGGTGGTGCGATCATGATGAAGTCCACTATGGGAATGAACTACCGCATGCTCTCCGCAAACCTGGAGATCATGTCCAATAAGATGTATGATCTGCGGCAGCAGTCCGCCACCGGCAAGCAAATGAACCGGCCCTCGGATAATCCCGCAGGGATTCGCCCGGTTTTAAGCTACCGTGTCCAGGGTCTGGCGACAGATCGCTACATGGATCATATAGCGGTTGCCGGAGGCGAGATGGCGGTTCAGGACTCCAGCCTCGACCAGGTGGAGAACATCATGGCGGCAGCCAAGGAGACCCTGATCGCAGCCAGGAACGGCGGTGCCAACGAAATGGATCTCGATACCTATGCAGACCGGGTGAGCCAGCTATTCGATGAAATGCTCCAGGCTGCCAATATGCAGAGCAGCGGCAAATTCGTGTATGCCGGCTATCAGGAGGCGACCACGCCTTTTACCGTTAATACCGGCTTTGATCCGGACGCCTACAATCCGGACGATCCGTCCACCCGAGCGGTCGCTTATCACGGGGACAGCAATGCGAAAAGCGTGGAGATTGCCCCGGAAAAGCGCATTCAGACGGCCCTTACCGGCAACGAACTCTTCCTGGGGGATGCGGACAATGACGGGGTGCTGGATGCTGAGGGCGTTGACCTGTTCTCAACCCTGAGAAACGTGGAAGCGGCAATCCGCTCAGGCGATGATGCCGCCATGAACGAGGGGCTTGACAATCTGGAGCGGGGGGCGGATCAGGCAAGGAGCCTGCGCAGCCGTATGGGCAACAATGCCTGGCGCATCGAGCGGGCCGGCCGGCACATGAATGCGGCCGCTATTGAAGTCAAGGAGATCATTTCAAGCTACGAAGACGCCGATGTCCTGGAGGTTTTCTCGAACCTGGTGCAGCATGAAACCGCATTTGAAGCCGCCCTGAACGTCACTTCCCGCGTCTCCCGGCTGTCTATCCTGGATTTTATGTAGTTCCTCGCAAGCGTCTGATAAAATTGGCCTGTCTGGAAGGGCCTGTTTAAAATTGACATCGCGCAAGATTCATGGGACATTTTAATATTGATGAATCCCAGTTGCGAAAGATGACAGACAATTCATTTTAAACAGGCGAGCGCCAGGGAGGGCGAATGCTGGTACTGACGCGCAAGATCGGTGAGGGCATAGTCATCGGCGATGATGTCCGGATAACCGTTTTGGAGGACCGTGAGGGCAAGATCCGGATTGGAATTGACGCCCCCAGGGATAAAAAGATTTACCGGCAAGAGGTTTATGATCGCATATGCCAGGAAAACAAGGAAGCCAGTCAGTGGGATGTAGAGAAGCTCGAAGCCTTGCAGGCTGTCCTGCCCAAGCAAAAGGACCCCAAATGAAGACCCTTCAGACCCCTTTGGGAGAAGTTCGATATGACCCGGATAAAGTGATTCGGTTTCCGGAAGGGTTGATCGGGTTTGAAAGCCTCAGGGATTTCGTGGTGGTACCCAATGAAAAGACCGACTCCCCCCTGTTCTGTTTCCAGAGCGTGGAGGCGCCGCATCTGATTTTTCTCCTGGTTGATCCGGCGCTTTTTTTTCCGGATTACAAGGTATCACCAAGCCAGGAGGTCAATGAAAAGCTGGGGATAACCGATGGAGACCCATACTTTGTCCTCACCACCATTACCTTTCATCAGGATGAGCGCATTACACTGAATTTGCTGGCACCGATTGTCTACACCCCGAAAACCGACCGTGCCGTCCAGATTGTTCTGGAAGGCAGTCAATATCAGGCTGGCACCCCCCTGCCCGGGTAACCCGGCAGCGCCCCTTTCCCGATCCTGCCTACCACGAAGGCTCAATCACCTGTTTGAGAATTTTCGCCGCTGTATTTTCCGGTTCTTTAAACGTTACCCGGAGATCAAAATAGATTTGAATGGGTGAAATAATGTGGATCGGCGTCTGGATCTGGGCTTCGATGGTTTTGATTGTTTTCTCCGACGGCCGGCTGTATTGGAGCCGCGAGGAGGGCATGACCTGGCGCATGCCGTGATATATACCCGGATCCCCGGTTTGAATCAGCGCCACGTTGGCTTGCTGCTTACCCGCCGGTTTAAACCCCAGTGCTTCAAGATCCACTTCCGCCCTACCGCTGATACAGGCCTGCACCTGTCGGTAGATGTCAATGCCGGAAGCCAGGTGCAAAGCCCCGGACAGGCCTGTGAACGCACAGCGCCGGTTATTTTTGTGACAGTAATCCACAAGCGCGTTTTCTATTTCGACAAAATCCATGGAATCATTGTAGCAGTACAGGGGCGCGGCTGCTGCGGCCGAGGCGATCCATTCCTCCAATAGCGCTTCCGGCCGGGTCAGGACAATTTTTTTTTTGACCGTATCAATCCATTCCTTATCTTTTAACAACTGCTTAACGTTGGAGACCAGCCCCAGGCTGACCGCTGCCTGTCGGGCCAGTTCCTGCGTCTGCCATTGACGGCGGGGATTGTTCAGGAGCACCCGTATGATCCGGCTGGTTTTGGGTCTGGAAAGGGATTTGAGCTGCCTTTTGTTCTTGTATGGATTTTCATGGCCCCGGGTGTGGATAAACAGGTTGTCAAAGGCCATCTGACAGTTTCCGGCCAGATCTATAAATCCCACATGGTTTTCACGGCAAATTTGTGCTGCGGCCTCTGAAATATAGGGGGCCATAAAGACCGGGCAGGCCGCCGACCACTTGCACTTTTCAAGGAGCAGACTGTTAACGGCTTCCCTGGCCAGCCGGGGCTCACCTTTAAGGCGGGTCTCGATCAAAAGCACATGGTTTTTTTCCCGGCCGAAAAGCTCCACCACAAAATCCGGTCCGGAACGGTTTCGAATTTCCTGCCGAACCGCCACGCGCCGGATAAAATCGACCCCCGTGAAAAGGGCTTCCAATTTTTTTCGGGCCTCTGTTATCAATTCATCTTTGAGCAAGGCACGGGTCATAACATTCAAAACCTGATATAATATTTTCAACAATCGTTGAAAATATTATATAGTATGAAAATAATATTTTTTCAACAATTTTTCATTAAAAATACCTATTTTCAACACATGTTGAAAATAGGTATTTAGTGAATTTTCAAGATACAAACTGCGGCCGATTGGAATAATTGCCTCGTAAAAGGCTGTTAATGCCATTTTGTACATGGCCTCGAACGTACTGGTCGCCCATCGATAAGCGCCCGGGAGGGTCGTGGTCGTCAGCTCCGCAGCGCATCTGCACCCGTCCGGGTTTGAGGAATTGTAGCTTGACACCGCTTATCTAACCGAATAATCTGCAAGAAAAATTTCTCCATCCGAGGAAAAGGGCATGGGGAGCCGGGAATTTTATTAACCCGCTGCTTCGGGTCAGCGGGCAGGCAAGAGGGGGAATGCGATGTGGGGCGATGATGCGGAACGGTTTCGTATGTTTGTGGAAAGCGCCAATGATATATTCTATACCTTGACGCCGGAGGGGGTGTTCAACTATGTCTCGCCCAAATGGACCCAGCTGCTTGGTCATGAACCGCATGAAGTGGCCGGGCAAGCGATTGAGAATTTTGTTCATCCGGAGGATGTGGAATTGTGCCGGATTTTTCTGGAAAGGATCATCACAAGCGGAAAAGCGCAGGCCGGCATTCAGTACCGGATCAAAAAGAAATCCGGACAGTGGCAGTGGCACGAATCCAACGCCTCCTTATTAAAGCAGGGCAATGACGGAGCGGCCGTTTTTCTGGCTGTGGCCCGGGATGTGACTGAAAAGAAAGAAATGGAGGAGGCGCTTTATGAAAGCAATGACCGGCTTGAGAACCTCCTTCTGGAGCTTCCTGTGGCCATCATGATTATCGATTATAACACCCGGGAAATACTGGAAATAAATCAAAATGCCATGCTTATCCTGGGCTACTCCGGCGAGCAGCTCGTCGGTCGCAAATGCACTGATTACGTGTGTCCGATGAAAAAGGGGGAGTGTCCGATCCTTGACCAGGGAATGGAGGCCAACCATTCGGAGCAGGAGGTGATAAACGCCTCGGGGGAGCGCGTTCCGGTTCACAAGTCCGCCATTACCATGCACCATGATGGCAGGAACGTTATCCTGGAGTGCTTTACCGATATCAGCCGGATGAAGGAAATGGAGCGCCGTTTGCAAGAGATGGCCCAGACCGATGAGTTGACGGGGCTTTGCAACCGGCGCTATTTTGTGGAGCAGGCCCGGCTAGAGCTTGCCAGGAGTAAACGATATGGCAATCCGGTCTCCATGATTGGCTTTGATATTGATCATTTCAAGCATATCAATGACCGCTTTGGGCACCCGGCGGGTGACGCGGTGCTCCGGGCGATCAGTCGCATCAGCCGGGAAACCCTGAGGGAGACCGATATCATCGCGCGGGTCGGCGGAGAGGAATTCGGGGTTATTTTGCCGGAATGCGCTATTGACAGTGCCGGCATTGCCGCTGAAAGATTGAGGAAATCGATTGAAGCCTGCGTTTGCGAGTTCGAGGGGATTCGTATCCAGTGTACCATCAGTTTGGGCATTGCCCAATATTCGGCTGGCCAGGACGACCTGGAAGGCCTGATGAAAAGAACCGATAAGGCGTTGTACCGCGCAAAAGACGCGGGCAGGAATCGGATCTGCAAAACATCGGATCAGTCTTGATGGTACAGGGTTAAATCAGCCGTCCAGTACCACGGTATTGCGCCCCTTTTCCTTGGCCTGGTAGAGCAGTATATCAGCTGCGTGGAGCATCTCTTCAAGGGAGGGTTGACTTTGGGAGGTCACACCGATGCTGATGCTGAATTGGAGGGTTTGCTGTTTCAGCGAAAGGGTTTGCCCCGCGACAGCCTGCCGGATTCGCTCGAAAATAGTCATGGCCTCCCCTTCCTTAACATCCGTGCACAAGACGCAGAATTCTTCGCCGCCCAGGCGGGCAACGACATCCGTGGCCCGAAGATTGCCGGTAAGCACCCGGGCCACTGTTTTAATGGCCCGGTCGCCGGTGAGATGGCCGTAAGTATCGTTAATTGTTTTGAGATGATCAATGTCGATCATGGCCAATGTCAGCTTGAGCGCCCCCCGCTTGAAATTTTCATAGAGCTTGCTGCCGATTTCGAAAAAGTGGCGGCGATTGTACAAACGGGTCAGGAAGTCACGGTTGGAACTTTCAGTCAACTCTCTTAGCACTTCAACCAGCTGCAGGTTGTTCATGACCCGGACATGGAATTCCTCAATTTTGAAAGGCTTGTCAATACAGTCGCTGGCACCGTTTCGCAGGGTTGCAACCCGCTGATAATCGCTGGCCCGCTCGCAGAGGGTGATAATGGAGAGCTGATTTTTTTTGTAGTCCTGTCGGATGGTGCGTATCAGATTAAAATTGTCTTTTTCGCATATATCTCCGTCAATGAGCATCAGGCGGATATCCGGTTCGGTCTCCAGATGGGCCAGGGCTTCTTTTCCGTTTCGGGCCTCGAGGACGCAATACCCCTTGTTGGACAGCAGGTTGCGCATCAGGGTCAAGGAAGTCCGTTCATCTTCCACGATCAGCATTTTATTGGAATCCGCAAAAAGTCCCCGCTTGAGCAGCTGAATAATATATTCCAGGTTGTATCCCGAGCAGTCCGGTATATAATCGAGTACATTGCCGGCAAAGGCAATTTTCTGGGCTGAGGTGGGCCGGCTGCCGGTGACTACAATGGTGGGGATTTTTTCGAAGGGGGCATAGTCGTCCGGGCTTAATTCCATGTTTAAAATAACGGCCAGGTAATTGCCGTTGTTTTGGGAAAATTTTTCTCTGGCGGCTGTCACCGATGCCACGATTTCCGAGTTGATTGCCAGGTGGGCCTTGATATGTTCGGCAACCGATTCGGCAAGCAGGTAATCGGATTCGATATAGAGGATTTTCGACATGATGTCCAAGCCTTGCTGCAGTGTAAAGGATGGCTTGTTTTATAACCGTTTTATTTTCATCCGTCAATTGAGATGCTGCCGTATCAAGGTACAGGCTTTCTATTTTTTCTCCCTTTTTCCCTTGATATTGCTTAGACGTGCGCGCAAAAATAGATAAACATTAAGGCAAAACATACGCACAGGGCGGACCAAACGAAGCGGGTCCGCCTTTTCTTCAAAGCGAAGCGTGTCTTCGTTTTCTCCTGCAGGCAGACACGCTTCGCTTGGTCCGCCTACGAGAGCCCTGCGAGCTTAATCTATCCCAAAATATAATAAATTTGTCTATAGAATTATGCAAACACTAATAGAAGTGCTTCTTTCCTGCCTCCTGACCACGCGGCACAGTGGATCTCTGTTTCCGGCAAGATCCCGCCGGGTTTTTAAATCTTGTTTGAATTAATTTAAATTTGAGTTGAAAAATTATATCAACCTGATTTTATATATTATTTTTTATTTTTACCCTCCGCTCGGCGAGCCATTGCCGCCTTTTTCAAGCGAATTTTAAAGCCAAGCCATGTCCGTTTATCTTTTTTTTGTTTTCATATTTTAAAAATTTCATTTTATTTCAAATGTTTATTAAAATATTCAATGTTTGGTACACTCCTTGCCTAAACGAAGTTCATGGAGGGAAACGTGTACTTCTTTTTATTCCTCAGCTTATGCATCAACGCTTTTCTCCGGAAGCATGCGGCCATCAGTAAAGGAGCGGCATGGATTGTGGATTTTATTCAGCACCAACTGATTCATTTAAAAAGGAGGGGGAAAAATGTTTAAGAACATGAAGTTGGGCACCAAGCTGCTGCTATCTTTCCTGGTAGTGGGGCTGCTGCCCTTTGCCGTCATGGGCGGTGTCGCCCTGGTAAAGTCCGGGTCCGCTCTGGAAAAACAGGCATTTAACCAGTTAACCGCCATGCGGGGCGTCAAGCAGAACCAGATCGAATCCTTTTTTTCGGAGCGCGAAGGGGACATGCGGGTGCTGCTGCAGACGGTCAGCCAGATCGAACAGGAGTCCTTTAACAAATTGAAAAGCGTGCAGCAGCTCAAGAAGAGCCAGCTTGAGCAGTTCGTTAACAAGCTTCATGACGATATCACGGTCCTGTCCCAGAGCAAGGATGTGATGCATGCTTATGAGCAGCTCAAAAGTTATCACGACGAGAAGGGGTTTGATCATGACAGCGCCTTTGACGTGGACACGCGCCAGTACCGTGACATCTGGGCCGAGGCCAACGGCGCCCTGGGAAAATTTGTCCAGGAATTCGGCTATTATGATGTCTTCCTGATCTGCAAGCCGCACGGCCATGTCATGTTCACCCAGGCCAGGGAAGCCGATCTGGGCAGCAATCTCGGCTCGGGCCCTTACCGGGATGAAGGCCTGGCGAGGCTTTGGCAAAAAGTAGTTGATGAAAAATCTGTTGTTATCGAGGACTTTTCCAGCTACAGCCCCAGCGGGGGCAAGCAGGCCGCGTTTGCGGGCGGACCGGTCTATGATCAAGACGGTGAGCTGGTCTCGGTGGTGGCGCTGCAGATTCCCAGCGGGGCCATCAACGACATCGTCCAGCAGCGCCAGGGGCTTGGAAAGACCGGGGAGACCTATCTGGCCGGCAGCCAGGAGGGCCGCATCAAATTTCGAAGCGACCTTAAAACCATGGGCGGCGGCGAATACGTGATCGGCTATGATGCCACCGACATCGCCCCGGCTTACCTGAAGCAGGCCATCGCCGGAGAACAAGTGGCGGATGTGTTTATCGATTCCGCCGGCAACCCGGTCATGGTGGCTGGCAGCCTGGTAGATATCGGCTCCGGGATTCAATGGGCCATGATCACCAAGCAGAACCTGCAGGAGGCGCTCACCAATACCAGCAAGGAAGGGGAGGCGGATTACTTCACCCGTTATATCCAGGAATACGGCTACTATGATCTTTTCCTGGTCAATGAGAACGGCCATGTTTTCTACACCGTGGCCAGGGAATCCGACTACGAAACGAACCTGATGGACGGCAAGTACGCGGACTCCAACCTGGGTCGGCTTGTTCAGCAGGTGGCCGCCAGCCAGCGCTACGGGCTGGCGGATTTCGCGCCTTACGCGCCGAGCAACAACGCCCCCTGCGCCTTTATCGCCCAGCCCCTGGTAAACCATGGCCACACGGAGATGATCGTGGCCCTGCAGCTCTCCCTGGAGGCCATCAATAATATTATGCAGCAGCGCGACGGCATGGGCGAGACCGGGGAGACCTACCTGGTGGGCCAGGATCAGCTCATGCGCTCGGACTCCTACCTGGACCCCGAGAACCATTCGGTAACGGCCTCTTTTGCCAACCCGGCCCAGGGCCGGGTGGATACGGAAGCCGCACGGGAGGCGCTTTCCGGGAATACGGACGAGAAAATCATTCTGGACTACAACGGTCACCCGGTGCTCTCCGCCTACGCCCCGGTTGCGGTAGGGGACACGAGCTGGGCGCTTCTGGCGGAAATCGACAAGTCCGAGGCGTTTGCC
>P_1C_Sed_2_UnCtyDRAFT_1000186_pt1 | contig 19330 bp, 11 predicted proteins | sample Pon1CUnioCityCA_4_FD_10229 | JGI IMG/M metagenome (IMG submission 10229) | reverse complement strand
GCGCAGCTTCAATCGTCGAAAGCAAGCCTTACGGAAAGCCAAGAAAATCTAAATAATACCAAGATTACTTCTCCGGTATATGGAGTAATATTAAATCGGAATATATCGGAAGGAGATCTTGCCACCACAGGTCAGGCTGCTTATGAAATTGCCAACCTGGTCGGTTATCAAACCCGTGTTTATCTTCCCTTGGAGGAATGGAAGAATGTAGAAATCGGCCAACCAGTTAACTTTCGCGTTTCCAACCAACCAAACATCAGCGGCAGAGGACGCGTCACACAAATCAGTCCGCGACTTGACCCTACAACCGGTCTCGGAGAAGTGGTTATCAGCTTAACGCAGGATGGAGACTCCATTTATCAAGGTGTGCTCGTAGAAGCCATTATCAATGTAGAAACGCATAAAGATGCCGTCGTTATTCCACGTGCAGCTCTAGTCGAAAATGTCCAAACCCTGATTGAACCGGAATCAAACACCATTCAACTCGAGCGAAGTTACTCTGCTTTTATTGTCAAAGATGACTCTTTAGCTAAACAAAGTGAGTTGAAACTTGGTATTGAACAAGGCGACAGGGTCGAAGTCCTGTCCGGATTACAGCCCGGTGATCAAATTGTTATTACGGGCCAAAGAAGTCTTTCTGACAGTACAAAAGTTCGTGTTGCAGGACAAAGCGATCTGGGCCAATCCCCTAGCATACCGATTGAAAAAGTAAGTGAATCGGAAAATGACACTTCCCAGAATTCTTCTGACGATACCAGCTCAACCTCATAAGTCAAACCATCATAGTTTATGAAAGCTCTTGCAAAAAAAGCGGTTGAGCGACCGGTCACCTTTTTTATGATCAGTCTTATTGTAATTGGATTTGGCTTTTTTGGTCTTTCTAATCTAAGACTCAACCTCTATCCGGATGTATCTTTCCCTACCATTACCGTTTATACAACTTACGAAGGGGTAGCTCCGGGTGATATGGAAACCCTGATCACCCGCCGTATTGAAGAACAGGTAGGCAGCATCAGCGGAGTACGTGAGGTTCGTTCCTCATCAAAACAGGGCGCTTCGGTCGTGAAGCTTAAGTTTAACTGGGGAACCAATTTATATATAGCTGAATCGGATGTGCGTAAGGAACTTGACTTCGTACGGAGACAAATACCGGATGATGCCGAACAACCTATCGTATTCTCCTACGATCCCAACCAAGAGCCAATTATGGTGCTTACCCTGACCTCGGATATTCGAAGTCCGCGTGAAATACGCACCTTGGCTAAACAAGATCTTGAGCAACGTTTGGAACGTATTCCCGGTGTAGCTTCAAGCGAAACTGCCGGTGGCTATGAACGTCAAATAAACATTGATATCAGCAATGAGCAAATGCGGTCTTATAATATCAGCATTTCTACCATTGCCAATAAACTACAGCAAGAAAATATCCAAATTCCCGCCGGTGAGCTCGTGGAAGGACGCACTATCTACTCCCTGCGCACGATTGGTGAGTTCAAAAATGTAGATCAAATACGCAACACAATTATTGCAGTGCGCGACGGGGAACCCGTAGAACTTGAGGATGTGGCTGATGTGCAGGATGGAATTGCCCAACCCATCGGAAATGTCCACGTTGACAAACAGGAAGGGGTAATCATAAATATCTACCGCCAAAGCGATGCCAATGTAGTTACCACAGCCAATTCTGTGATCGCACAAATCGATAATTTGCAAGAAATACTGCCCAAAGGTGTAAAAATTGATATCCTGACCAATAAAGCAGAGTTCATTGAAAATTCGATAGACAATCTGCTGTGGACCGGCTTGCAAGCGGTTCTTTTGGTTGTATTAATTTTGTTGGCTTTTCTTCGGAGCGGACGATCAGCACTTATTATTGCCATTTCCATTCCCGTTTCGATTATCTCCACGTTCAGTATCATGGACTGGTCCGATCTGAGTCTGAATATTATTTCACTCTCCGGTCTTACACTGGCTGTAGGGATGGTCGTGGATGATGCGGTGGTGGTACTCGAAAATATTTTCCGTTTCAAAGAAGAAGGCTATAACCGCAACAAAGCCTCGGTTTTTGGAGCCCAGGAGGTAGCTGTCCCCGTAGTCATTTCAACTCTTACTACCCTGGTGGTATTTATACCCATCCTTTTTGTACCGGGTATTGCAGGATTTTTATTTCGAGACCTTGCCCTCACTATTTCTTTCGCACTATTGATGTCATCCTTGGTTGCTCTGTCTTTAATCCCAATGATGAGTTCGCAACTACTGGATACCTCCGATACCGAAAAAACATCTGATTCGTATCTCAAGCGACTGCTCGACTGGAGTCGAGGAACAATTTATAAGCGCCTGGTTGCTTCTCCACTCCTACTTTTGGCAGCCATTTTATATCCCATCACTTGGGTAAGTAAATATTTGTGGAGCAAGATAGGCTCTTTCTTTAGCGATAAAGTGGGACCCGCCATTTCAAACTTTCTTAACCGTGTCGAAAATAGTTATCGTAACATCCTTGACCGTTATCTGCATAAAAGTGGAATGGTTGTAATTTCAGCAGTTTTATTATTTTTGATAACGCTGCCCCTTTATAACTTTTTGGGCGGTGAACTGATAACGCTGCCCCTTTATAACTTTTTGGGCGGTGAGTTTTTTCCCAAGGTAGATGACAACTCATTTATTTTAGATGTTCAGAGAGATCCCGGTGTAAGCCTTTTCGAGCTGGAACGTACCATAACTCAGGTTGAGTCAATTATTGAACAAGAAGTGTCCGAGGCCCGACTGGTAGTTTCCGATTTTGGTGATAAAGAAGGAATTGAGGGAGCCGACAATCCTGGAGGCTATCAAGGAACCGTACGCGTTGAGCTGGTACCGCAAGGAGAACGACAGCGATCAGAATCACAAATTACCGCCCAACTTCTGAACCGGTTGGAAGTGGTACCCGGATCCGAAATTAAGGAAATTCAACAGGATCCACTGAGTCCCGAAGGGGAAAGCGGTCTTGTAGTACAGATATTCGGCTATGAACCGCAAACTAAACAAGAAATTGCTGATGGGGTAAAACAGAAGCTTCGTGAGATCAATGGCATTGTAAATGTCTTTAGCACATCGGATCAAGGCCGCCCCGAGCTACGCGTTACCATGGATCGAGAACGTATTTCTCGATTGGGGATGACTACCTCGCAGGTCGCCAATGCACTTAGTAATGCCGTAAAAGGAAACCTATCGACGACTTATGTTGATCAGGGTATTGAATTTGAAGTGGTCGTACAACTAAAACAAAACGACAAGGCAGCGGTATCTGATTTGCGTAACTTGCAAATTGAAACGCCCAGTGGCGGTTGGGTCCCCCTTTCCAATTTGGCTCGCATAGAACGATACCAAGGCCCGACAAATATTCTTCGCATTAATCAAGAACGTGTAACAGAAGTTACTGCGGATCTTTCTGGAATGGATCTTAAAAATGCTACCAATAAAACACGTCAAAAGCTGGACAACATTAATTGGCCGGAAGGCTATCGATACGAAATTGGAGGATCTGCTGAGGATCAACAGGATTCTTTTTACTATCTGGTAATTGCCTTCATCATTGCCGGTATCCTGACCTACATGGTAATGGCCTCACAATTTGAGAGCCTAGTTGAACCATTTATCATTATTCTTACCATTCCGCTGGCCCTTACCGGTGTTCTGCTAATGCTTTGGATAACAGGAACTTCCATCAGTGTGACGTCTATGGTAGGATTGATTCTGCTCTCGGGGATTGTCGTTAATAATGGTATTGTTATGATCGATTATATAAAAATATTACAGGCACGAAAGTTATCTCGACATGAAGCTATCGTTGAAGGAGCAACACGAAGGCTACGCCCCATTCTAATGACTGCCCTAACAACCATTCTGTCTATGGTACCACTTGCACTCGAACTGGGATCCGGTTCAGAAACCTGGAGTCCCATGGCTCGAACAGTTATTGGCGGTTTAACAATGTCAACGATACTGATGTTATTTGTTGTGCCTTGTTTATATAAGCTTATTAACACAATGGTCGAAAAAATGGGGTTTGATTCTATCCATAAAGAAGATCCCCTGCTGCAATCCGAAGTGTCTTAATAAAGTGATGCTATGAAGAAATTCTCAATGGCCGGAAGTATTTTAAAGCGCCCAATTACTGTGATTATGATCACCTTGGTGATCATCGGCTTTGGCATATTCTCTTTATCCAATTTAAAAATAACGTTGTACCCTTCCTTCAATATTCCCATTCTGGCTGTACAAACAACATACAGCAATGTTGCTCCAGAAGATATGCAGCGTCTTGTGGTAGAACCGATTGAAGGCGCAGTTTCTTCCATAGAAGGAATCGAAACCTTGGATTCAAATATTAGTAAAGGGAGTGCTTTTATAATCCTGCGTCTACAAAATGGGGTTAATATTAGAAATACAGAATTGAAGGTGAGAGAAGAAATTTCCAGAATTCGTAATGAGTTGCCCACTGAAGCCTCAGAGCCTATTATCTTTCAGTTCGACCCTGAAAATTTTCCCATAATGCGACTTAGTCTGGAGGGTGAAAACACAGGACTTGATGAGCTTCGGCAATTGGGAGTGGATTTTATTGAACCGCGTATAGAGCGTTTACCGGGAGTCGCTTCCGCCGACACGCGAGGCGGTTTAGAGCGCAAAGTATTTATCAATGTCGATCCTATGTCGCTGGCTCAACATTGGCTGATCCCCGCTGACATTGAATCTGCCCTTCGATCCAATAACGTACAGGTTCCGGTTGGGGATATCATTGCCGGCAAAAACAGTTACAGTGTCCGTGCTCAGTCGATGTATAAAGATGTGGATGAAATCCGTCAAACTATCATTAAAATGACTGATAGTGGGATTCCTGTACGAGTTAAGGATGTTGCCAACGTGGAAGACAGTTTTGCAGAAATAAGCACGCTAGTAGAAATTAACGGGAAAAATAGCGTCTCTATTGATGTGCAAAAAAAATCAGACGCTAATACAGTCGACGTTGCCAACGCAGTAGTAAATAACCTTCCCACTATCAACAGCAACCTCCCCAAAGGAGTATCATTGCAAATTCTTACAAATGATGCTGACAATGTTGAAAATTCTATTTCTAATCTCACACAATCTGCACTGGCTGCTCTCATTGTAGTTATTGTTGTCCTGTTGATTTTTTTAGGCGGATGGCGTATTTCAATTGTTGTTGCGGCCACTATTCCTGTTTCTGTTACGGCTAGCTTTGCGGCAATGTATGCGGCCGGACTTACTCTCAATATTTTAACTATTACAGCCTTAGCCCTGGCCATTGGCCTACTAGTAGACAATGCCATCGTTGTCTCTGAAAGCATTGCTCGCAAACTCGAAGAAGATCTTTCTAAAATGCAGGCTGCCCTCGAAGGAACCAACGAAGTAATTGGGGCATTGCTGGGAGCAACGCTCACCACTTTGGGTGTTTTTGTTCCGATAATCGGAATTTCCGGTGTTCAGGGTCAAAAAAAAAAAAAAAAAAACCTTTTCCTTAAAAAAAATGAGTTCCAGCAACAAAGTGGTTCGTTTAAGACCATTCAACATAAGACTGAGGATTTTTACGAATATACTTTGCGATGGCTTATGTATCGCAAATGGATTGCCGTTGTTTTTGTAGCTTTGATACTGGGTGGCACCTACTATTTATTTACCAACATGGATTCAGAATTTTTTCCGGAATCCGACACGGGACGTGTTTCCATTAGCGTCGACCTTCCCACAGGGACTAAACTAGTCCGTACTGCTCAGGTCCTTCGGGACTTTAGTGACACTATACAGCAAAAGGATCCGGTTAAGACTGTTATAACTCAAATTGGACAGCGCGGTTTTAGAACTCGTACAAATACCGGGCAAATAACTGTGAATTTGGTCGAAGAATCAGAGCGGGATATAAGCACTAGCAGTTTTTCCCTGGCCCTTCGACAGGAGCTTCAGGCACCCGGCGTTGACGTTAACATTCGTGGCACCGGCGGAGGATTTGGAAATTTCTCCCCGGGTATTAGGTTAAGTCTGATTGGACCGGATATTGAAGTTCTACAAGCCATCTCGAACAAAATCGAAACGGTAATGATGGCGGACTCTAACGTAATTTCTGTTGACAATGGGCGTACTGATCCCACTCCTGAGCTTCAATATCATGTTGACCGGCAGCGTATAAGCAGGATGGGAAGAAGCTTGCGTGATGTCGCATCATCATTAAAAACCCAGGTACAAGGGACGAGAGTAGGATTTTTACGGGAAGAAGGACGTGATATCCCCATTGAAGTTCGGGCTAATAAATCTGCCCTTACCAATCGCGAACAACTTTTTGATTTACAGCTTGTGCAAGTTGACAGTCAGCGAGTTTCGGTAGCTGCACTTGGAAGGTTTGAGAGCGTTGAAGGCGTAGATGATATCTCACGTCGNGATCGCGAAACGGTCCTTGATGTGAATATAGAGGTGGATGGATCTGCCAATAAATATCGAGAAAGAATCATTAATCTAATTCAGCAGGAAGTTGTTCTTCCGGAAGGGTACCGCTATGAATTTACCGGTGGCACACGNGATGCCGAAGAAGGGTCTAATGAAGTGCTTTGGTCTCTGCTCTTTGCAGTTTTACTTACCTACATGATTATGGCATCCCAATTTGAAAACTTCCGTGACCCTTTCATTATTTGGTTCAGCATACCCTTAGCATTTTTTGGTGCTCTTGTTGGTCTCTGGGCGTTTCAAACACCACTAAGCGCAACTGCTTATATTGGCATGTTTATGCTTGTTGGCATAATTGTAAATAATGGCATTGTGCTGGTTGACTACATGCACCTTTATACCAAACACAATGAACACTCAGATTCAGTTTATAATAATATTGTAGAAGCTTGCAAACGCCGCATGCGCCCCATACTGCTCACAGCTTTGACAACAATCTGTTCCATGATTCCACTTTCCCTCAGTATAGGCACCGGCGCTGAAATTTGGGCCCCATTAGCCCGAGCTGTAATTGGAGGCTTATTCTTTGGATCTATTTTAACATTATATGTTGTTCCGGCTTTTGTAATGGGTATCAGTAAGACCCGTCGGGATGCCATTAAAGATCATATAAATTCTATAAAATAATACCACTGCCGTTTTCAAATAAGTAGAGAATATTGCATATTTATATACTGTTAATGCATCTTAATTGTATTCAACATTTAACTAATTCTACTTATTTGAGTAAACACGTTACAGGAGGCAGGAGTTTATTATGAGCAAAACAAAAGATTTTACACTTGGTTTAATTTCCGGCGCTTTAGTTGGTTCGGTAGTTGCTTTACTTTATGCACCGGATAAAGGCAGTAATACTCGCGATGTAATATCATATCGTTTGAGTTCATATCTGGACGAACTTACACATCTTATTGATCGCCTTTCGGAAGAAAAGGAAGCAATATCGGAGGCTAAGCGACAAGGAGATCTTGTCGTTGAAGATGCTCGTCACCGAGCCGAAGATCTTATCCGTGAGGCAGAGGATCTGTTAGATACTATTGATGATTCTGAGGATCGTACAGAAAACAATTCNACCCAGCACAAGACTGATAAATCTTCCTAACTTCGGAATCCAATTTTTACTCTGCAAGAATAACTTACGGCAAAGGTATGCCTTGCTTCTGAAAATATTTAAATAAAAAAAGTGCCCGTCATTTCTGGCGGGCACTTTTTATTATACTATTATTTANAAGAGCTGATTATGATTCATCCTCTTCTACATCAGCTGCTGGTTTCGCTTCTTCTCCATTTCCTTCAGATCCGGCAAGCTCATCGAATACTTTAGCAACTTCTTGCTCTTCTTCGTCAAGCTCTTCTTTCTTACCGACAATCAGATCATCATACTTACGGAGACCTGTACCTGCAGGTACTTTGTGTCCGACAATAACATTCTCTTTGAGTCCCTGAAGCATATCTTTCTTGGCCTCAATAGATGCTTGTGTCAACACTTTGGTAGTCTCCTGGAATGAAGCTGCAGATAACCAGCTTTCCGTTGAAAGCGCAGCACGTGTAATACCGAGCAGTATCGGCTTTGAAATAGCCGGTTCGGCTTCACGTGTCTCGATTTCATCTACGCCTTCTTTAATCAGTTCATTATTAGTTTCTCGAACTTCGCGACGAGTAAGCAGTGTTCCCTGCTTAAGGTCACTTCCGCCCGGATCAGTAACAACATATTTTCCGATGAGCTCATCATTCTTATTGTTAAGCTCAAATCGGTCAACTTTATCTCCCTCAAGATACATGGTATCACCGGGATCAGTCACCTCAACCTTCTGCATCATGGTGCGAACAATGGTCTCAATGTGCTTATCATTGATCTTCACACCCTGCAGTCGATAAACCTCCTGAATCTCATTCACAAGGTAGGACTGTACTGCATATGGCCCGAGAATATTCAGAATTTCTTCGGCTGGAATGGTACCGTCTGATAGCTGCTGACCTGCTTCTACATAATCATTTTCCTGCACAAGAATGTGCTTGGAAAGAGAAATGAGGTATGTCTTTTCGGTCTTGCCATCTTTACTTTCAACGATAACTTCCTGCTTACCTCGCTTACGTCCACCCATCTTAACAATACCGTCAATTTCTGATACAGCAGCCGGATCACTAGGCGAACGAGCTTCAAAGAGCTCCGTTACACGTGGCAGACCCGCCGTAATATCTTTCGATTGACCGGTAGATCGTGGAATCTTAGCAAGAACCTTTCCGGCAGCAACCTCTTGTCCGTCTTCCACAACAATGTGTGTATCAACAGGAAGCGTTTTCTCCCGAACTCTATCGTCATCACCCTTAACCAATAATGTAGGTATCAGTGAACGATCTTTAGAATCAATTACAACTTTTTCACGGTGACCAGTTTGAGCATCCGTTTCTTCTGCAAACGTGATATCCTCAAGGATATCCTTGTACTCAACAACACCGTCGATCTCAGCATAAATATTAGCATTATAGGGATCCCAAGTACAAAGTGGTACTCCTTTAGGAACCTCATCGCCTTCTTCAACCAAGAGCTCGGAACCGTAAGGAATATTATAGGAAATAAGTTCTTTTCCTTCTTCATCCTTAATCTTTATTTCTCCGGCACGACTGAGTACGACATCATGAATTTCTTCTCCGTCATCGTATTCTACAACACGGATATTCTCGAACTCAACCTCACCTTCAAACTTTGCCTTGTGCATTGATTCTGACTCAACGCGAGAAGCTGTACCACCAACGTGGAACGTACGAAGTGTTAGCTGAGTACCAGGCTCACCAATTGATTGCGCCGCAATAACTCCTACAGCTTCACCAACCTGAACCATTGTTCCACGGGCCAAGTCTCGACCGTAGCACATAGAGCATACCCCGCGTTCCGTTTCACAAGTAAGTACCGACCGAATTTCAACTTCTTCAATAGAAGTTTCGGCAATGCTTTTAGCAACTTTTTCATCAATCATCTGATTAGCTTCACAAAGAAGTTCATCAGTAATTGGATCGTAAATATCGTGCAGTGAAACGCGACCGAGAATACGATCTTCCAGACTCTCGATAACATCCTCGTTATCTTTCAGAGCCTTCATTTTAATTCCACGCAGTGTTCCACAGTCTTGCTCATTGATAATGATATCCTGAGAAACATCAACCAATCGACGTGTCAGGTAACCGGCATCAGCAGTTTTTAGTGCTGTATCGGCCAGACCCTTACGGGCACCGTGCGTAGAAATAAAGTATTCAAGAACCGTTAGTCCCTCTTTAAAGGAAGAGAGAATAGGATTTTCAATTACTTCGTTACCTTCTTGTTGGGAACTTTTCTGTGGTTTAGCCATCAGCCCACGCATACCACCAAGCTGACGGATTTGCTCTTTAGAACCTCGAGCTCCGGAGTCAGCCATCATAAATACCGGGTTAAATCCATCTCTGTCTTCTGTCAATGCATTAAACAGCGATTCAGAAACACGGTTAGTGGTACTTGTCCACTTATCAATAACCTGATTGTAACGCTCGTTATCGGTAATGAAACCCATCTCATAACGCTCGTCAATTTCAGACACTTCATTTTTAGCTTTTTGAAGCAACTGATCTTTTTCATCAGGCGTAACAATATCTTCAAGGCTAAATGATATCCCCCCCGTTGTTGCTTCCTCAAAACCAAGACGCTTCATATCGTCAAGGAATTCAGCAGTACGGGCTGTACCTACCTCATAATGGATATCGCCAATCAAGACACGCAGCTCTTTCTTGCCTAATGTCTTGTTTACAAATTCCATTGGTTCAGGAAGAATCTTGTTAAACAACACTCTTCCGGTTGTTGTCTTAATAATTTCCTGAACTTCTTCGCCCTCTTCATTTTCTTTGGTGATACGAAGATTAATCTTGGCATGCATATCGATGCGGTCACGATCATAAGCGATCAGTACCTCATCCAGATTGGCAAAAGTTTTACCCTCACCACGCTTGTCACTGGCCATCTTGGTCATATAATAGATACCAAGAACCATATCCTGTGATGGCACTGCAATAGGACCACCGTTGGCAGGACTCAGCAGGTTATGCGAACCAAGCATAAGCACTGATGCTTCTAACACAGCATCATGACTGAGCGGTAAGTGAACGGCCATCTGGTCACCGTCAAAGTCAGCGTTGTAAGCGGTACATGCAAGTGGATGTAACCGTATTGCTTTTTCCTCAATCAGTACCGGCTGAAATGCCTGTATACCAAGCCTGTGCAATGTCGGTGCTCGATTAAGGAGCACGGGATGTCCATCAATGACATTTTCAAGTACTTCCCATACAACAGAATCTCGGCGATCAACGACTTTCTTCGCTGACTTAACCGTTTTTACATATCCACGTTCAATCAAACGGCGAATAATAAATGGCTTATAAAGCTCAACCGCCATCTCTTTTGGCAGGCCACACTGATGCATTTTAAGCTCAGGTCCTACTACAATAACCGAACGTCCAGAATAGTCAACACGTTTTCCGAGCAAGTTTTGTCGGAATCGCCCGCTCTTACCTTTCAGCATGTCACTGAGAGATTTCAGAGGACGATTGTTATTACGTACTGCGTTGGACTTACGGGAATTATCATAAAGCGAATCAACCGCTTCCTGCAACATGCGCTTCTCATTACGCAGAATTACATCAGGCGCCTTAATATCAATCAGACGCTTAAGTCGATTATTTCGGATGATTACTCGTCGATAAAGATCATTAAGATCAGAAGTCGCAAATCGACCACCTTCCAAAGGTACAAGAGGTCGCAATTCCGGGGGAATAACAGGTATTACACTTTGAACCATCCATTCCGGACGATTTTCGGTATGCTGATTAGCAGCACGGAAGGATTCAATAACCTGCAGACGCTTTAACTTTTTCTTCTTACGCATCTGCGAAGTTTCATTACGGGCTTCGTAACGCAGACGGTATGCAAGTTCATCCAAATCCTGAGTTGCCAACAGCTCTTCAATAGCTTCGGCACCTTCTTTCGCTCGGAACTTCTCTTCGTTATCATCATCCATTTCCCACTGATCTTCGGGGAGCTGCTCTTGAATATCGTAGTACTCCTCTTCAGAAATCAGGTCTCCCTTCTTATAACCAAGATCACGGGCAACCCCGGGATTCATGATCACATAGGTTTCATAGTAGACAATCTTCTCAAGGTTTTTGGAAGAGTAACCTAATAGATATGCGAGTTTGTTAGGCAGTGACTTGAAGTACCAGATATGCACAACGGGTACGGTAAGGGAAATGTGTCCCATACGTTCACGTCGAACGGCTTTTCTGGTAACCTCTACACCACAACGGTCACAAATAATCCCTTTATAACGGATTCGTTTGTATTTGCCGCAATGGCATTCATAGTCTTTTACCGGTCCAAAGATCTTTTCACAGAAAAGACCATCCATTTCCGGTTTGAATGTACGATAGTTGATTGTTTCGGGAGTTAAGACTTCGCCGTGCGACCGAGACAAGATAGTCTCAGGTGACGCAAGGGAAATACCAATTTTATCGAAGTCTTTCGAAACTGTTAATGTGTTAGTAGTCGGCAAGGAAGTACCTCCGGATTGACTTTATTTAACAGTATAAATTCTGTTGTTCTAATTAGTCGATGTGAATATCAAGGCCAAGACCCATCATTTCGCGTAGTAGTACCTTAAATGATTCTGGTACATCACCTTCAGGCAAGTTTTCGCCTTTTACAATAGCTTCGTAAACGCGAGAACGACCTTTTACATCATCACTTTTTACAGTAAGCATCTCTTTGAGGATACTGGAAGCTCCATAGGCATACAATGCCCACACCTCCATCTCACCAAGACGCTGTCCACCAAACTGTGCTTTACCACCCAGTGGCTGCTGCGTAATAAGAGAATATGGTCCAATTGATCGAGCATGCATTTTATCCTGAATCAAGTGATTCAACTTCAGGATATACATATATCCAACTGTTGATTTCTGATCCATGGGTTCACCGGTACGGCCATCATACAAAGTAACTCGGCCATCTTCGGGCAAACCTGCTTCACGCATTTTATCTTTAACCTGCTCTTCGCTGGCACCGTCAAAAATGGGCGATGCAAATTTAACACCCAATTTCTTACCGGCCCATCCAAGAATTGTCTCATAAATCTGTCCGAGGTTCATACGTGAAGGTACACCCAACGGATTGAGACAAATATCAACAGGCGTTCCGTCTGCCATGTACGGCATATCTTCAACAGGTACGATCTTAGCAATCACACCCTTGTTACCGTGACGGCCGGAAAGCTTATCACCTACTTGCAATTTTCGCTTTTTGGCTACATAAACTTTCGCCTTCTGGATGATTCCAGGCGGCAGATCGTCTCCAACCTGAATCTGATATTTGCGCCGTTTGGCTTCGGTATCAATTTCTCTTCGAAGCGAACGATAATTCTTAAAGAGCAATCGCACGTGTTCTACCAATTCATCATCGGTAGCCCATTGAATATTTTCATTAATATTGACGGGATCGAGCTCTTCAAAATCTGATTTGCGATACTTCTCGCCTTTGGGAATTAGCTCTACGCCATTGAAGTCATAAACTCCGGGAGAGGTTTTATCTCTCAGCAGGGTGTAGAGTTTATCCACCATCTTGCTGTTCAGCTCATCAACCTTTTCCTGGTGACGTTCATTTTCAAGCTCAACCTGTTTCTTTTCCTCCTTACGTGAAATTTGTTCGTCACGCTTACGGCTAAAGAGTTTGGTATCAATAACAGTACCTGACACTCCAGGTGGAACTTTCAACGATGCGTCTTTAACATCGCCTGCTTTATCACCAAAGATTGCACGTAGAAGTTTTTCTTCAGGTGTAGGATCAGTTTCGCCCTTTGGCGTAATTTTTCCTACAAGAATATCGCCGTGGCTAATCTTAGCACCCGTTCGTACAATTCCCTGCTCATCAAGATCTTTCGTAGCATCTTCACTGACATTTGGAATTTCGCGAGTTAATTCTTCTTCACCACGCTTGGTATCACGAACTTCTTGTTCAAATTCTTCAATATGGATAGAAGTATACATGTCTTCTTGGACCACGCGCTCACTTACTACAATCGCATCCTCAAAGTTGTATCCTCTCCACGGTACAAATCCAATAAGAACGTTTCGTCCCAATGCAAGTTCTCCCTGGTCTGTTGCACAACCATCGGCCAGTGTCTCACCTTTCTTAACCTTGTCTCCAACTTCAACAATAGGTGTCTGGTTTATGGTTGTATCCTGATTGGTACGTTCAAACTTCGAGAGGTCGTATTTCTTAATGCCCTCATCAAAGTAGCACTGCTGCTCCATATCAGTACGATCGTACTTTACATGGATCTCTTTTGCACTTACATATACCACTTCTCCATCTTCATCAGCGGTAATAATAGCACGAGAGTCTTTCGCAGCACGATGCTCCAGTCCAGTACCAACAACCGGAGATTCAGGACGCAATAACGGTACAGCCTGACGCTGCATGTTAGCACCCATAAGAGCACGGTTGGCATCATTATGTTCAACAAAAGGAATTAACGATGCGGCAACAGATGCAATCTGGTTTGTAGAAACNTCCATAAACTCAATTTCATCCGGATCAGCCAAACCAACTTCACCGTCACGGAATCGNGAGAAAATGTTATTATTCTTAAACACTCCTTTCTCATCAATAGGAGCATTCGCCTGAGCAATAATTGTTTCATCTTCCTGCTCTGCAGACAGATACTCAATGTCTTCGGTTGCCCTTCCATCCTCAATCTTTCGATAAGGGGTTTCAAGGAAACCAAAGTCATTCACTTTTGAATGAACACATAGAGATGTAATAAGTCCAATATTAGGTCCCTCTGGTGTTTCAATTGGGCACAAACGTCCGTAGTGCGTATAGTGAACGTCTCGAACTTCAAATCCTGCTCGTTCACGTGTCAATCCACCCGGTCCAAGTGCCGACATACGACGTTTATGCGTCAGTGTCGCCATTGGATTCGTTTGATCCATGAACTGCGACAGCTGATTTGTACCAAAGAAAGTGTTAATAACAGACGAGATTGTCCGTGCATTAACCAAATCTTGAGGTGTCAATTGCTCGGCATCACGAGAATTCATTCGTTCTTTAATCGTTCGTGACATCCGGGCAAGACCAATAGAAAACTGTTGTGAAATTTGCTCACCGATAGTGCGAACACGACGATTACTCAAGTGATCAATATCATCAACTTGAGCCTTCATATTCTTCAAGCGGATAATCTCTTTAATGATGGCCAGGATATCGTCTTTCGTTAGATAACGGATATCCATATCCACGTCAATTTTCAGACGTTTATTCAAACGATAGCGGCCTACTTCGCCGAGATCATATTTTTTGTCGCTAAAGAACAACCGTTCAAGCACCTGTCGGGCCGTTTCCGCATCCGGCATTTCACCGGTTCTGATCTGACGATAAATTTCTGCCAAGGCCGATTCTTCGTCATGGGAAGGATCTTTACGCATGGTATTCATAAATACATCACGTTCAGATTCTTCCGGCTCAAGTGTTTGAAGTCGAACCTTATCTAAATCAGCCTCTTTGAGTAATCCATAATCATCTTCGGTCAATTCATGATCAACTTCAAGGAGCACTTCACGGCTTTCTGCTTCCGTAACTTCTCCCGTTTCATCATCAATAACTTCTTCAATTTTCTCTTCTACGATATCCGTAGCAAGACGTCGACCGACAAGTTCTTTTTTGTATTGCTTCTTAGATTCAATTTCAACAAGCTCAGTCCCACCAAAGAGGTTAAACAATTCCTCATCACTGGAGTATCCCAACGCCCGAAGCAAGGTGGTAAATGGAACCTTTTTCTTACGATCAATATAAGCCCAAAGTACATCTCGGATATCCGTTGAAAACTCAATCCAAGATCCTTTAAAAGGAATTACTTTGGCATTATAAAGCTGGGTACCATTAGGGTGTACATTCTGGCCGAAAAACGCTCCCGGTGAACGGTGAAGCTGACTTACAATTACTCGTTCAGATCCATTGACAATAAAACTGCCTTTTTCCGTCATCCAGGGTAGGTCACCCAAAAATACTTCCTGCTCAATGGTTTCGGTAGTCTCGTCATCATCGTCAACAGCAGAAAGACGGAGCTTTGCCTTCAAAGGTACGGCATATGAAAGCCCACGTTCTTGGCATTCCTTGATACTATATTTAGGAGTATCCACGCTGTAATGCATGAACTCCAAAATATGTGTTTCACGAGAATCCTGGATTGGAAAGTTGTTGTTAAATATTTTTTGAAGACCCTGATTCTTACGGTCTTCCGGTGCTATATCTAATTGAGTAAAGTCCGAAAATGACTCGAGCTGGATATCCAGGAAATCAGGATAGTCAAGCACATGTTCGGTACTGCCAAATGATAAGCGGTCGGTGAAAGGTATTTTCTCCATTTTACTTTGTTTATTCAAAAGGAACCTCTCCTTTAAAATTAATTAGATGATGATGAGCTGAATTTGCCGCTTCTAAGCACTTTATACAAAGTGAATGGGTAGCATGCAAATAGACGCCAATAGCCAATACCGTAAAACGATATTGGCTAATGACAAATAAGTATTTTATTGAGCCTTAATTACTTAAGCTCAACTTCAGCGCCTGCTTCTTCGAGCTTAGACTTAAGGTCTTCAGCTTCTTCTTTAGAGACAGTTTCTTTAACTGGGTTCGGTGCATTATCAACCAATTCCTTGGCTTCTTTAAGACCGAGACCAGTGATGCTGCGTACTTCTTTAATAACAGCAATCTTCTTGTCTCCGGCTCCGGTAAGAACAACATCAAATTCCGTTTGCTCTTCTTCGCCGCCACCTTCTCCGCCACCAGCGGCAACAGCTACACCAGCAGCTGCAGGCTTAATGTCGTATTCTTCTTCAAGAAAGTTTGCGAGTTCGTTTGCTTCTTTTACAGTTAAGTTGACTAATTGTTCAGCTAATTCTTTAACGTCAGCCATTGTTTATTTCTCCGATTGGTCTTTGTGAATTGAAAATTCGTAATGTTCGTATTTATTATTCGTCGCCTTCTTCAGCGATTGTTTCAAGGGCTCCGGCAATATTCCGACCGGGAGCTTGTAAGGCACCTACAATGTTGGAAACAGGAGCAAGCAAGAGACCAACAATGTCTCCGATAACTTCGCTCTTAGATTTCATTGCAGCCAAGGTTTCAAGCTCATCCTCACCGTAATAATCTCCGTCGATGATTGCAGCTTTAAATTTTGGCTTTTCTGTTTCGTCAAATAGATTCTTAATCACTTTTGCGGGTGCGGCAAGCTCTTCTTCTACAAAGGCAAAGCCATTTTGTTCAACCAAGTGGGGATACAAATCTTCATATCCGCCAACTTCGTCCATAGCTCTTTTTACCAAGGTGTTTTTATACACTTTATACTTGATATCGCCTTCAAAGAATTCGCCACGCATGTTGTTGATTTCTTTTACCGACATTCCTGAGTAGTTGGTGATATATACAGCACCTGAACCTTTCAGATCTTCGGTAATTTCTTCAACAGTTTGTTTCTTTTCTGCTAATGTTGGCATTATTCAGTTCCTATTTTGTCTTTATGCAGAAATTATGGATGAACGACTCAGTGGAATGCTTGGGCCCATTGTTGAGCTCATAAACGCGCTTCGGATATATAATCCTTTAGCAGAAGCGGGTCTGAGCCTCATGACCGTACGCAAAAATTCCAGAGCGTTTTCACGGATTTCGCGGGCATCAAAGCTTACTCGTCCGATTGAAGCGTGTAATATACCATACTTGTCTACACGGAAATCAATCTTACCGGATTTCGCTTCATCAACTGCCTCAGCTACATCGTTTGTAACAGTACCACTTTTCGGATTCGGCATAAGTCCGCGTGGACCCAAAATGCGTCCAAGCTTACCTATCTGCCCCATAACATCCGGAGTAGCAATAATTACATCAACGTCTGTCCATCCTTCTTCAATTTTCTCTATATACTCTTCAAGACCTACATGATCTGCTCCGGCCTCTGCAGCTTCTTCTTGCTTAGCTTCATTAACTAAAGCTAATACGCTTATTTCTTTACCCGTGCCGTGTGGCAAGGTAACAGATCCGCGTACCATCTGATCGGCATGTCGGGGATCGACTCCCAGACGTAAATCCAGATCGACGGATGCATCAAAGTTAACCGTAGAGGTTTTCTTCACAAGATCACAAGCTTCTTCCAGAGTATATTCCAACTCGGAATCAATGAGCTCTGCGGCCTCTTGGTATTTTTTTCCTCGTTTAGTTGACATAAATTAATTTTACCTTCTATTTATCTCTTTGTACTCGCAGCCCCATACTTCTGGCAGTTCCTGCAATCATTTCTGCAGCATTCTCAATCTCAAAAGCATTGAGATCCTGCATCTTTTGTTCTGCTATCTCTTTGCACTGGGTCCAAGTTACCTGGCCAACCTTCGTACGATTGGGTTCACCAGAACCGGTTTCAATCCCAGCAGCTTGTTTTAGCAGTACTGCAGCAGGTGGAGTCTTGGTAATGAAAGTGAAGGATTTATCCTGATACACAGTAATTTCAACCGGGATAATTGTTCCGGCGTCTTCTTGTGTAGCAGCATTAAATGCCTTACAGAACTCCATAATATTGATTCCAGCCTGACCTAATGCAGGTCCAACAGGTGGTGCAGGGTTTGCCTGCCCGCCACGAATCTGGAGCTTAAGTACTTGATCTACTTTTTTTGCCATTTTAATTTACTGCTTGTACTAATTTTTATTTGCCGCGTAATAGCTCACTTTGCATCAAGTGATTAATTTGTGGTCAAGTTGCAGGTTCTACCTGGTTCACACCAACTTCAACCGGGGTCTTTCGACCAAAAATACTTACAAGAACACGTAGTTTGAGTTTATCAGTATTAACCTCTTGTACGGTTCCATCAAAATCTTTAAATGGACCATCAATGACCTTAACAATGTCTCCTTCGTCATAGGGGATTTCAATTTTACCCCCTTGTTCCATCATGTCTTCATTATCCTGAACCTGCCCAAGAATTCTATTAACCTCGGACTTGCGCAGAGGTTTAGGCTTATGTTCATTCTTACTCTTCAAAAATCCAATCGTTGAAGGTGCACCCTGAATCAGGTTATTAACCTCCTCATCATAGATAGTCTTCAACATAATATAGCCGGGTAGAAAATTCTTTTCGCGCGTCTTCTTCTTTCCCGAACGTATTTCAATAACTGTTTCAGTAGGAATCAACACCTCGCTGATTTTATCCTCCAATCCCTGCATTTCAATCTCACGATCCAAATAACGCTTCACCTTTTTCTCGTGATTTGAAAAAACACGGACTATATACCACTGATGTTGATCTTCTTGTGTCATTGATAAATGGCTTCTAATATCGTGCTATAAACTTGATCTACCGCAAAAATAAATCCGGACAAAAGTATCGTAAACACTACTACAACAATAGTGTAATCAACTAATTCGTCCTGATCCGGCCAGGAGACTTTTTTCATCTCCTTGCGAACATCTTTTAAATACTCTTTTATACTATCCATGAATTTATATCCAATTCTAAACTTGCACGGGTGGAAGGACTTGAACCCACAACCTTCGGTTTTGGAGACCGCTGCTCTGCCAATTGAGCTACACCCGTATATGCCGAAAGAACAGGCCTAAAAGAGACTGTTCTTTCGTGCAATTTTACGTGCAGAAACGTGACTTATTTACTCAATAATTTCAGTTACAACACCGGCGCCTACCGTGCGGCCGCCCTCGCGGATCGCAAATCGCAGGCCTTCTTCCATCGCTACCGGCTGAATCAGACTCACTTC
>P_1C_Sed_2_UnCtyDRAFT_1000185_pt1 | contig 19385 bp, 14 predicted proteins | sample Pon1CUnioCityCA_4_FD_10229 | JGI IMG/M metagenome (IMG submission 10229) | reverse complement strand
ATATTCTTCATCTTGTTATAGTGGGTAATCCGACGATGTCCTTTTACAGAAAAGCGAAAACCATCAACAGCGGTTTGTCTCCACTTTTTTACCGTTTTTTCTGATGGGAGATTGTAATAGGTGGCATTGACCTCTACAGAATTAAACCGGTTGGAATAATAATTCAGATAATCTTTTTGAGAAACATCTTTCGGATAAAAGTCGCTCCAGTTTTTATATGACCAACCGCTGGTGCCAATTAACAAATCGGGCATTTTTTTCTACAATATTAAATTTCTATTGAATCAATATTCTTCAAAAATCGTAGAGAGCAAGTTAAGAACCCTAAAAAATCGGTGCTAAAATGTTTAACAGAATCCTTCGACTGCTTTCTACGAGTATTAGTGTATACAGCTTTTATTCTAATCCGCTACGATTTTTTGTTAGCATACTGTGTATCTTTTTAATTCCATACCTTGCATATATTTTCTGGGGTGTTGCTATAATTTTAATATTGGCAATAGCAGGGCTCTTTTTTATTTACAAAGCCATCCGAAGTTCTATGGATAACAAAACTTCTTACTACTGATCGTTATCTGAGAGGGTTGATTCTGTTTTTTGTATCAACTCGATAGGTAAGGGCTTAGATGCTTCTCCTGTATAAAAGGAAACATGTGGAAATGGGATCTCAATTCCCTCTTCATCAAATCGTTTTTTGATCTCTTCCTGTATGGTATTTTTAAGGAAAATCCACTCGTCAACGGGAGCCCAGATTCTGAAATCAAGGTCAATAGATGAAGTACCGAAAGCCTCAAAAATTATTTGAGGCTCAGGCTCACTTAACGAATATTGATTTTTTTCGGCTACCTCCATCAAAATTTCTCGTACTTTCTCGATATCCTCTTTGTAAGCCACTGAAACTTTTGCGTTAAAACGACGAATAGGGAATCTTGTTAAATTAATGACTTGCGTTTTAATGATGGTCTCGTTCGGAATACGAACAAACATGTTATCAAATGTTCGCAACTTTACAGACAGCACATCAATTGACATGACAATTCCAATAGTCCCACTTACATTGATAATATCATCCACTTTAAACGGTTGTTCAGCAATCAGGAATAAACCACTGATAATATTCGACACACTCGTCTGCGAAGCAAAACCAAGAGCTACACCCACAATACCCGCACCGGCAAGCAGCGGAGCCAGGCTGATGCCCAACTGTCCCATTACGGTAATAATCATCAAAATAATACCTGTATAAAAAACTACCTTTCCCGCCAGCATACCGTAGTGAGAGGCATATTTTTTGGTAAAAAAGCGACGAGCCCATCCTCGTAATAACAGTAAAACGGGAATACTTATAACGATAATCAACAGTACCCTTATGATCTGGCGCACTGTTTCTTCCGATAAATAACTGTAGATATTAAATAGATCCATTTTAATAAAATGATTTAACGATCAACCAGAACCGTATCTTTAAAAAAGCGTTTGAATGTTCGGGTAGCTAAACTCTTGTGTACTTTTTTCCGCGGTTTTGTAAGTAACTGTTTCTTGGTGATTCCATCCGGCAGTTTACCCGTCATAATGACTTCACTGTGTAGATCTTCGCCTTGATAGATAATTTCCGTTTCATCGGCCCAAAGCTCGTTGTCATGTAAATACATACTTAAACGTTCTACCCGAAAACAAAAATTTGAAAAGGTAAGCTCTTCTTCAGATTTATTGACAATTCTTATTGGGCAACTCACTAAATAAGATTTCTTATCAACGTGAGATAAATCTCTGCGCGCCTTTGTAGAAGCATGATAACAAAGTTCTCCTTCAGTGAATGTGCCAAACCAGGTTCGTGAAAGTTTAACCGCAGGCAATTCGATCAGCTGATAATTATTATTAGCAAGTGATATGCGAATCCAAATTGGAATACGCGTAAAAATTTGTATACGGGTTTCGGGACTCACCTTCAGATTGAATTCAGAATGCACAACCAATGGTTTATCGGGATAAACCGGGGAAACAGTCACTTCTGCTGAACTATTTTTATGCGCCCAGCGCGCCCATTCTACCTGTTTCGGAGGCTCATCGGAAGCAGGTTTTCGTGTTAATTCATCCTTATACGCATGAGAAATCCAAACTTCCTCATTTCGATATTTTATCCATAAGTGAAGATCTCCGATGCTCATGTATTCTAACTGACCTTCTGCAAGTGATCGCCTTCCCCAAATATCGTGCTCCATAACGACCTCTTTAATTGGATGGTTAAAATTCCGTTGTTATTACATCAGTACCCATGAACGGTTGTAAGACTTCTGGAATTTTGATACTGCCATTTTTTTGTTGGTAAATCTCCAAAATCGCCGCCACGACGCGAGGCAGTGCCAACCCGGATCCATTGAGCGTATGCACAATTTCAGTATCTCCATTTTCTTTACGGCGACGGATCATCATACGTCGAGCCTGAAAGCTTCCGAAATTTGAACAAGAACTTACCTCCAGCCATTGCTGCTGGCCGGGACTCCAAACCTCAAGATCATACTTCTTGGATTGAGTAAAACCCATATCTCCGGTACACATCAACAAAGTACGGTAGGGGATGTTCAGTTCTTCCAGCAGAGATTCGGCATGTTCTCGCAGACTTTCTAACTCTTCATAAGCTTTTTCCGGATGTACAATTTTGACCAACTCAACTTTGTCGAATTGATGCAGTCGATTTAATCCCCGAACATCTTTTCCGTACGAGCCGGCCTCTCGTCGCCAGCAAGAAGTATAAGATGTATAATAAAGCGGAAGATCGTCATCCTCTAAAATTTCATCGCGGTGAAAATTTGTTACCGGAACCTCGGCCGTAGGTATTGCAAAAAACTCATCACGTGGAATTTCATACATCATATCTTCTTTGTCCGGGATCTGTCCCGTTCCGCGCGCCGAGTCTTCATTTACAAAATAAGGGACTTGTAACTCCGTATAACCAGCCTCGGAAGCCCTGTTCAAAAAATAATTAATCAAGGAGCGCTGCAACTTCGCCAGCGGTCCTACATAAAATGGAAAGCCCGCACCTGTAACTTTAGCTCCACGATCAAAATCAATCCAATCCTGCTCCTCAACCAACTCCCAATGCGGCTTTCGCCAATCTTCTTCGCCGGGATCTCCCCACGTCTTAAAAACCTCATTATCCGCCTCGGTTTTCCCTACCGGTACTGATTCGTGCGGCACATTGGGTATTTTAAGCAGCAGATCTTTTCGAGCTGCTTTCAGAGACCGAAGTTTATCTTCTTTCTCTTGAATTTGCTCCTTTAGCTCGGTGGTATAAGAAATAATTTCTTGGGCTTCTTCTTTTTTACCCTGCCCCATCAACTCACCAATTTTCTTGGCCTTTGTATTACTTTCATTTCGCAGGTTATCCGTCTCCTCCACCAGCGAACGCCACTGTTCATCAATACTTACAACCTCATCAACAATTTGGGGATTTTCCTCCCCCTTATTCTTCATGGCCTTCTTAACTAAATCGGGATTATTTCGGATAAAATTGACGTCTAACATCGAATAAGTTATTTGAAATTTCGTTGACAGTTTTGCTAAAGATAAGAGAGTTTAATGAAAGGTTTGAATTCAAATTACCCGTAAGTAGTTCTTTCTAAAACTACCAAAAAATATTCATCAAACTCACTCTAAAAGCTTGAACTCCTAATTATTTAAGGTTATTTTTAAAAAAAAATAGAAAATTAAGGATAAATTACAGATTATGGCTCAAGGACTAGACGAAATTGATATTAAAATATTAAATCACCTTCAAAAAGATGGCCGGTCACAGCGCAACAAGTTGGCTGAAATTGTTCACCTTTCGGTCCCTTCGGTGTCAGAAAGAATGCGAAAACTGGAAGAGAAAGATTTAATAAAGGGTTATACCGCACTTCTTGATTCCAAAAAGTTTAAATTTGATATCACCGCATTTGTATTCGTGGAGGTAGACGGCTCGGATAATTATCCTATCTTTATTGAAAATGCAGTTGCGGAACCGGAAATTCTTGAATGTCACTCTATAACCGGCGACGGATCACATATTTTAAAAATTCGAACCGAAAACACATCTTCGTTCGAACAACTGCTCTCGAAGATTCAATCTTGGGATGGGGTTAGCAAAAGCCGATCCAATGTAGTACTCAGTAGCTTCAAAGAAACTACTGACCTCCCTATTGAAAAGACGATTGTTCCCAAATAAATCTCTTTCTCCTATACATTGACGAACTTTCGATTACGTTATTATTTCGTTGCCCTTTTACTACTTGCGGCTTCACAAACTGAGCTATATGGTCAGTCAACGCTGGGTGTAGTATGGGATATTCCCAGTGACATTGACTCTGCAAATACGCAGCTGCAGCAATTCCATGAGGTTGGTATCTCCATTCTGGAAATTGATACTTCCCCGAGATCTGAAGTATGGAATCAAATTGATAGCTTGGGATTTACTGTATATGGTAATTTAAATATCAATTTTCCTATCCCCCAAACATTTGCCGAACCCGACTCAAGTCTTCTTGATCATATAGAAAACAGTGCCACAAGTTACCTTTCCCAATCCCCGGTTGAGGCTATAGGCCTATTTAATTACGGAAGTATACACGACTCCACTTTCTGGAAAGCAACTGCATCATTCGCCGTCAATATAAAGCAGGCAAAAGACATAGATCTATATCATAAGAGCACTACTCCTTTCCCAGGAGACAGTAGCGTGGTTTCTTTTGCAATTATTAAAGTACCAGTAACGTCCAAGAACTTCGACTCTCCACCTGATTTATCCGCCCACGCCAGCAGCTATTTCTATTATGCCCCTTCGGATAAAATGAGCCCCTTTTTAAGACCTTTCAAAAACTTTATTACAGCAGTTAATCAGTCAAAAAACAATACTATTTTTGTTGATTCGGGATGGCTTCTTATGATGATAAAAGAGCACCCTCAATTTACAGAAACCTTGCAAAGTCTTTCATCACAGTCAGAACCAGTTTTTCCTCTGCCAAATGAAAGCATTCCTACTTCGGGTAATAAGGCCCTGCCTATGATCTTACTCATATTTGCCTGGGGAACCGTCGCCCTGCACTATAATGCCAGCCCCTTATACCGTAAATCATTATTCCGATACTTTACTGCTCATAAATTTTTTATTGATGATATTTTCAAGCGCCTCATCCGGTCCCCCATACCCGCTACTATCATCATTCTACAAAATGCCCTTCTCCTATCAATATCCACATATGCAGTTTTCTCAGTGTTGTTAACCTCAACAGCTCAGCAAGCTTTTTTCTATCATTTTTCCGACCTTTCAATTGCTGGAAATACTCCTGTGTCATTTTTTTTGTGGACCTTTTTGCTGATTTCCCTACTGTCTCTTGTAAATATACTCTGGCTCTATTTTAGCCATAAGAAAATAAAATCATTTACACAGATAGCAACTGTTTTCGCATGGCCGCTGCAACTAAATTTTCTCTTTTGTACAGCTGCAATAACGTTCTTTTCAGCATCAAAATCCGGAGGTACAACACTCTTTACAAGCATTGGCCTACTTGCATTTTCCCTAAGCTACATTTTTGCGGCACTGGATATTAGTCGATTGGTACGGTCTAAATCCAAATACTTATTTAAGACCGTTATCCCCTATGCAATGATAATTGCAGGACTTTTAGTGTGGCTTTTTACAACTGATCAATGGATGGACGCCCTAATGCTTGCCCTAAATCTCACATGATTTGTTTTCGGAGACGGGCAACAGGGATATTTAGCTTCTTGCGGTATTTACTGACCGTACGACGTGCTACTTTATATCCCCGCTCTTTGAGTTTTTTCACAATTTCCTGATCACTAAGCGGTTTCTGTTTATTCTCATTATCAACAATCTCCTGCACTGCATTTTTTACCTCTGTACTTGAAACCTCCTCTCCGTCTTCGGTTTCAATACCCTCACTGAAAAAATACTTCAACTCAAAAACACCAAAATGAGTTTGTACATATTTTCCATTTACAACTCTTGAGATAGTTGAAATATCCAAGTTTACTCTCTCTGCAATATCTTTCAGGATCATCGGCTTAAGTCCCTCCCCGTGCTTAAAGAAATCTTCCTGCAGCGCGACAATGGTTTTCATTGTATTCATTAACGTATTCTGACGTTGACGTATAGAATCAATAAACCACTGAGCCGACTCTATCTTGTTTTTGATAAAATTCTTGGTCTCTTTGGTCTGTTTATTCGTCTTTTTCTTCTTTTTGAGGTCGTCCCACATCTCTTTATAACGGGGAGATATTCGCAACGGAGGTACATTACCATTATTAAGCGTAATCACAAAATCACCTTCTTCTTCCCCCTCAATATCCCCTTTTTCTGCCGGTTGATAATAAACCTCAAAATCAGGCTCGATATAATTTGAGGTATCATCTACTGCAGTTCCTACTGCCCCCGGCTTGGGATCCAGCCCGGTAACGCAGTCAAATGCTGTCTGGAGTTCCTCATTATTGATATCAAGCTTCTTTTTTAACTTCTTGAAATGTTTTTTCTCAAAAAGATCCCAGTGATCACGCAACATTTTAATGGCATTATCACGCCCTTCTTCATCATCCATCAATTCAAGCTGTACAAGCAGACAATCGCGAAGGTCGCGCGATGCAATACCCGGAGGATCCAGTCGCTGAATCTCCTTACGGACCTTTTCTACCTCCTCCTCATTAGTCAGCGTACCGTGATTAAAAGCGATATTATCAACCACGGCCTCAATTTCACGGCGGAAATATCCATCCTGATCTAACGAACCTAAAATCTGGTCCGCAATCAATTTCTGTTCTTCATTAAAATCCAGCAGACTAACCTGTTGTTCGAGTTCTTCCAATAACGATTCGTGATAGGGATTCGGCAGGTCGCGCCAGCTTTCATCTCCTCCGCCACCAGAATAACTCGAGCCACGACTATAATTTTCACCGTCATACTCAGTATTTTGCATAAACTCATCCCAATCGACCTCCTCATTTTGATCAACAGGATCCAGCTCTTCCTCTTTCTGTTCTTCCCATTCCGTTTGCTCCAACTCATCAAAAGAATCTTCAGTCTCTCCCTCCTCCAATACCGGATTCTCTTCCAGCTCTTCTTTAATACGCTGCTCCAAGGCTATAGTCGGGAGCTGCAACAGCTTAATATACTGTATCTGCTGTGGAGACAGTCGCTGTTGTTGCGACTGCTTCTGATTCATTTGTTGGCCGGTTTTAATCATAGTACGGCGGCCTCATTATTTTTTATTCTCATTTCTTTGCATTTTTCTTCAAACTCATCATACCAATTTTTGCCGTAACGACGGACAAGCGGTTCTTTCAAAAATTCAGACAAATAGATATCCTCTTTTTCGCCTTTTATACAAGCCGCTGAGCATAATTTATTGATGTATTCAAAATTGGCATATTCTTTTTCACCCACTTTCTTCAATCGGATGGGATACAAATGACAACTTATTGGTTTTTCCCATTTTATGCGACCTTCCAGATAGGCTTTTTGAATAGCACAATAAGCCACATCATCTTCATAGGTAACAAAAATACATTCCTCATTATCCCGGCAAGATAATTCTAATCCCTGCTTAGATTGTTGTATAACACCCTCTTTTCCAACCGTTTTACGAGATTCAGGATGCAGGTCATCCTTCAAAAGTTCAAAAGCCTGTTCTAAATGAGGAAGCTCATCTTCGGTAACAGGAGCGCCGGCATCACCGACCACACAGCACGCTCCTTTGCACTTCGGCAAATCGCATGCAAAGCGCGCCGTGGCAATGTCGTCAGATAATATGGTGTTTTGAACTCGAAACATTTAGATCAAAATACCTTTTCTGAAGACTAATTTAAAAACAGAATAAAAAGAATAGCAGATTATAATAATTCAAAATTCTTACCCGCTTTCTGCCGGATAACACTCTGCATTTCGAGCTCCAATAGTTTTGGCATCAATTTATGCGTTTCTACTTTCAACCGTTCTGCTAAGTGGTCGATGTGCAAAGATTGTTCTGCAAGTACCTCACAAATACTTGTTGACAGGTCATCCAACTCCATAGATTCCCATTTATTCTGAGAAGATGGAGAAAAATCTGCCGAACCTGATTCAACTTCCTGTTCTTTAATATGGACATTAATTTCAGTCAGAATATCCTCCACATTTTGGACGAGTTTTCCCATGCCTCTCTTAATAAGGCTGTTGCAACCAATAGCATTGGGATGACCTACCGGATGCGGAATAACAAATACTTCCCGGTTTTGATCTAAGGCCGACTTTGCAGTAATCATACTACCGCCCTCTAATCCCGATGCCACTACCAATGTCCCCAAACTCATACCACTGACGATGCGATTACGAACAGGAAAATTGCCCATCTCCGGGGCCGTACCTAGCGGAAATTCAGAAATGACTGCGCCTCCGGTATCCACGATCTTTTTCGCTAAACCTTTATGATCACTCGGATAAATCCAATCTATGCCCGAACCTAAAACAGCTACCGTACGGCCACCGGTATCTACTGTAGCCTGGTGAGCTGCCCCATCCGTACCATAAGCCAAGCCACTAATAATTGTTAGGTTCTGGTCAACCAATTCCTTTGCAAATTTTTGAGCCATTTCCTTTCCATATTTCCCTACCCGACGTGTACCGACTATAGAAATGGCATTGGTATCAAGCACCGATCGATCGCCTTTAATCCAAAGCATGAGCGGCGGATCGTAAATTTCACGCAACAAATCAGGATAATCATCATCCCAGTACGTCATAATTTGTGCACCGATACGTTCGGTCTTTTCAAGGATTCGATCTACTTCATCCCATTTATTAAAACCCAGAACTTCTTCGGCCGTTTTAGGGCCAATTCCGCGTATCGATTCCAGTTCATAACGCTCAAGGCGAAAGATGAGCTGAGGATGCTCAACGGATTGCAGTAACAAACGGATGCGCTGGGCACCCAGATTGTCCAATAGATGTAGTGCTACAAATTCTCTAACAGGCGGTTTATGCGTCTTCTCTTGTTGATTCAACTTCTTGTAATTTCTCCCAGATGATTTCTTTAAGTTCATCTATATGGTAGTTGGTTGCGGACGAAATTTCAACTACCGGAACATCTAAATCAACTTTTTTCTCTTCATCGAGTTCATAATCCTCTTGTAGATCCATTTTGGTAATCGCCAAAACCCGGGGTTTATCCAATAGGTCAGCCCGATATTGTTCCAATTCCTCAAGAAGGGCCTTATACTCATACTCGATATCCTGCTGCGAGCTCACCATAAAAAGCAGTACGTTGTTGCGCTCGATATGACGCAAAAATTGAATCCCAAGTCCGCGCCCATCGTGCGCTTCTTCAATAATGCCGGGAATATCCGCCATCACAAACGTACGGTAATCGGGCATCGTTACAACACCAAGATTAGGCTGCAGGGTTGTGAATGGATAGGAATCAATTTTTGGCTTGGCACCTGACATTGTTGAAAGGAGCGTGCTCTTGCCTGCATTAGGAAAACCTACAAGACCTACATCGGCAATAAGTTTGAGCTCAATTTCTATCGCCCGTTCTTCGCCCTGTTCCCCGTCTTGGGCATGCTGTGGAGTCTGATTAGTAGCACTTCGGAAGTGCCAGTTTCCCAGTCCGCCTTTACCCCCTTGGGCCACAACAATTTCTTGCTCATGTTCGGTAATTTCACCGAGACGTTCTTTTGAATCGGCATCATAAACTACACAGCCTAATGGAGCTTCCAAGATCTCATCTTTCCCGCTTTTACCCTTCTTTTTGCTGGGGCCTCCACGTTCTCCGTCTTTGGCATTCACATATTTACGATACCTGAGGTCGAGCAGTGTGTTCAGTTGCTCATTCCCTTTCAAAATAACATCGCCGCCATCACCGCCATCGCCACCGTCGGGACCACCTTTTGGCACGTATTTCTCCCGACGAAAATGAACCGATCCTGGTCCACCGTCACCACCGGTAACATAAATTTTAGCGTAATCGGCAAATTGAACTCGACCCATACTATAAATTTTCTAAAATAAAATTGCTCATCATTTTATAGAGGTGATTGCGTGCATTGCCTCCATAAATTGCATGACTTCTGTTCGGATAATACATCGACTCAAATTGCACACCTTCTGTCACCAATTCATTTACTAACTCAACGGAATTCTGGAAATGAACGTTGTCGTCACCGGTACCGTGCACCAACAAATAGTTACCTTCAATCTGATCGGCGTAGGTAATTGGAGATCCTTTTTTATAGCCTTCCGGATTCATTTGTGGTGTCTGCATAAAACGCTCGGTATAAATGGTATCATAAAAACGCCAATTTGTAACCGGAGCCACAGCAATAGCTGTATCAAAAAGGTCATTACCCTGTGCAAGTACCAAGCTCGACATGTATCCGCCATAACTCCATCCCCAAATACCTAATCGGTCTTTATCAATAAAATCATAGGTTTCTGTTACATACTTGGCAGCATCAATCTGATCGACAACTTCGTACTGTCCTAATTTTTTGTAGATCTGTTTCTCAAAATCACGTCCACGAGCACCCGTCCCGCGATTGTCGATGCTTACTACAACATAGTCCTGCTCGGCAATATATTTGTGCCACATCGCCCGCTGACCTGAACTGAAACTCTTTGTCACCGTCTGGCTTCCCGGTCCGCCATATACATAAAACAGCGTAGGATATTTCTTATCAGGATTAAAATCAGAAGGCCGCATGATATATCCATTCAGCTCAGCCTGCTCTAACGGTATCTTAATATACTCTTTTGAAGGCATTGCATATTCTGAGAGTTTTTGTTCCAGCACCTCATTTTCTTCGAGCATCCGCACTTGCGTGCCATCGTCTTCGTGCAAGGTATAAGTGAGGGGATTTCCGGGCGACGAGGTCGTTTTGATATAATACTCATAATCACGACTCATATTGATCTCGTTCCAGCCCTCTCCATCACTCATCTTTTTCTTCCCGCTGCCATCAATATTGATGCTGTACAAGTGTCGCTGTAGCGGAGATTCTTCGGTACTTACATAATAGATCTTATCCGAATTCTTATCATATCCCAGATAGTTCGTTACTTCCCAATCACCTTTGGTAATCTGTCGAATCTGCTCACCGGACATATCATACAAATAAATATGATTATAACCCGATTCCTCGCTTACATATATAAACTGCTCTCCGTTCTCCAGGAATTTCAGATCATCATTCACATCTATCCATGCATCCGATGTCTCCGTTTTGATGATCTCTGTATCACCGGTATTCACATCAGCGAGCATCAAATCCTGTTTATTCTGCAGTCGATTCATCCGCCGAATCGCCAAAACCTCAGGATCTTTCGTCCAGTTGATTCGGGGAATATACTGATCGTTTTCTGATCCCACATCCATCCACGTGGTTTTTTCGGATCCCAAATCGTATACACCGATTTTAACAATCGCATTTTCTTCACCGGCTTTTGGATATTTAAATCGTGTCAACCCGGGATACAACTTGCCCCAATCCGTCATAAAAAACTCCTTCACATGAGACTCATCAAAACGATAAAATGCAATTTTGCTTCCATCGGGCGACCAGTACCAAGCTTTAGCAAAACCGAACTCTTCTTCATATACCCAATCGGTGGCCCCATTAATTATATGATTGAATTTACCATCCTCAGTAATTGCTTTCTCTTCACCGCTTTCTAAGTCCACCAAATAGAGATTATTATCCTGCACAAAAGCCGCTTTGTTTCCCGAAGGTGATAGTTGTGCGTACTGCTGCTTTTTATCAGACTGCGTAAGTTTTTGCGTTTCACCGGTTTCGAGATCATAGACAAAATAGTTTTCCCGCGTGCTTCGTCTCCAGATCTGTTCAACATCCGATTTAATTAAAATCTTCTCTTCATCAGAGGAAAACTGGTATCCCTGAATTGGAATTGGTTTATCTCTGCCAGCAACCTGCAAATCGGTGGCTGATACAAGAACTTCATAATCTCCTTTAAGAATATTGTACTTGCGGAGTTCAATATTGTTTTGCGTACGTTCCAGAGCAGTATAAAACTGTCCATCCTGCATCCAGTTGACATTGCGTATTTCCTCCGGAGAAAACGTTTGATCAACAACATGCTCAAATACAATTTGTTTCTTTTCCTGAGCCAGAGTTGGCTGCACTAGCCAACCTATTGCAAAAATAACTAAAATCAGTTTTTTCATAATAGATGATTTAATACTAAGAATGGCGCCCCGAAACCTCGGAGTGCCATTCCAACAAACATTGGGCGATAGGAGATCGCTATTAATTATATTTAAATTGTATTTACTCTTCGTATTTATGGAGTAAAATCTTAATCAGTTTGGTGAGCTTGTCCTTTATTTGAGGACGAGGTGTTATAAAATCCAGAAAACCGTGCTCAAGGAGATATTCCGAGCGTTGAAACCCTTCAGGTAAATCACGACCAATGGTCTGACGAATAACCCGTGGACCCGCAAAGCCAATAAGCGCTTCAGGTTCAGCAATATTGAAATCACCGAGCATTGCAAAACTAGCTGTTACCCCACCCGTTGTCGGATTTGTCATCAGGGATATATAAGGCACCCCCGATTCTTCAAGCTGTGCCAACTTCGCCGACGTTTTGGCCATCTGCATCAGGCTCAAAACGCTTTCCATCATACGCGCGCCGCCTGATTGGGAAATGATAATAAGCGGCTTTTCATTTTCACGAGCATGGTCGATCGCCATACCAATACGCTCACCTACGACCGAGCCCATACTACCACCGATAAAATTAAAATCCATACAGGTAATCACGACATCCAGCTCATTCATTTTGCCAATGCCAACGCGCACAGCATCTGTTTTACCTGTTTTTTCCTGATACTCATCGAGACGGTCGCTGTATTTTTTGCGATCTTCAAATTCCAGCGGATCGGTGGGCACAATATTTTGACCAATCTCCTCAAATTCTCCTTTATCAAAAAGGAAAGAGAGATATTCGTCGCTCCCGATACGGAAATGATAACCACTCAACGGATCTACCCAGAGGTTATCCTCAAGTTCCCGTCGGTGCACCGTTTCCCCAGTTTTAGGCACTTTAACCCAAACACCTTCGGGCATTTCTTTACGCTGATCGGTTTGTATATTCTTGTCCTTACGTTTAAACCAAGCCATGTATGTCCTAATTTCGTTTTAAATGATTCACAAAAATAACGATTCTGCCTTGAAGCTAAAATCTTTTATTTAGCCAGTCTATTTGCCATAATCAATCTGCACCGATTATAAGCTGAGATTTTGACCAAAGAAAATAGCGTTTAGAAATAATCGGCTCGTTGTATGCCAATAACTTCGAAAATTTGGATCATCAGCAAATAACACAACATTACCCTCTCCTTCACTTCGAACTACGATGGCAGATGTACCGCTGACTTTTTCCAGGTTCTCGTCATTGATATAACCTCCTACAAAGGGTTCCTCTACATACTGGGCAACCGTTCCGTAGGGATTTTCACTTTGCTCCAAAAATAAACTGCTATTTTTTATAAATAACTGTCGTCGGTCTGGCACCCCGAAGGCAATGGGATTCGATGGGTCGATATCAGCTTTTAAAATCGTTCCCGGAATGGTGTTCGCTCTCCATCGGTCTGACTGTTCTTTGTAGTCATAGCGTTCCTTTGACTCAGTGGTATCCTCTGGAAACGTCTTAATTAAATCTTCGCTGACCAATTCCTTTTCAATAGCCCATTTGGAAGCATCTTCATTCGTAATGAGCACCCCACCATCTTGCACCCATCGATTCAGCTTTTCAACGGCATCTTCATTCCAATCACTATAATTACCATCAACGAGCACAATGGTATTATATCGCTGCAAATCAGTTCGGGGAAACTGCCGGCTTCGAATTTTTGTAACCTCCATGCCCACATGTTTATTAAGCAGAAACCATACTTCTCCAACTTCGTAACTACTGGTTCCCTCTCCCACTACCATAGCTACTTCAGGTTTATCTATAGGGCGAATATTTGTACTACCCAGATCAATACCTGATGGTGTCATTCCGCTTTCAACAGAGTAAAAAGTAATATTATGTTCCTTCGCCACAGACCGCAATTTACGGTATAGTTCAGCGGGGCGAATATCTTGTTCACGCACTGAAATCACAATACTGCCATACCCAAATTCCTCATTAGTATTGGAAGTGATTTTTGCTGTAAACGGTTTGTGTGCAACACGCACAGTCAAATCTAAAGCCAGCAAATTATTAAGAGCAGGTGATGCATTAAAGTCCGACCATTTCAGCAAATAGGCATAGTCTGACGATCCTCCCTTAACTGTACCATTACGCCCGGGAAGCTCCGAAATTTGATTTCCCTGAAATTTTCGAAACCTATCCGACTCCATTTCCTCATACTGAATGCCATATCCATGCACCAGCGACCAACCTGTAATATCATAAAAAACACTGTCGGGAAATGAGGTATTGGCTTCAAAAATGTCATGGATTACCCGGTAATGGATCTGATCTGTAGGTACCATATAGCTGCTGCCCGCTTCAAATTGTTTTCCGTCTTGCTGTATATCCGAATCAACTTCGTACACATCAAGACGGTGTTTGAGCAGCAGGTCCAAAAACTTTTGCGTCAGCGAAAGATCATCGGAATCCCCAAAAACATATGCTTCTGTCGATTGTGACGATGCTTTTTCAAGAGCCGATTGGAAAAAGTCTTTCTGATATTCGAAAAGCTTTTTCTTTTCGTTGACGGCCGCACGNACGGTAGCAATACCTGTTTGNAGATGCTTGCGGATAGTTGACCGAAACGTGACTTCCCCGGCATTACTTTCCTGAACCAGTCCCCGCGAACTACCAACTTCAAAGGTAACNCCTACCCCTCCCTGTATATCGGGATAGGTGGAACCATAAATAGGAGAAATATTGTCAAAAACTTCTTTGGTCCAATAAAGCGCCCCAAGTTCATCAAGAGCATCGGTTTGGTACTCTGCCAGCAGCGGATTCATGACCTCGTAGTGATAGTCTGGAATAATAGGATTCCAGGTCCGTACCGGCTTGGTCGGCTCTAAATAATATGTACTGTTGGTTCCCATTTCGTGAAAGTCGATCTGCACGTTGGGATACCACTTATGATAAAAATCGATGCGGTTTTCGCTCTCCTTCTGGGTTACAGCAAACCAGTCACGGTTTAAGTCGTGCAGAAAATGGTTTGTTCTGCCGCTGGGCCAAGGCTGATTGTGTTCGGCATCAGCCGGATCGGCAACCGTTGGAAACGATTTGAAGCTGTTGTGGTAGTGCGCGGCACGATCACGACCATCAGGATTTTGAGCGGGATCGATATGAATGACAGATTCATCCAAAAAATCCGTGGTTTCTTCACTTTGATTAGCAAGCAAATAATAAGCTGTCAGCATTGCTGCCTCACCGCTTGAAGTCTCATCACCATGCACACTGTAATTCAAGGCTACAATTGATTTATCTTCGTCGGGATCCAGACCGGGAGCCTCCGGATCAAGCACTGTTAGATGATCCTTCCTAATACTTTCAAGATTGGCGTGATTTTCCTGGGATGTAATCGTCAGCACTACTTGCGGACGTTTTTCGTAGGTTTCCCCAATAACCTGGAAAGTAGCCTCATCAGACGTACGGGCCAACTCTTTAAAATAAGCAACGAGCCTGTCGTAACGGGTATAGTGAGTCCCTATTTCGTACCCCAGAAACTGTTGCGGGGATGGTATTTGTTCATCAAATTCGGCTTTATCAACGTTGGGAAAGTAGTAATCATTTTGCGCAATCGCGTTACCCGGAAAAAGTATTCCAGCCGTAAATCCCAATACTGCTATTATTCCTAATATATCTTTCATGCGTGCTTTCATTTTTGACTCTGCTTTAATTGCTCAAATTCATTTTCAGTAATTTGGAAATACCTAGAATCCAAATTCCAAAATAGCTATTTTAACTAACCTGATTCGACGTGTAATACTTTGGTTCAAATAACTCTGGATCTTCTACCTGATAAAAATCAGAAAACCCGGATTGATATAATCTAATAAGTGATTTTGCTGTTATTGAGTCAACACCAAATGTATTGGCCTTACTCAATATCTGCTGATCAACTCTATCTAATCCTGTACCAATAACAGCCTCTCCGCTACGCAACATCTTTTCGAATGCATTAATCGGAATCACTTCAACTTCATCCTCTGTTGATAATTTCCCCTCAACAAAAGTAAACTGCTGGTGATATACATGCACGCGCCGGGCATCAATAATACTGTGGATATGCTTTGCTTTCGGATCACCTTGTTGCGCCTGCATCGCAAATGAAGCCAGTGTATTTATACCAACCAAGGGTACGTCCGTCTGAAAAAGCAAGCCTTTAACAGCACTGGCACTGATACGCAATCCCGTGTAAGAACCTGGCCCCTCACTTACCAAAACAGCATTAAGATCCTTGATTTCGAAATCGTGTTCATCCTTCAACTGTTCTATAAAGAGAAAAAGTTGCTCAGAATGTGTGCCCCGTTGAGTTGTCCTTTGCTCATAAACATTCCCATCCTCATCGTAATAAGCTACAGAGCATACATTGGTCGCCGTTTCCAAAGCAAGCAGCATCGTCAAATTCCCTTTATTAAAAGATTTCTGTTACACCAATATTACCCTTTAAAATAGCTGTTATTCTTCAACAAGCCATGAGCTGTTACTGAGTTCTACCCATCGGTCATACAACTTGTACAATGATGGAAAATAGTCTGCAGAAAAATTCCGTTGATCAATATTTATCTGATATCGGTAATTGAGTTGTCCAGTAGTATTGTCATATCGTTCAATAAACTCAGCACCGGAAAACATAATCGTTCGGTCCTCATCAACAGCTACACTGTAGCCTTGGGGTAACTCAATTGAATATGAAAGGTCCAGCTTTTCGGGTGCATCAAGCGTAATGGGCAAATTACGATCAGGACCTGAAAATGGATTTTTATTCCTGTATCCGACAACCATGGGACTAAAATTGAGACCATCGGTAAAACTCGTCGCATAATTCTCTATTTCAAAATCAGCCGACAATTCAATTTGCTGGCCGTATTTCTCTGCATTTTTGACTACTCCATTTGAAACACTCATCTGAGGATATCCATCAAATAACGTTTTGCGCAAGATCTCCCTGTCATTGTTTCCATCCGCTTTTTGCTGACGTATTAATTGAGCCGGATACCCTTGCTGAACAGCATTTACAGTTCCGGTAAGTCTACCATTCCGTTGGAGCCGTCCATCAATTTGAACCTGTATATCAAAAAGACTTTTATCAGGATTAATATCAATCCATTCATAATCATCTTTTTTGAGTACTAACCCGCGACTACCATAAGTATCAACAGGAATCAGCCCCGGCTGACTATACGCAAACCCGGCATCCATCAGGTATGATTGATCTCCAATTTCTGACCGCACCATCATGCCGTTAAACTGATAAAAAGAAGGGAAATCCATATTAATTTTTCCGGATTTCCGGGTCGAAATTAGAACAGGATGAGCCTTAATACCTACAGCCCGGAGCATAGCAACAAGGGTCTGGTTGATAGCTGCCTGGCTCGAAGATTCTCCCGCCAGCACTTCTTTTCCTGTAGTTTGGCTAAAGGCCGTATGCTGGCCTGAAAAGTTAATACGATTATTGAGATAGTGATAAATGCTGTCCTGAATCTGACTTTCAGGTGTGCCATCCAACGCCGCTGCTATTGAGTCGCCCGATACTTTTGCCGCTTCATTTTCATTAATTGACTCCCAAGGGTCGGTTTTATCCCGAATCCGAGCAACAACAACTTCCCAGTTATTTTCGAGCTGCTGACGCGGAATCCCAAACTCACTCAACAAAAATTTAATTTTCCCCCGGTAATCGTCCAGCGTAGATATATAAGCTTCTTCTTTGATAGGAGGAATATCCCGCGCTACCCATCGTTCAGTGACAATAGGCTGCGGCTGGGGAATGGTAAATACTTTGGGGACCGAACTGGTATCGGTATACACCACATCATGTGTTATAGTGCCATCAAAATTTTCAGTGTACGACTGATATCGCAAGTACTTGGGATACGTAATCGTGAGCTTGGCATTATCCGTGGGGACTTTGTGGGAAAGATAAAAGTCGGGCAGCTCCTCGATGTAACGCCGTTCGATCGTATAGCGATATTCAATCACTGCTCCATCCTCAACAGCAGGCATAGCAAACTCTTTGACGCTATAACGTGAATTAATGTTGATGGTACGAATATCCTGCTCCGACAAAGTCGCACGTTTACCGGAAGGCTGGTAAGTATGAGCCTCAAGCGAAGTAATGCGCTCCATATCATTCTCAAAATAATACGGTATCGCAACAATAGAGGCTCTCCGGGCCGAATCATCAAAGACTTTAATTCGAACATGATGCTCCAATACGGCAATTATTGACTCATTTGCCTCTTGAAAAGAAACATTTAGCTCTTTATTGGTAATACGATAGGGCGTATCATTACTCGGTTGTTGCATCAGAAACAGTGAGTCAGGTATGCTACCAAACTTTGCATCTGGCACATTTTGTGCTGAACCCCCACCAATACTAAGCAGTAGAATAAATGTTGTTAGAAAAAATCGATCCAAAAGAAATGCTATCAATTCATATTTAGAACTCAATAACGTATAACCAGCCGTTTCATTCTGTTATTAAATATCATTAACCACAAAACGGCCGTTATTGTATATTGCCTCAGCTCGCCCCTTCAATGTTTCTCCTAAATAAGGAGAGTTTTTAGATTTGGATCGTACTGTTGATTCACCAAATGTCCACTCTTCATCTACATTAAAAAGGGTCAAATTCGCCTTAGCCCCTTCTTCAATTTTTGGGATATCCAGATTCAAAATCTCACGCGGTTTTTCTATAAACTTTGTCAACAATGTTTGCAGATTAAGTACATCCGAATCCAACAATCTCTTTACACTGATACTCCATGCCGTCTCCAGACCAATAATTCCATTGGGCGCATAAATAAATTCCACTTCCTTCTCCTCGATCGCATGAGGCGCATGATCGGTACATATCGCATCAATGGTCCCGTCAGCCAGACCCTCTATCATCGCATCAACATCTTCCTGCGTACGTAGCGGAGGATGCATTTTTACGTTCGTATCGAAATCACGTCGTTCTATTTCTTCGTCTGTTAAATCAAAATGGTGGGGACAAACTTCTGTTGTTACATTGATGCCTTCAGCCTTTGCCTGGCGCACCAGATCCACCGCCTTCGCCGTGCTGATATGCGCCACATGAATATGTCCTCCGGTAAATTCGGCCAGCAAAATATCGCGGGCAATCATGGTTTCTTCGGCAATGCCGGGCGTTCCGTCAATTCCAAGCCGG
>P_1C_Sed_2_UnCtyDRAFT_1000184_pt1 | contig 19549 bp, 14 predicted proteins | sample Pon1CUnioCityCA_4_FD_10229 | JGI IMG/M metagenome (IMG submission 10229) | reverse complement strand
GCCTTTCCTTTTTCCCCGCTGGAAGCCCCAAGGCGATAAACGCTATCTTCTTCATGGGTTGATCCACCTACTCTTTAGACGGAAGAACCATAAATGTGCGGCAAAAAGCCCGGGCCTCCACAGGTTCCGGGCTTTTCCGCGTTCAAGGGCCGGGTTGAATCCGGCGCCCGAGAAGTGGTATGGTTTAGACATGATCGATACGGCATGGTCGGCGCTTGATGGCCTGGCGCTCTTCTGGTTTTCATTTCTGGTTTTGCATCTTTTTTCGTCGGAGGGGTCAAAGGGCAGGCGTTTTCTTCTCAAGATATTCGCCCGCTGGGTCGAGGTCCCGCTCTTGCGGCTTATTTACGAGGCCTGTCTGGGCCGCCTTTCTTTTATGACCGGAACGCCCTTGCGCCGTAAAATACTCGGCGCGCTTTTCGCGAGGCCTTTCGCCCTCCACATGGACACGGGCATTCCTCTTCCGGCCAAAGAGGTTGTCCGCCTTGTCCGTTCTCTGGAAGGCCCCATAGCAGTGGGCGATTGCCGTTGCCGACTGGCCAAAAAGACCTGCGGCCATCCCATGGAAACCGACATTGTCTTCCGCACCGGCGCCGAAGCCTGGCTGTGGGCCTTTCCGGAAAACTATCGCGAGATAGACAAAGACGAGGCCATAAGGACCGTGGAAGACTGCGCGAGACAGGGCATGTTTCCCATGATTTTCGTGCATTGTTCGAGCGCGTCTCACGTGAACGAGTACGTGATCTGTAATTGCTGCTCCTGCGGGTGTAAGGTCCATCTATTGAACAGGACGGTGGGCCAGGAGTATTTTCCGCTTCCCGACGGCGGCTTCCGGAGCTTTGTGGATGAAAGCAAATGCGACGGTTGCGGCGATTGCGTCTCCGCCTGTCCCTTTGGCGCCATCGAACTTTCGGAAGGCAAAGTGCGCGTCACGGATTGTTACGGCTGCGGTGTCTGCGAACAGGTCTGCCCCCGACAAGCCTTCACACTGGCCCGCGTGAACGAGGGCCCGCCCTGGTCCCAGCCTATATGGCGGGAGTTGGGCAGGCAATAGACAGAGTAGTGTCTTGTCAAATGCATTTGCTGGAACAGGAGAGAGTCGTCCGAGCGGCTTTGGCCGCGGTCCTTGTCGTACTCCATCATCCTCTTTTCTAGTGACAAAAAGCTTGCCAGGGCCTTAATTTCCCTCGGGATCGATAGAGAAGGGAGGGGTCGAGCCTTTGTTCTGAAGCTCCCGTTTCCGCTTCTTGCCCTGCTTTTCTCTCTTCTGCTTGCGCTTGATGTCCGTCTTTTCCGATTTGCTGGTCATGATATTTCACTCCGTTACCTTGTTAAGTAATGAGACCCGTTTTAAATCTTGCCTCTTAAGACATATTATTTTACACGATTTTTGCCGAGTTTCCAGGACACGAAACAGCCGTGCCCCTGGTTTTGAAAAACACAGTGTACTTCTTCAGAAAAATTACCAGTCCAGGGTCTTTTTGTACGCGGCTTTGAGATGCGACACATTAACATTCAGTACCATGTCGCCGGCCGGGCCTCTTGCCGCCAGTACGCCGGTGTCGGTCACTTTGCCGATCATGTCAAAAGGCCCTCCGGCCATGATTTGCTCGAAGGGGCCCCGGTTTCGGGGGTCGATGGTGACCACCAGTCTGCTCATGCTTTCGGAGAATAGAAGTTGATACGGCGAGAGGTGTGACTCGCGGGGCAGGGCGGAAAGGTCCAGGGCGAGGCCGCATTCCGCTGCCATTGCCATGCGCGCCAGCGCGTAAGCCAGGCCGCCTCCGCCGATTGATGCACAGCTTGCGAGAAGTCCTTCCCTGATGGCGCGGAAGATTTTCCTGTACCTTTCGCGGGCGCTTTCGGGGTCGACACGGGGGACTTTCCAGCCGATGTATTTTTCTCCCCTTTCCTTTTCGCCGCGATAGGCGTAGTATTCGGAGCCGCCGAGTTCGTCCCGGGTCACGCCGATTACGTAGACCAGGTCTCCGTCGCACTTGGGTTCCATGGTGACGCAGTTTTTGACATGGGGCACGATACCAATGCTGGAAATAAGCAGGGTAGGGGGCACGGAGATTTTGACGGGGTTGTCGTTTCCGTCGAACCCTTTGAAGTCGTTAAACATGCTGTCCTTGCCGGAAATAAAGGGCGTGCCGAAGACAATGGCGGTGTCGTAACAGGCCTGTGCCGTCCGCTTCAACTGCGCCAGTCTTTCCGGCTCGTCGGAGGAGCACCAGCAGAAATTGTCGAGGATGGCGGTCCGCTCCGGGTCTGCGCCCACCGCGGTCACGTTGCGGACGGCAGTGTCAATGCCACACTGGGCCATGGCATAGGTGTCGATGTCTCCGTAGGAGGGATGGATGCCGCTTGCCAGGGCGACCCCCGCCATGGAGTCGAGAAGTGGCCTGGTGACAGTGGCCTCCTGATGGACGTCGCTGTTGACCCCCACCAGCGGCTTAATCACCGATCCTCCCTGGACCTCGTGGTCATACTGGCGCACCACGTACTCCCGGGAGCAGAGGTCAAGTCTGCCTACCATATCAACCAGCTCTTCGGAGTAGTCGGCCTTTTCTTCGAGACCGGGCTCCGCAGGCAGGTCCCTTCTCCATCTCGAGTGAAGCTCCATTTGGGGCAGGCCATCGTGGAGAAAATCCAGGTCCATGTCCATGATCATGTTGTCGTTAAGATAGACCTGGCAACGGGTAGAGTCGGTAAACTGGCCGATTACGGTGGCCTCCACGTCATGCCGCTTCATGACGTCCTGGAACTCCCGGATGTGCTCGGGGGGAACGGCATAAGTCATCCGTTCCTGGCTTTCCGATATCCACACCTCGTAAGGAAGCAGCCCCTGGTACTTGATGGGAATCCGCTCGAGGTCGACGCGGGCCCCTCCGCACTCGCGGGCCATCTCGCCAATCGAGCAGGAAAGCCCGCCGGCGCCGTTGTCGGTCACTGAGTTGTAAAGTCCTTTGTCGCGCAGTTCAAGCTGGGCGTCGTGCATTTTTTTCTGGGTTATGGGGTCTCCTATCTGGACCGCGGAGGCCGGGCTTCCTTCGTGGAGGCCCTCGGAAGAGAAAGTGGCGCCGTGGATGCCGTCTTTGCCAACACGTCCGCCGGCCATGACTATCATGTCGCCCGCCTTGGCGCCTTTTTCAGAGGAGCCTTTGCCGTGGAGCCGATGGGGAATCAGTCCCACGGTGCCCACAAAGACAAGAGGTTTCCCCATGTAGCGGTCGTCAAAGAGGATGAAACCCCAGGGCGTGGGAATGCCCGATTTGTTGCCGCCGTGCTCGACCCCCTCGCGGACCCCTTCGAAAATGACCTTGGGATGGAGGACCGGGTCACGTTTTCCCTTGGCACGGTAGAGGGGCCCTCCGTCATAAAAAGGATTTCCGAAGCAGAACCCGTACATGTTGGTCACCAGGCGGGCGCCCTGGCCGGTCCCCATGGGGTCCCGGTTGACGCCCACGATCCCGGTAATGGCTCCGCCGTAGGGGTCCAGGGCGGAAGGGCTGTTATGGGTCTCGACCTTGTAGCAGATGTCCCAGTCATCGTTGAACCTGATCACTCCGGAATTGTCTTCGAACACGGAAACGCAAATGTCGGTGTCGCCTCTCCTCTCCCGGATTTCGCGGGTCGCCGCTTGAATGAATGTTTTAAAAATGGAGTTGATTTCGTCCAGGCGGGCGGCGAAGATGGTGTGCTTGCAATGCTCCGACCATGTCTGTGCCAGGCTCTCCAGTTCGATGTCGTTGGGGTCCCGGCCTTCTTTTCGGTAGTACTCCCTGATGGTTTGAAGATAGGGAAGACCCAGGGCCAAGGGCCCGCGCCGGACTTCGGTGCCGTCTTCTTCAACGTGGTCGATGATGCCTTCCTTGCCGAGCTTGATCAACTCATCCTCCGGAAGGTCCAGGCTCACGGTTTTGACTTCATCGGAAGCGGAGAGCTTGACGCGGGGAACGACAACGTCCATGCCGTCGTCGTTTTTAAACTGCTCATGGTCTTTGATATGGACCCGTTCGATCAGGGGGTTGTGGAGGCTCCCGGCAATTTCATCGACCTGTTCCCTGTCAAGGCCTCCTTTGAAGAGATACTGGACCGAGGAGTAGACGGACTCTTCCTCGGAAAAGCGTATCTTTAAAAGGTCTTCTATCGCCTCCCGGCTGGTCCGGCCCACGTTGTCGGTGACGCCCGGCATAAAGCCGACCTCGATGGCCCAGTCAAAGTCCTCGGCAAGGGGAGAGTCAAGTGAAGACTCTTGAGTAATGGGGTCGGTGAAAACGGCTTTCCGGCATTTCTCGAGAGAATAGGGAGACAGGTCTTTGTCAACGGTATAGACGTCAATGGTCCATACCGAATCGACCTTGATTCCCAGGTCGGTTTCTATCGACTTTTTGACTGCTTCCCCCCGGGCGTCCCGGATGTGGGGAAGATGTTTTACTTCGATTCGACTGGCCATGGCAGGGTCCTCGTTTCGGATTTTTTTCGGCTTCGCCTAATTAATGCCCGTTGCGAAGTAAAGGCTTTGCCGGCGTTTGCTGCGGTCCTTCGGAGTGCGGCAGCTTGCTGCCGCTTTGTTCTCCGGGAAGCTTGCTTCCCGGAAACGAGCGCCACAAAAGGCCCGAAGTTTAGGAGGCACCTTTTTTAAGTTCCGGCAAGCCGGAACTTATGAAAGCGAAAGCAAGCTTTCGCACTCCCAAAACGGATTTCCACAACAGGAACTAATTATCACGCATCCGGCGAACGCAATCAACATCCGCAACGGTTTGCGGCAGAGATGCATCTAAACCTAAGAAAGGAAGGCGCGTATAAAGGACGGGGCCATTGGCGAAACTTGAATTGAGGGCATGCTTCTCCGGTTGCGGCAGGGAGCCAAATAAGCTATTTTGATTGACAAAAGAGGGGAGGCGAAAAGCTCGATGAAGGTATGCGTTATAGGAGGAGGCGCTTGGGGTACGGCCCTTGCAGATGTAGCCGCAAAGAACAGTCATGACGTGACCATGTGGGTCTTCGAGCCGGAGGTTGCGGCCTCCATCAGGGAGCAGCACGTAAACGAAGAGTATCTTCCCGGCGTGACGCTCGATGAGTCAATTTCGGCGACCAACGACATGGAGGAGGCCCTCTCCGGTGCGGAGATGGTCATTTCCGTATCACCTTCCCACGTGGTCCGCGAAGTGATGAGCAATGCCGCTCCTTACATTTCGCATGACGCCTTTCTGGTGTCCGCCAGCAAGGGCATTGAAAAGGACAGCCTCCTCACCATGACGGGCGTTATCCAGGAAGTGGTCCCGCCGGAAGTCTCCCGCAATATTGTGGCCCTCTCCGGTCCCAGCTTCGCCAAGGAAGTGGTGGCGGGGACTCCGACAGCGGTGGCCGCGGCGAGCCATGACCTCCGGGTCGCCGAAGAGGTCCAGACCGCGCTTTCCAATGACTACTTCCGGATTTATTCGCAGAGTGACGTTATAGGGGTCGAGCTTGGAGGCGCAGTTAAGAACCCGGTGGCCATAGCAGTGGGGATTGCCGACGGCATGGGTCTGGGACTGAATACCCGTGCCGCGATTATTACGCGAGGGCTGGCTGAGATCGCCCGCCTGGGTGTCCGGATGGGCGCCAATCCCATGACGTTTGCGGGGCTCGCCGGACTCGGCGACCTGGTGCTCACCTGTACGGGCGACCTTTCCCGCAACCGGCAGGTGGGCCTGAAGATAGGACAGGGCATGACGTTGAACGACATCCTGGACCACACAAAGAGCGTGGCGGAAGGCGTAAAGAACGCGGTCACCGTTTATAAGCTCTCTCAGAAGATGGAAGTGACCATGCCCATAGTGGAACAAATCCATCTCGTGCTTTACGCGGAGAAGTCTCCGAAGATGGCGGTAAAAGACCTGATGACCAGGAGATTGAAAAGCGAGATCGGGTTATAAGCCGTTTTGGGTTTCGGACACCAAGGAGCGGACAATGGAAACAGCAAGCGGCCAGGAACAGACGGCCGGTATCAAGGACCGGAAAGTGATAGATATGCAGGGGCTCACCGAGCTCATGGTCAGGCAGGGCCTGATGACCGTTGAACAGAAAAAGGACGTGATGGTCAAGGAGCGGACGCAGCGGGCGCGCCTGCAAAAGGGGCTCCAGGAGACAAAGGGCGGCCAGGGCAAACAGGGGGTCCAGGCCAACCTCTCTCCCATCGAAGTCCTGGCCGGGTTCCAGCTTCCCATACCTGACGGAAACGGAAAGCTTCTTCTTGAAGACAGGATAGTCGAGGCCCTGGCCCGCGAGCTCGACATGGAGTTCGTGAAGATCGACCCCATGAAGCTGGACATGGACCTGGTGACCCAGACGATCACCCGGCCCTTTGCCCGCCGTCACCGCATGGTCCCCATCGCCGAGGAGGACGAGGTCATCGTCTTTGCAGTGGACGATCCCTTTGATGAGGAAGGGCAGTCCTTGATCCGGCAGGCCAAGGGACGGCCGCTCCGGCTGGTCCTTTCGACCCCCTCTGACATCCGCAAGATAATCAGCGAGTTTTACGGGTTCCGCTCTTCCGTTGTCCAGGCCGAGCGGGAGTTGAAGCCGGGCATGGACATCCAGAACCTCGAGCAGTTCGTGGCCATGAAGCCGGATGGTTTCGAGGCGGACGACGCCCCCATTGTAAAAGCGGTGGAACACCTGTTCCGCTACGCTTATGAACAGCGGGCATCGGACATTCACATCGAGCCCAAGCGTGACCACAGCCTGATCAGGTTCCGGATCGACGGCATACTTCACGATATCCACCGGGTGCCCAAGGTGGTCCATCAGGCGGTGGTCTCCCGCGTCAAAATGTTGGCCCGCGTCGACATCGCCGAAAAACGCCGGCCTCAAGACGGTCGCATCAAGACCGAGTACCGCGACAAAGAGGTCGAACTCCGGGTGTCCACCCTGCCGGTGGCCTTTGGAGAGAAAGTGGTGGTAAGGATTTTCGATCCCGACGTCCTTCTTCAGGACATCTCCGACCTGGGCTTCTACTCCAAGGAGTTCGAACAGTTTCGAGATTTTATCAGCAGGCCCCACGGCATGATCCTGGTAACCGGTCCCACCGGCTCCGGTAAAACCACCACGCTCTACTCCGCGCTCAAGGCCATCTCGACTCCCGACATCAACATCGTGACCATCGAGGACCCCATTGAAATGGTCTACGAAGAGTTCAACCAATTGGGCATCCAGCCCAAGGCGGACATAACCTTTGCCTCCGCACTGCGCACCATTCTCCGGCAGGACCCGGACGTGATAATGGTGGGCGAAATCCGCGACCGGGACACCGCCGCCAACGCTGTCCAGGCCGCGCTTACCGGTCACCTGGTCCTCTCGACACTCCATACCAACGACTCTTCATCAGCTATCGGGCGCCTTTCCGAACTCCAGGTGGAAAACTTTCTCATCGCCTCGACAGTAGTGGGCGTCATCGCCCAGAGGCTGGTCAGAAAAATCTGTTATCACTGCAAAACCGAGACCCAACTGGGCCCGGACGAACTCCGGGCGCTTCGCATACCTGTAAAGGACGAAAACCAGCGGGTAAAGGCCTACTACGGTGAGGGGTGCGTTGACTGCAGAAAGACGGGATACCTGGGCAGGACGGGCATATTCGAGGTCCTTCCCGTGAACAACAAGATAATGGACCTGGTGCGGGGGAACGTAGAATCGCAGCGCATCCAGAAGTCTGCGGTGGAAGACGGCATGATGCTTCTGCGGGAATGCGCCATTAAAAAGCTCGGCGAAGGCGTGACCACTTTCGAGGAGGTCATGCGGGTCACTGCAATATAGGGGGAGTCGGGCCTTTGCTTTTCCGGCCTTGTCAGCAATTCTGTGCAAATGTTCTATACAACCGACAACACGACATACCTTTGTCCGTAACATGCCGGGTTTAAAACAATTGGATTCAAAAAAACAGAAGTCCGGTGGAAGCGGCCCTGTGGTGGCCGGTCTTTCGGGGGTCTCGAAGGTATACTCGGGCGGCGCTGAAGATATACACGCTCTTTGCGGGATTGATCTTGCCTTCGAGGAAGGCGAACTTGTGGCGGTGCTGGGTCCTTCCGGGTCGGGCAAGACGACCCTGCTCCATATCCTGGGTCTTCTGGACCGACCTACCTCCGGCAGCCTTGTTTTTCTCGGAGAGGACGCCATGTCCATGAAAGAGAGGCGAAAGGCCTTGTTGCGAAGCCGGGAGATCGGATTTGTTTTTCAGTCGTTCCACCTGCTTCCCAGGCTCAGCGCCCGTGCCAACGTAATGCTGCCGCTTTTGTACGCCGGTTATAAGAGAAGGGAGGCCCATGGCCAGGCCCTTCGTGCGTTGGATTTGGTGGGCCTTTCCCGCCGGGCGGAGCACCTTCCCGCGGAGCTTTCCGGCGGAGAGAGTCAGCGGACCGCCATTGCCCGGGCCATGGTTTCCGGACCTTCCCTGGTATTGGCTGACGAGCCCACCGGCAACCTGGACAAAAAAACGGGAGGTGCCATCCTCGATTTGTTTTCCGATTTGAACCGTTCGAAGGGAACTACCATGATAATAGTAAGCCATGATCCCGACGTGGCGGCGAGGTGCGACCGCCGTGTTTCCATTGACGACGGCCGCATTACGAGTGATGAAAGGTCTTAGAAGCCGGGTTGGATTTTTTCAGTGGAGGAGTCCACTTGTTTATAAGGGAGTTCAAAGCTACATTGAAATACAGCAGTCGTTCCAAGGAGCAGTTTAAAAAATATGACTGACAAGCTGAGAATCGGGGAGTACCTCTCTCTGGGTACGTATCCATATTTTTTTCCTCTCAGAAACGTGTTCAATGAGCCGAACTGGCTTTTCATTTCAGGGACCCCCGCTGAGTTGGAAGACCATCTCCATCAGGGAGAGGTGGACGTGGCATTGGTTTCGCCTCTCAGCCTCACCTCTGCGCCCCGCGATTTCCTGGTAATTCCTGACGTGGGTTACGCGGCAAACCGTCACGTGCGGGAGATACTGCTCTTTTCCGACATGCTCCTGGAAGACATGGACGAGATGAGCGTGTCCTTGCAAAACGGCGCTTTGACCTCGTCCGCCATCATCCGGATAGTGCTGGAAAATTATCTTCAGTACCAGAACCAGTACATAGAGGGATGGGGTTCTGCCGAGTCCTTTGTGCTCGAAGGAGACCCCGCTCTCCGCGAAAGGGTCCTGGCGCGTTACTCCTTTGTCTACGACGTGGGGGATTTGTGGAGACATTACACCAAGGAGCCCATGATCTATTACCTGTGGGCGGTGCGAAGACAGGCGCTCCACGAAAAGGAAGAGATGGTCATGTTTTTTTATCGCATGCTCCGTCATGCCCTCCAGGTTTCCGGCTCGGACTGGAACCGGCTCGCCTTGCTCATGGAGGGCTACGAATGGATCAAAAAGCCGCTCTTGCACAGGCTCTGGACACATATCGAGTACGTGCTGAAACCGGAACACTTCGAGGGACTGGAAAAATTTTTTGAAGATTGCCAGGACACGGGCATTATTGACGAGGCCCCCGAGCTTTGTTTTCTGGAGTCTCCACAGGACTGATCGCCCCTCCCGCAAAGATTAATTATTTTTAATGCAATTGGCTGCAAATTTTTCTTGACATTATAAAAATTACTCCTTAAACTTCTGCCAAAACCGGATTTTCGAGTGTTTTATGGGGAATTTTAGGCCGGGTGTATTAATCAAGTTTAAAGTAGAGGGGGTTTGGAGTAAAAAAGATGGAATTTCCCAATGATTTAAAGTACAGTCGGACCCATGAATGGGTCAAGGTTGACAATGATGAGGCCACCATCGGTGTCACGGCATATGCCGCTGAGGAGATGGGAGATATAGTCTACGTGGAGCTTCCCGAAGAGGGCGACGAGATAGAAAAGGACTCCGCCTTTGGAGTTCTCGAGTCGGTGAAGGCCACTGCCGATCTTTACTCTCCTGTCTCGGGAAACGTGGTCGAGATAAACACGCCGCTGGAGGACTCTCCCGAGGTCATCAACGAAGACGCCTACGGCGACGGCTGGATGGTCCGGGTGGTTTTGAGCGATCCGGCCGAACTGAACGATTTGATGGACGTGAAAGAGTACAGCCAGTTCGTTGAAGAAGAGCAGGAAGGCTAGTGCTTGCTCAGAATTGTTTTTTGTCGCTTACCCAAGTTTTTTTGTACGAGCGGCTAAAGCCGCGATTTGCGAGACATCTCTTGAACTTCTTTTGCGTTTGACCGAACACCGGCCGGTCCTTATACGGCCGGCTTCATTGCGTACCGTGTTCTACGGAGTTGTCGAAAAAAAACGCCGGGCTTTAAGCGTGCCCCTCTTTCAGTTACAATAATTCCCATCCTATGGACCAAAACGATAAAAGCGTGCTCAAGATAATTCCCCTCGGCGGACTGGGAGAGGTCGGCCTTAACATGATGGTGTTCGAGCAGAACTCGGACATCATTGTAGTGGACTGCGGGCTCATGTTTCCCGGCGACTACCTCCCCGGCGTGGATTACGTGATCCCCGACTTTTCTTACGTCTTCCAGAACCGGGAAAAAGTCAAAGGGATAATCCTGACCCACGGACACGAAGACCATATCGGGGCATTGCCCTTTCTACTGCCCGATCTTAACGTGCCTCTCTACGGGACCCCCTTGACCATTGGAATGATACAGGAGAAGCTTATCGAGCACGGCCTCCTTGATCTCGTGGAACTCAACCGCGTCCAGGCAGGAGAAACCATTGAACTCGGGTCTTTCGGCATAGACACCATACGGGTAAGCCACTCCATTGCCGACTGCCTGGCCCTTGCCATAAAGACCGACATGGGCACCATAATCCATACCGGCGATTTCAAGCTGGACCCCACACCCATTGACGGCAAGACCGCCGACCTGGCGGCCTTTGCGAGGCACGGCGACGAGGGGGTGCTGGCACTTCTTTCTGACTCGACCAACGTGGAAAGGTCCGGATACACCCTGTCCGAGCGCGAGGTCGGCAAGGCACTCTATGAAGTTGTTGCCGACGCTTCCGGCCGGGTGATCGTTTCCATGTTCGCCTCCAATATCCACCGCATCCAGCAGGTGGTGGACGTGGCCTACATGTGCGGAAGGAAGGTCGCCATAATGGGGAGGAGCATGGTGGCCAACTGCGAGATCGCCGAGGAACTGGGATACTTAAACCTGCCCAAACAAACCATGACCTCGCTGGACCATCTCTCCTCACTGCCCGACAATGAAGTGGTGCTCCTCACCACCGGCACCCAGGGAGAGCCCCTTTCCGTGCTTTCCAGGATGGCCCGTGATGAGCATAAACAGGTGTCCATCCGGCCCGGCGATACCGTGGTCCTCTCTTCACGCTTCATTCCCGGAAACGAGACCGCCATCCATAAGTTGATCAACGACTTCTACAAAAGGGGCGCCGAGGTCATTTACGAAAAGGTCTCCGACATTCACGTGTCCGGACACGCCAGCCGTGAAGAACTCAAGATCATGCTGTCGCTTACAAGGCCCCGGTATTTCATTCCCGTACACGGAGAGTATCGCCACCTCATAAAGCACGGCGAGCTGGCCCGCAACATGGGCATACCCGACGAGCGGGTACTGATTATCGAGGACGGCGACCTGGTAACTTTTGACGAGATCGGCGGCGAAAGGGTAGGCTCCGTCGAGACGGGCAGGCAGGTAGTGGACGGGATTTACGTCGCCGATTCCGCGGACGCCGTTCTCTCGGAAAGGAGAAGGCTAGGCAGGGACGGAGTAATCATTATTGTGGCCCGCCTCGAGCCGGAGACCGGAAAACTTAAAGGGCCGGTAAAACTGGAAAGCCAGGGACTGCTCTTCAAGGACGAGTCGGAGAAAGTACTGGAAGAGGCCCGCCTTCACGTGGAGAGCCAAATCAAAACAATGGACATGCCCGCCTTCCTGAATCAGGGGGAGGCCCAGGTCAAGCTCCGGGCCATACTTAAAAAGTACATCAAAAAGACACTAGGCAGGTTCCCCGTTATCATTCCCGTGGTAATCGAGTCGGAAAACGAAGAGTAAACAAGTTACTGCACGTTGATCAAACTGTTTTATGTTTGCCGGCGTTTTGTCAAACGATTCGCCGGAGCGGATTTTTCATCAACTTATCTAGAGCAAACTTCTGAAATAAAACTGAAAATGTCCGCTTTTCCTGAAAATATCCGCGAGTGAAATGTCGGATTCTATTATAAATTTTACTCTTTGAAAAAAAAAGAGTATCGTGCTATTGATGGTAGCTCTATAAGTTCGATAGTCGGCTTTGATCCCAATTATGTCACCTGCAGGAACTTGGTTGAACTTTGCTGAAGGGGTTTTCTTACAACATTTCAGGGAAAGGAGGAAGGATGAAAAGAAGCAATATCTTTTTAATATCATTTTTGCTTACCGTCTTGGTCTCTTCCCTGTGGGCCTGTGATAATCGGGCCTTCAAAAAGGCGAAGGAACAGGACGAATCCGCTGGCTACTTGGAATACCTCGATAAATACCCCAACGGTATATATGTTAAACAAGCCAGGGACAGGTTAGAGAGCTTGGCCTTCGAGCAGGCTTCACGAAAGGACACGATCCAAAGCTATCAAGAATACCTGCAACGCTGCCCATCGGGCCGGTTCAGGAAAAAAGCAGAATTCAAGATAGAGGAACTGGCGGCGGCAAAGGTTCTGTCCTCGAACGACATCAAACTAATCGAGAAGTATCTTGCGGACTATCCCAGTGGAGCAAACCATGGAAAAGTGCATTCACATCTGCTCAACGTGCTGATTAAGAAACTGGAAGAGGTTGGGTCGGATCAAGAACTAAAAGCCTACCTAAAAAACAGGACAAGAAAACACAGTAGCAAGGTGTACTTCGAGGTCAAAGTGAGGAGCTGGTACGACTCGACTCGTGGTACCGACGGATACAAGACCCTGCTCGAAGAGGCCTTCAAGGAATCAAAATTCAAAACGGTCGATAATAAGGAAGATGCCCAGATATTGGTCGAGTTCAGCGTCAACGAAAAAAGGGGCGATCGCCTGACCATGACGCGTACCAAGGATGGAAAGGAAAAGAAGATATCAATCAGGGCGACCGACATCCGGGCGACGGTCACGGCCAGTCATTTGATATTGAAAGAGAGGCTGTACAAAAAATCTTACAAGGGAGAACTTGGTCTGATGATGACGGACTTCAATTCTTGGGAAAGTAGTTCTTCCTTTGGGTGGACCACGACCTACAATATCGACATCAAACCGGGAGAGGAGCCCCAAGAGGCCCTTTACCGCTCCGACATAGAAACCTTTGTAAAAAATCCTTATTTCTCGCGTTTGCCTCGAATTATTTCGGTGGCGTTGGGAGAAACTACCCGTTGCAGGAAATTTTATGAGTTGATCGAGAATGGTTATGGCATGCAAAATGAAGTTTACCTAAACATCCTTAAATCATTGAAGTGCCCGATCGAATCGGACGGCGACGCCGCCCTTATAGCCATCGCCGGAAACAAGAGAAAAACCTGTCTCAATCTGAGAGAGGCCTGCATGAAAAAACTTTGCGCCGGAAACGATATCGAAAAAGTCGACTGGATTCTGGCCGGAAACCCAGACCCTGCCTGCCTTTGTAAAAAGCTCAAGGAAAACATTATTGATACCGGACTGGTCCCGAGATTTTTAAATAAACTGAAGCGCGGGGACAAAAAAGAGTTTCGAAAGTGCTTGCAATCAATCGTCAGTAAAGGGCCGGAAGAGATGTGTCGTTATTATTATGAAGACCCACTGCTGGGTAACATTAAAAAACATTGTGAAGAAAATGTACAAAGAATAATAAAATCCTATGAGAACCTGCAATAAGAAGAAACTGAAAGGAGGCTATGCCTTAGTACACCTATTCTTAATTATTATGACGCATTATGATTGACATTTCACCATATTTTGTGATATCGTGTCTCCTAAGTGGAGGTGCGATATGCCGAGAAAAAGCCCTTACCAGGTGGTCCTCACGGAGGAGGAAAGTAAAAGCCTCAACCAGATGGCGCGTAAATATACGTCGCCTTATTATCAAGTGCTTCGGGCGAAGGTTGTCCTTCTCGCAGCCCTGGGACTTGAAAACAAAGAGATCGGCCAGAGGCTGGACCTGCCCCGGCAGATCGTCAGCAAGTGGCGGAAACGTTTCTTTTACGAACGCCTGGCCGGTCTTATGGACCAGCCAAGGCCGGGCCGCCCCGGTCATTTTCCCCCCAGAAGTAGTGGTTGAAATCAAAGCGCTTGCTTGCCAGATGCCGGCAGAGCGGGGACTTCCCCTTTCTCGGCTCAGCCATAGCGAGATCGCACGGGAGGCGGTACGAAGCGGAATTGTAGCTTCCATCAGCGGCGCCACCATTTGGCGCTGGCTCAGCGCTGATGCGATCAAGCCCTGGTCTTACCGAAGTTGGATTTTCCCTCGAGACCCCGACTTCGCCGTAAAAGCAGGCCGTGTCCTCGACCTTTATCAAGGTGTTTGGAACGGCGAGCCTTTGGGACCGAGGGATTACGTGATCAGCGCTGATGAAAAGACCAGCATTCAAGCCCGCCAGCGTGTTTGTTCCGGCACACCGACCCAAGCCGGCCGCCATCGCCGTCTGGAGTTTGAATACAAAAGGCACGGCGCCCTTGCCTACATGGCGGCCTGGGATGTTCATCGAGCAAATCTTTTCGGGCTGTGCGAAAAAAAGACCGGCATTGGGCCTTTCCATCGCCTGGTTGATCTGGTCATGCAACAGGAAACTTATCGCTCGGCGGAGCGAGTGTTTTGGATAACGGACAACGGGTCCTCGCATAGGGGCCGGAAATCCTCCACTCGACTGTCCGAGTGGTATCCTAATGCCATCCAGGTCCACACTCCTGTTCACGCCAGTTGGTTAAACCAAATCGAAATCTACTTCTCGGTAGTTCAAAGAAAGCTCCTCATGCCCAATGATTTCCCGGACCTGGAAACCCTTGAAAACCAGTTGTTGGAATTTCAATGCTATTATGAGAAGATCGCAAAACCCTTTGAGTGGAAGTTCACAAAGGAGGACCTCAAATCCCTCCTCTCGAAAGTCCCGAATAACGATTTAACAAAAGACAAGTGTGCCGCATAATAACCCGGCATGAATACGTCATCGAACTTACGAGCCAGAGTACTTAGTTTACGCAGTATGCGATTCTTGTCGCTCCCCTTGCCTTTTTTCGAGTGGCGCAGCTCCGAGCCGGAATTTCAAAATTTCAAAACCGCGGTTTGACCATCTGTTCACCATCTGTTATAGAAAAGCATGGCAATAAAGAGTACAACCGGATAAATGTTTCAGAAGTGGAGGGAAGATAATGATTAAGGCCCATGGTTCGTGGAGATTGTTGCTGGTGGTTTTGGTCTCGCTTTTCATAAGCTGCGCCATTCGTCCCATGCCGGAATACGAGAAGGACCCGCCGTTGCCGCAGTTGGCCGGCGAGCTTCAGGTCCCCGGCCTGCAGGATGAAGTCAAGGTCTACAGGGACGGGTACGGCGTTCCTCACATCTTCGCAGACAACGAGCACGACCTTTTCTTTGCCGACGGCTACGTGCAGGCCCAGGACCGGCTGTGGGAGATAATGTTTTTCCGGGCCATAGCTACCGGCCGTCTATCCGAAATGTTCGGCAACATCGGCGTTCCCGGCAGCACCATAAGGGGCATGAAGCTGTCCACCTTCGAGATCGACAAGCGGATGCGGACCATGGGCATGCGCCACATCGGGGAGACCGGCGAAGCCCTGCTTGCCGAGACCCAGCCCGAAATCCTGGCCCAGATGCAGGCCTTCTGCGACGGTGTGAACGCCTACCTGGAGTCGCACCGCGACAATCTTCCCATCGAGTTCCAGGTACTCTATTATGAACCCGATCCTTTGCGGCCCGCGGACATTGTGGCGCTGTCCAGGTTTTACGGATCGAACCTTTCCGCCAACATGGGCAAAGAACTTTCCCGCTACGCCCTGGCCCGCAAATACGGCCATGACATGGCCTGGAAGCTGATGCCCCTCCACGACGCCATGGGACCCACAGTGGTGCCCAAAGAACTTCTCAACAACCGACTCGATAAACCCCGGCCCCTGGTCCCCGAACGTATGCCATATGCGTCCGAACAGGCCCTCTCCGGAGATGCTGCCATGCGGGTCGCGCTTTTCGACAAGGCCGTGCGCATAGCGTCCTTTTTCCCGAAAGACGAAGCCAGCAACAACTGGGTCATCGGACCCTCCATGACCACAACCGGCACCGCCATGATGGCCAACGACCCCCACCTGGTACACATCGAGCCTTCCCTTTGCTACCTCATGCACCTGAAAGGCGCGGGCCGTGACGCTTACGGCGTGGTCTTTCCCGGCCAGCCTTACATTGTCATGGGCCACGGNCGTCACATGTCGTGGGGTGCCACGGTGACCGGCGCCGACGTGCAGGACATCTACATCGAGACCGTTGAGCGAGGACCATCCCGGCCAGTACCTATATAAAGGCGAATGGCGCGATTTCACGGTCCGGGAAGAGGTCATCAAAATCCGTCCGGGGACCGTCCAGACCGGCCCGGACCGGCGTTACCGTGAGAAGAAGATCAAAATCCGGCACACTGTCCACGGACCTATCATTAACGACATGGTCCCCGGCCTGCCCGATGACACTCCGCCCCTGGCGTTGCGCTGGGTGGGGTGGGACTTTTCGCGCCACCCCGACATGTTCGAAGAGTTCGTGACCTCGGCGACCGTAGAAGAGGCCATGGAAAAGCTGCGCGCACATGAAGAAAGGCCTAAAGTAATCAACGTGGCCATGATGTTCGACACCTGGATGCAGGGCAAGGGCGTGGACGATTTTATAGAGGGCCTTTCTTACAACGTGCTTCTCAACATGAACTGGGTGTGCGCCGACTCGAGCGGTCACATCGCCTATATGCCCGGAAGCCTGGTGCCGCGGCGCAAAAAGGGGCTTGGAGTGATGCCCGTTCCCGGGGCCTCCGGAGAGTATGACTGGGAGGGCTTCATACCTTTTGACGAGCTTCCTCAGGTCATCGACCCTGATCGCGGATGGATGGCCACCGCCAATAACGAAGTGGTTGAAGCCGAGTGGTACCCCCATGTGTTCGCCACCGGCTACTCCGGAGGCTGGCGCGCCTGGCGCATCGAGGAGCTGATTGAAGAGCTCAAGCCCATCTCCATGGACGACATGAAACGCATCCAGAACGACGTTTACGTAAAACAGGCCGACGTTTTCGTTCCCATGATAGTCGAGGCGGTCAAGGAAAAGGCGCCTGACGACCGGGAGCTTATGGAGGCCGCCATGATACTCGAGCGCTGGAACCGTTATGCCACTATCGACAGCGCAGGCGCGGCCGTTTTTTACGAGACCCTGTCCTACTTCACGGACAACGTTTTGGAGGACGACTTCAAAAAACAGGATTACAACAAGCTTATCAAGGGACACGTGGGCCATACCGTGAAGATGTGGCTCATAAACGACGTGGACGATTACATGGACGACAAACGGACCCCTCACAAGGTCGAAGACAAAAACGACGTGCTGACGGCCTCCTTAAAAGACGCCGTGAAGTGGCTTAAGAAAGAGCTGGGCCGCGACATGCAGAAGTGGCAGTGGGGAAAGCTGCATACCATCAAGTGGTATCACCCTATGGGATTCGGCCCTCTAAAAGAAATGAGCATTGGGCCTTTTCCCCATCCCGGAGGAGACTCGACCGTAAGAAACGCCAGCTCCATGGGCATCGGCGGCAACAAGCACATGTGCATGGGCGGTCCGGTAATGCGCCACATAATCGACATGGGAGAGCCGGACAAAGGCCAGATCGTGATCGACGGCTCCCAGTCCGGGCAGTGGCTGTCGCCTCACTATCGCGACATGCACACCCTGTGGTACAACTCGAAGTACATCGACGCGGAAAAGCGGCCGGAAAAGGTGGCCGAAAGCGCGGACAAGCTTTTGGTGCTGAAGCCGTAATGCCGGTCGATTGTTGAAAATGAATAAATATTATTAATTCCGATTAATCGATTCATCTTTTTTGTCGTTATAAAGTCTGGAGCTTTTACAGCTATGAGGGCCAGCATATCAGAATTGAATAAGGTTTGAGGGAGTAATGAGTTGCAAAGACAGGCGGATCGAACTTGTAAGTAATCCTTACAAGTTGAATAAGAAGTTTTATAATAGAAATGTCGGGCCAGGTAATAATCGGGTGTTTTGCAGGAGTTTGACGTGAAGGCTGACGAGACAAAATTTCCTCAAACTGACTTACTTATTTACCAGACTGAAGACGGCATAACCAAAATAGATGTACTTCTTCAGGATGAAACAGTATGGATGACTCAGGCCGCCATGGCTGAACTTTACCAGACTACTCCCCAGAACATAACTTTGCATATACGGGCGATTTACAAGGAAGGCGAGTTGGGAGAATACTCCACGACCCAAAAATTTGTTCAAGTCCGACAGGAAGGGAAACGGCAAGTCAAGCGCTCTTTGAAGCACTTCAATCTGGAAATGATTCTGGCCGTGGGTTATCGTGTCAAGTCCCACCGAGGCACTCAGTTCAGGAGATGGGCCACAGAGAAACTTCGCGAATATCTGGTAAAAGGCTTTGTCCTCGACGATGAGCGGCTCAAGGATATGCGGGGCTTGGGGGATGACTACTTTGATGAACTGCTTGAAAGAATCCGTGACATCCGCGCATCAGAGAAGCGCTTTTACAGGAAAATAACCGATATCTACAAGCTCTCTGTGGACTATGATCCCAGCGCCGAAATCACCAATGATTTTTTCGCCACCGTTCAGAATAAATTGCACTGGGCCATACATGGACATACCGCTGCCGAACTAATTGCTGAAAGAGCAAATGCGGATAAGCCTAACATGGGATTGATGTCCTGGAAAGGTGCAAAAGTAAGAAAAGTAGATGTTACCGTGGCCAAAAATTACCTCAATGATCGTGAACTCGATCAACTGAATCGAATCGTATCCATGTATCTTGATTATGCAGAGGATCAAGCACAACGGCACCGGCCCATGTACATGAAAGACTGGAGGAAAAACTGGATGCCTTTCTCTATTTCAACGAGCGCGATATCCTTGAACATCCGGGTACTGTCTCCGCTGAAGTTGCCCAAAGACTTGCCTTGGACGAATATGAGAAATTCAACCGAAGGAGACTGAAGGAGAAAGCGGACTTACCGGACAATGACTTTGAAAAGGTAGTAAAAAGAATTAAAAATAAAATTGATGAGAACGGAGAAAGAGAATAACCTGATTTCGAGGAATTCATATTATTCTGTCCCAAAGACGATTTAATTTAGCATTACACATTATGAGGATTAACTGTTCTGGTCTATCTTGGCACATATATCGCATCCTTGTTTTTAGGCCTGTTTCCAGTAATCAAATCTCCTCTATACCATGGCCTTTACAAGGCGCTTCAGCCATGGCGATTTCATCCTCTCCATCATCCAGGTTTCGGCGGTCCTTTTGTTCATGAAGGAGAAGGTGGGGAAGGAGTGCTGGAGGAACATGATGTTGTGGAGCCGCTTTTTCTCCTGGAT